>Ga0307507_10001563_pt1 | contig 50872 bp, 30 predicted proteins | sample 7_EM_MG_FD_207223 | JGI IMG/M metagenome (GOLD analysis project Ga0307507, IMG submission 207223) | Populus trichocarpa ectomycorrhiza microbial communities from riparian zone in the Pacific Northwest, United States - 7_EM | ecosystem: Host-associated > Plants > Roots > Unclassified | place... | reverse complement strand
AGTCGACAGTTCTCCCAGACAACCAAAATGGCCCTTGCGTTCAGCCATAGGCGTTCGCTACAATTACTATGTACAGTTGGTGGCGATCAAGCGAAATTAAATGGCGTACAAAAATCGCAGCTCGCCTGGAGGGGGGGTGGAAGCTGGTCGTGAACAAAGCTGTAACTTGTATAAGGAAATTTGCGAAACCCATCTATTTGAGGGTCAACAAGCAAGGGCATGTTTGCTTCCTGCTTCCCTCCAGTTTCACTGTTACAGCCATGTGCATGACCAGTTTCCACCCCCCTTCCGCAGGTTTCGAATTCGGTACACATTCAACTTTGCCTGATTGCCACCAGCTGTACATGGCAATCGTAGCGAACGCCTTTGTTTGCGATCGGCCTCCGCAGCGTCGTGATCTTTGTCAAATATCGTAAGGTTTCCACCCGTACGATATTGCCAAATTTCATCGACCTCTCTGCAGAGACATCGTTGTATTTGCGTTTTGGGAGCGCGTACCGTAGCGAAATCATCTTTTGCCAGAGGGGGGTGGAAGCTGGTCATGCACATGGCTGTAGCTCTAAATACCTTGTACTATGCCTGAAGGATACCCGAAATTGGTAGAGCGCAGACTTGTCATCGCAATTGGCTCTCAAGATTGCCCCGCGCTCTGAAACGTTTTAAGGACCCGTGCTTGTCCCATACGCCGACTTGGAGCGCATTCTAAAACTAACTTGTATAGACGAAACTTTTCGGCATAATCCGCGAGCTCGTATAACGCTGATTTAGAAAAATGCTGCTGCTCGGGCTTCCAAGACGTGAATCCCTAATACAGTTCTAGCTAGTGAAACAGGTTACCGCCGAAGAAGCTCCTGTACCTCAACGCAGCTTTCACATCCCGAGAAATCCGTACGTCCTAGGTCATGGGTAACAAAAACCGCGCAGGGATTTTGTGTTTTACGTGTCTCCTTCACTGAAAAATAGTACACACAGGTTTATAATGAAGACAAGTTGTTAGGTCAATCTTTATATTATATTCTCAGCGCCATCAACTAAAAGTAGGTCAAAGTAGCAAGATACAATGCCTCCTATAGACAAACCAATACGCGACTCTTTCGATCTCTCTGGCAGTGTCTATCTCATCACTTCGGATGGCCAAATTCTTAATCTTCCCATCCCGTCAGAGAGCCCTTGCGATCCACTGAACTGGAGCTCCAAAAGGCGAGTCCTGGTCCTATTGGCAATTGGAGTTTTCTCGTTCGTTGGACTCGTCCTGCCCCAGGGAGCGAGCCTGATGATGAATGGACTTAGCGCAGATTTTTCCGTTGAAGTAAGAATGCTTTCCTCCTGCGTTATCTAATAACTTTGCTGATATCCTCCTAGAATACTAAGCCCTTTGCTATAGACACTTTAGTCTCAGCTCCTACTCTTTTTATGGGTCTTGGTGCTTTCATCTGGATTCCACTATCGCTGGCCCTTGGAAGGAGGCCTGTCTTCGTCATTGCTGCCACTCTGATGTTCCTTTCTAGTCTTGCTGCCGGGTTCGCTAGAAGTTACTACGAGCTTTTGGCGTCAGTATGCGTTCTTGGTTTGACAGAAGGCTTCTCTTTAAGTACAGTATGTTGGTATCCCTAAATATCCATACAGTGATATACTAACAGAAATAGGCCTTGCTTATGGTTATTGACTTAACGTTTATACACCAACGCCCAAGCGCAATTGCCATGGTGTGGTCGATTGTGGGCTTCTGCAGCGCATCTTTTCTATCCTCCGTTCCCTTCATGACCAACCAGGGAACCAAATGGCGGAGTTTCTACCTATACTGGTGTATACCTGCCGGAATTTCCTGCATTATGGCCTTCCTCTCCCCCGAGACCCATTTCAAGCGGCCCGCTGTTGCCTTTGATGGACGTATCATCCTGCAAAGCGCCACGGAAAAAATCACCATCTACAGCGACGGCGACGACCAGCACCGCAACAAGGCCTTGCCAAACACACCGTCGCAATCCGCACTCCGCGCCTTAGCTGACTGGTTCCGCATCCCACGCTCGAACGCCGAATGCTGGATCGCCATGGCCCGCTCCTATCCGCAGATCTTGATGTGTTTCCTCAACCCACTCATCTTCTGGGTGCTGCTACTGACCGGCGTCAACTTCTCCGGGATGATGTTCATCGGTACGACCTACGAGCCGGTTCTCAGCAAGACCCCCTACCAGCTTTCTTCCAATCTAATCGTTCTTGTCAACATGAGCGCCGGTGTCGGAGCCCTCCTCGCCTGGCCCGCAGCTGGCCGCATGGTCGCATCGCTCTGTAGGTCATTCTCGCACCGTAACCGCGGTGTCCGCGAGGCCGAACACTATCTCGTCGGTTATGTTCTGCCAGTGCTGGCTGGCGGGCTTAGCACACTGCTATACGGACTGGCGGTGAAGTTCAAGTGGCATTTCTCGACATTTTACATTGCATACGGGCTTAATGCCTTCAGCTTCACGGCGCTGGCAATCGCGAACACGCTCTGGGTGACGGAGGCGTTTCCACGTTGGGCTGCGGCAGCGCTAGTTGTCGTGGGCGGCGGAAGCTACGCCACGAGTTTCGGGATGAGCTTTTTATTGATGCCTTGGATAAGGGCACAGGGATATCTGGGAGTTGGGGTGCAGCTTACGGCACTGCAAGTGGTGCTAGGGGGTATTATTGTGCCGGTTGCATTCTGGGGTAAGAGTGTAAGGCAGCATATTCATAGTCGGTGGGCGATATGGAAGGACGGGGCTTTAAGGCCGCAATAAACGTAGCTGTACTAGATAGTTTTATTTTCTTTATTAAATATAATGGGGACCTTAAGAACCCTTAGCTATTAAACTCGGTAGTATATTAACGCTATTTTAGCGTATATAGCTACAATCTAGACCTAATTAAGAAGTTAGCTCTAAGAATTGTTAACCTTAATATTAACGGATTTAATTGACGCAAAAAGACATGGTACACTGCTTTTGATAAACTTAGACAGGCCCGAAGAATTCCGTGAAATTGGAAAGTCCGAAGCAAGGATGTGATCGTATGGCTCGATCCAGGAGTACGGATAAGGAATATCGTATTCAATAATTGCTGCGTAATGCTTCCTTTCAAGCTGCTCAAGGCTATCAAAAGCGCTTGCCGTGCCGCAGCCTAATCCTGAACTATATCATGATAAGGAGCGAAAGTAAAGTTAAACTTCACGGCTAATCAGGTTAAGTATAGGGCAAGTTGAATCTCAATAATCTATTCAACTTTTGGGTATCTCGAAAATCCAGGCAGTAATGCGTACATATCCAAATGACCTCCATACTCTCCCAAAAGAATATCAATCTCAGGACACCCGAGATACAGAACGTAAAAGGACGTGATAGCGAATCGAATAAGCACCCAAAACACCCAACCCGAAGCGCCGCGCTCACTTTCAGTACTGGTTACAACAAACGCCGGGTCACCTTTCTCTAGACCCATCACTATCTTCAGCGATGTCCTCAAATCTAAGGACTCCACGGTCCGCACGTCGCCCAATCCGTTTGCTCGCACTTGGGCTAGCAGTCCCTACTTGGCTACGTCTTCCATATCCCTGCGCTCTTAACTTCCTTTCGAAAGGTGTAATTACAGTTATTGAAGCTGGCGCATCAGCGAACGAAACTACAGGCGCCGACGCTGCGCCATGGGGCCTCCGGGTCGACTGCATGTTGTTGCCAGTGTTGGTATTTGGGCCGATTATACCTAGTAGTCTTTCCTTGGCTTTGGCACGGGCTGTGCTACGTTTCGACGGCGTGCGGAGATATCCAGGGAGTGGGGTGGAAGTCAGAAACGGCGGATGCGAAGCGTCTGCGGGGCGAGATGCGGCATCTGGAGAAAAGCTCAAGTTGAGATCCAAGTCTCCAACTTCGAACGCGCTCTCATCCAATGCAGTCCAATTTTCAGCTCGAGCAGTCGTCTCATCACCTGTTTCATGGGCCAAATAGCCGGCATTCAGGTCACCATCCCCTACTCTTCTTTTTCCGCCAACCTCCCTACCTGGCGTCGGCGAAGGCGACACAACGCGTTGCGCTCCCCGCTCTATCGCTTGCTCAGCCCAGAATCTAATCATCGCTCGCACATGCTTGTCCCAGTTCCTGTCTCTTAGCGCAAGCGCGTTCTGCTCACCCCGCTGGATCTGAAAGATACGCCATTCAAATTTCTTGAAGCAAGAACTTGCAGCTACAGCAACGCTCTCTTCTCTTAGCGCTACAGCCTGTTCGTTGAGTTCGGCAATGGATCGCCATCGTTGTGACCAAGCGGCAAAGAAGCGTCGGAGCAGCTCGGTACGGCGAAGATTGTCAGCTTGCTTCTCTTGGTGGAGGAGCGATGCACAGCGGTCACGCCAGATGACAAAAAGGCTTGTGCCGGTACGGAGGAGGCGGTTCTCGGTGACTTCGGTAGCCTGTCTCTTCTTCACTAGAAGTTGGGCAGTTTTATCTCTCCACAGCCCTAAAACACGCCTGACAAGGCCCATCTTAGTTTTCCGGCGGACTTGCGCATATGCTTCGCGGCGGTGGAGGCGGCGTGCGAGTTGGGTAGCATCACTCCAGCGTTTTATGGCATGCGTGGTTAGGACGTAGAATCTAGCGTCTTCGGCCCAGTGATGGAGTTGCGCGAAGTGGTCGCGGCGTTCCAGAAGGGAATAAAATGTGTGTTGAACGAGTTTAGGTTCGTAGAGAGACAATGCCAAGCGAGCACGGTCTTGGCAGACGTGTGTTGCGCCCCGCCATCTCCCTAGGCAGGATCTAAAGTTTTTAATTCGGCGCGTTTCAGCAAAGCTTTGTTCCATGTCTTGAAGCGTTGCACGCTGTTCCTGTGTCTTCTTTGCCCAAGTAAGAAGGAATTTCTGTTTATGTTGCGCATTGTGGACTCTGATAAAAAGGGAGGCGCGCGAGGCCAAGACCCATTTGTAGAGTGCTTGCAAGATGACTCGGTCATTTATCTGCAAAGTCAATGCTTGACAGCGAAGTCGATCGTTCCACGAGGTCCAGGCATTATGGATGATTCGCAATCTATCCACAGTAGAGGCTAGGCGAGAGCCCTGAGTTCGAAGACGCCATGTTTTGAACGCAAAACTGACGACTCTCTGGTTAACGGCTTGAATGACTTTGACAGCTAAGGGAGCGAGCTTTGCCTCTACCTTGATTCTGTTGAAAGCTGAGGAGAGGAGAGCGGTTCTTCTAAAAGATTTCCCATGAGATACGAGGCTCTGGACAACATGCATACGATGATTCCAGGCAACCAAATTCTTTCTCTGGACATCGTGGGCTCTCATTTTTTCCACCCAACGCTCCCTCTCTTTTAACTGCCTTATGATGTCTGCCCATTTCGTAAAATAGACTATTCTAATTCTCCCGACATTCCACAACGGTGCTCTCCGATCACAGAAGGCCCAGAACCATCGCCAGTAAATTCGACATACCAGACTCTCATAATGCATAGAAATGGCTTTGGCATTCGCATCATGCAAGATGGCTGTGCGCTGACGCCAAATGCCTAAGAACTTCCGTAACCCCTGTCGTCGTACTTTAAGCTCATTGACCGCAGTTATTTCGCGCCAAGAATTGAAATATTTGGTCCTCAGGATGTGCCTCCGCGCAACGGAGGTCCTTTGTACCTCGTCTGAAGCACATTGCGCCCAGTGTGTGAATGCTTTTGTAAGTAAGAATAAGTCACGAGCTTTGCCGGCACGGCGCTCAAGGTGCCCGAAGAACCGTTCGGTCTCAACGGTTTGGCGCTTTAGGTGAAGCGCGGTTTGCCAGAGACCAAACGATTGTCGTAAGAGGGTGTCGCGATCATAGGAATCTGCGGCAGAATTCATGCGCTTATGCTTGTCTTGAAGTTCCAATGCTCTCTCATGCCAGGAGTGCAGCAATGTCCGCGCCATCGGGAGTGAGCGATGGTATTGGAAAGTCTCCGCGTCAGATATCATTTGCGTTTCAGAAGGTTGGTAGAGCATCTCTGGTGGAATATAGTGCTCCCCTACTTCGTATTGGGCGCCATGATCTTGGGTAAGCTCCTGACCAAAGTCAAGGCTCTGATCTTCTAACTGATCCGCTGAATAATTATTGTATTGATGGCCCGTCTCGTTATTTCTAGTGATCATTAGACTGCCCTGACTTGAAATAGATCCGCTACGCTTCGGTCGATTGTGTAAGTCGTCGGAAAATGTTCTCTGGTTCAGCCTGCCCCTAATGGGGAGATGGGACAGTAGTCTCGAGCGGGAATGCGATCTAGTGCGTCTCGATACCCACAGATCCGTCGCCCGACTTGATGGTCTCTCTTCCTTTGTGCTCTGGCTCGACAGCCGTCTTCGCGCGAGCGCCGTGTCTGTGGCTGCGTCATACATTGAATTGAAAGATGCGCGACGCGACGAGCCCCTATTTTCCTGGACATTTGTCCCATGTCCATTGAGCCCAAGATGTTCGAGGTTCCTTGTAATGTCCTCAACTCCCTCCCCGTCCCTGTCAACCTCAACTTGAATTCCCATCCGTCCCAACAGTCCCTCGAAGCGCGCATACAGACTATCGTCCCCGGTGCGACCCTCTTGCATACGGAACAGGAAGCGGAAGTAGATTTGGTCATGATCTGGGTCGATACCATTTTGCGTAAGGACAGTGTCGTAGGCAGCGAAGAGGGCGCGGAAGGGCGGGCCTGGGAGGGTTTGCGCGGTTGTGACGATTGAGTAGAGGATTTCGACATCTGCAATTGTTTAGTACTAGGGCGCGAGCAAAGGGTAGCGCGCTAGAGGTTTGCAAATACCATGATTGGAAAGGGGAGGCAGCTCATCGGCGGTGGAAGTGGGCATTCGAAGGGACTCGGTCTGACGCGCTTCCCCAAAGGCATAAGAGCGGCGTTAACGGACAGGAGATCATGGAATAGCCGGTGATGTTTGAGTAGAGAAGCGGTGGGCGATTAATCATTGGCATCAGAAGAGGAAGAGCAACAACAACAGCAAGAAGAAGGCGATAAAGAATTGGGGATGTTGTGTCTAAGGAACGCGCGAAGACAGGATTGAGAGACATGTGCACGGGCGCTTTGTTGTTTTCTCAAGATGGAGGTCTTGGCCTGTGCGCCCCACTTTCCGACGATGAACCAACCGTCTATCTGGGCCTCTATTTCAGCCTCTCAATAGCATCCACCATGCCTAATAAATCCCGACCCATTGAGAAGTTTGCATCCGCTGTGGCCAAGTGCTCTAAAGAGGTGAGTCTATTGGCTGACGTCTCTCAAATGCTCGTCTCTAATATTTTAGGGCGCTCTCTACGGTAAATGCATCGTCGCCGACTATAACAATGTATACAAAGACAAGTGTCTTCCTGAATTTCTGAAGTTGAAGAATTGCTATCTTGTGAGTCTTGTTTGTTTATGTCTCATCAAGGCATGAGTCTTAATCATCGAACTGCAGGCTGCCCACAAGCGGCCATGATTCAGCTTCTTTCAAAGGAGATCACGACACGGATTTGTTGAATTCTCATATGAGAATTCATTAATAAATGACTGGGTCTCATGAAGCATACCTGTGTATTTCCACGGATATCGCGGGAGCCCTGGCGAATTGTGAGGCAAGAAGGCGCTAGGAAACTCGATATATCGATGGGGATACGGTATCTGAGAAAGTATTCTGCTGCCAAAGGTTAGACTAGACGTAACAAATCCTATATATTTATGCATCTCATGCTGCTGAACGCGTTCGCCATTCCAGGGCGAAATGCGCAGATATCGTCTATCTTTACTGTGTTCTAGCTATGCATAACTTCGTTCCAGCATCTCATCATCCAATCCAAGCAAAACAGCCCTATATTTTTACCAACCTCAACAAGAAGGTTGCCCGGTGGACCTCCTGTTCCTCTTGTGCGATGACCTCCTCGCCATTTCCCTCCGGAATTTTACCCTCCACCTCTGTGACAACGTGTTTATCAACATTCCTCCTCAATGCCTTCTCAAACACTTTCCCCTGAGTTTCGAAAACGCTCTCAATACCAACAGTATCTGGATCACTGAGAACTCGGTACTCCATGCCTACGTCATCTGTTGGAAGCAGTCCCGCCTTCTTCCTCAGGTCCTGGACGCGACGGACGATTTCCCTTGCTAGGCCTTCTTGCACAAGTTCGGGGTAACTTGCGACATCCAGAACAATCAAGGCATCGTCATTTGTGTTGAACTCCTTATTTTTGCTGGCCTCATCCTCCCGTAGGCCCCTCTTTACAATGAGATCTTCCTTTTCAACCCGAATGCCATCCACGGTCATCTCTCCCTTTGTTAGGAAATCCTTTACCTCTTGGCTACTTAAACCTGGTAGCGCCTTCTTGACCTTCACAGCATCCTTTTTAAGTTTCTTCCCCAGAACCGCAAAGTCCGCGCTCACAGAGTACTGCACGTTATATTTATCTTCGTCCTTACTCAACACCAAATCCCGCACATTCAATTCTTCGCATATATAAGTTTCGAGGCTCTTGATATCGTCGAGGTACTGCTGGTCCGGATGGATAACAACAAGTGTTTTTAGTGGTGTCTTCAATCCAATGGTGCGTCTGTCTCTGCAGATGCGGCAGAGATCAATAACAGCTTGCATCCGACCAACCTGCCTCTCAATCACCTCGTTAAATAGCTCTGAGCGAACTTCTGGGAAAGGTAAAAAGTGAACTGAACGGTCATCCTCGCCGCGCAGGCCTTCCGGGATATGCGGAAGGAGGCGGAGGTAGATATTATCAGTGATGAAAGGTGTGAAGGGCGCCAGACCCCTGCAGAGCGTGTATAGGACCTCGAAAAGGGTGTTAAGTGCGTGCGTGGTGTCCTCAACACCGTACTCACCTTTTAAGCGGCGGCGATTGAAACGAATATACCAGTTTGTAGTGTTATCTATAAGGCCCAACAGACGAGGAACGACAGTGTAGAGTCTGTAGCCTGCCATCTCCTCGTTGACAAATTTAAGAAGAGACTGGCACGATGCTAAGATCCAGCGGTCCATGACGTTTATATTTGTCTTTTCTGCCTCGGGATCAAAGACAAAGTGGATGTCAGCGACCTTTTTGAGAAGAGCCACCTGTTGGTCGAAAAACTGGTAGCTGTTCCACAGTGGGAGGAGAACTTTCGAAACAATTTCTTTGACACCAGCCTCTTTGAAACGTAAAGGCTCGGCACGGACAACTGGAGAGTTGATGAGGTAAAGGCGGAGAGCATCAGACCCATAACTATTCATGATCAGGACCGGGTCAGGGTAGTTTTTCAGGCGCTTAGACATCTTCTTGCCGTCTTCAGCGAGCACGATACCGTTGACGACGCAGTTTTTGAAAGGTAGGCAGCCGAAGAGGTGTGTCCCAAGTACTGTCAAAGTATAGAACCAACCTCTAGTTTGATCTAGTCCTTCAGCAATGAAGTCACCCGGGAAAGATGCTTTGAAGTGGTCTTGGTTTTCAAATGGATAATGGCCAGAGGCGTATGGCATGCTTCCAGACTCAAACCAGCAGTCAAACACCTCGTCAACACGGCGAAGCTCGCCTTTGCCCTGCTTGCTCGGAATAGTAATCTTGTCGACCTTGTCTCTGTGAATATCATCTAACTCCCCTTCATACCCACTCAATTCTTTTAGTTCCTGTATACTACCTACACATACAGCCTCCTTAAGATCTTGGCTGACCCAAATCGGGAGCGGCGTGCCCCAGTATCTGTTCCGGGATACGGCCCAGTCTCTTGAATTCGCGATCCAATTCGCAAAACGCTTCTCTTTGACAAACGATGGTACCCAATGCGAGCCTTCAATATTTTCAAGCATTTTCGGGATAATGTCTGGAATTTTAACGAACCAAGAGGGCACCGCACGATAGATCAGTGGAGTGTCTGACCGCCAGCAGTATGGATAACTGTGAAATATCTGGCTGTCGACAATCAATCGGCCCGTACCCTTAAGATACTTGATAATCTCTTTGTCGGCCTTTTTGACATGTTGCCCTGCGAAATCTCTGACCTCAGAGGTAAAGCATCCTGACTCGTCCACAGGATTTGGAGGCGGTCGCTTTTCGCTAATAACTCCAGCATCAAGAGCGACTTTGTAATCCTCTTCACCGAAAGCAGGAGCTTGATGCACAAGGCCCACACCGCTATCTGAGGTGACATATGTTGCGTTCAGCACCCGGAATCCGACATCCTTGAACTCTTTGTAAAAGTAATCGAATAAGGGTTCGTACTGCCAACCAAGCATATCCTTGCCCCTGAACTTTTCCAATATCTTGAACTTTGCCTTCTTAGGATCTTTGTACAATGTTTTTAACAAGGCTTCTAGTAGAACGTAATTTTTTCCGGAGGCCTGGTCGGCTATTTTGATATACTCGAAATCCGGGTGAGCGGCAAGGCCAGTATGGGAAGGAAGAGTCCATGGTGTTGTTGTCCATGCAAGAAGGGAGGTCTGAGGGTCATTGAGGAGAGGAAATGAGACAACGACGGCTGGGTCTTGGACATCTTTGTAATTTTGCTGTGCCTCGAAGTTGCTGAGCGGTGTATTCAGGGCAGTAGAAAAGGGCATGACTTTGAATCCCCTGTAGACTGCGTCTTTTTCCCACAGCTGCTTGAACACCCACCATTCTGATTCCATGTATGAGGTGTCCATGGTCTGTAATAATTATCAACAGTGACTCTAGATGAACCGGCAAGTGAGTCACCCACCTTGTAATCATTGTCAAAATCTATCCATCTTCCCAATCGATCAATTGTCTGCCTCCATTCACTCGCATATCTCATGACAATAGCTTTGCATTCCGCATTGTACTTTTCAATCCCCATCTGCAGCACAGCATCTCTGCCCGATATGCCGAGCTTCTTGTCGATTTCGTGCTCGATGGGTACGCCATGTGTGTCCCAACCAAACCGCCGTTCGACGTATCGACCCTTCATAGACCAGTATCGAGGTATAATATCTTTTATGGTGGACGCGAGAAGGTGTCCATAGTGGGGTAGACCAGTCGCGAAGGGAGGTCCATCGTAGAAGGTATACGGTTTCTTGCCCTTGGAGAGCTCGACCTGGCGTAGGAAAGCGTTAATTTCTTTCCAGTGCTCAAGTATACGCTCCTCTTCCTTGGGGAAGTCGACAGACATTGTGGAAAAATTTTAAGGACTGGCAGCGGGGCTTGAAGCTGCTCTGTTGTTTTTGGTGGGGGAGCTTCGGAGTCATATCGAAATTTCTTGACTCACCGCCAGCTTGGCCGAGGGGCCATTTGAACCAAACAATATCAAATACTCCAAGCCTGCTCAAGAATTAACCTCTAAAACAATTAACAAAAATTCCAGTGTTACCAACTGATCAATATTCTCCATGAAAACATGAGTGCCCCCATAGCATATTTATTGCGGGGGGCTAAACTCCCCCAGGGCGAATCAGCACGAGGTACGACCCAAGTATCAGCCCTAAATACAACCCCTAAATCTGTTTCCCTAGATACTAGAAAACCTGAATTCTCTACCCTGTATTGTACTAACTACTGTCCCAAATACCATCCATCTCCATCCCTCATTTACAGGCCACCAACTCTCCTCGCTTTCACGTCAAGCCAGAGTTAAGGCCCTTTATATCACCTGTCAATTCTGCAAATAGTAGCCTGGCGAAATGAAAACCATTGGCCTCTCAGGTGGCATGACTTATCCTAGCACAACACTATACTACACAGCTATCAATGACTTTGCTCGCACCAGGCTTGGCGGTTCCATTCTGCGCCTCTGCCACTCTACTCGTTCGACTTCGACGTCCTTTCGCGCCTCATTGCTGCCAATGATTGGCAAGCAGCAGCAGTGCTACTCATAGACGCCGCGAAGAAGCTCGAGAACATAGGCGCTGAGGGCCTTGTCATCTGCGCAAATATAATGCACAAAGTATCGAACGACGTTGCTGCCGCGATCAATGTGCCGGTATTGCATGCTATGGATGCTATTGGCTCTAAGCTTAAGGTCACTGGGATTCGTAAAGTTGCACTCCTGGCCACAAAAGTGCTGATAGAAAGCGACATTTACCTCAAGTCGCTAGAAGAGCGCTTCGAGCTAGATGTTCTTGTGCCGGAACCAGAGGAAACGGAGTGGGTCAACTATATTATTTTTGAGGAACTAGGAAATGGAATCGTAAGCCAAGAGTCGCGAAGGAAATTACTGAAAATCTTGGATGGGCTAGGGCGGAGGGGGGTAGAAGCGTGTGCTTGCTTGTACGGATTTAGCACCGTTACTGGCGAACGAAGGGCGACAATGAAATGGTAATCCAGGGGGTTAGAGTGTTTGATTCCATGGTTGTACATGCGAAGTTTATAGCAGAGTGGGCACTGGCTAAGAATGTTTAAGTTGGGAATGTGTGCGGTTGTCATACTCTAAGAGAGATGTGTGGCTGTGATAAGGGCATAGTAAACGTGTAAGCTCTGAATTCTCCCCGACGTCTTATGTTGAAACTTTAAGCTTCGATCTGATTATTTTATATCGCTCAATGAAAGTATCTCTGTGATTAGGGTATCTCACCGATTCACCAGCATTACTCCCGTTCAGAGATTCTACCTCAGCAACAAGCCCTGCTCTTCTTTGGAGATGCCTAACAAATATAACACATCTAACAAGCTCTGAGTGTTCAGTCTGGCCGGAGCCTCCATCTGCACTCTCGCTTTTGCATTGAATGCTACCCCTAGCCCTGCCATGCTCATCATGGGTAGATCATTCGCCCCGTCTCCTATTACAAGGACCTGGTCGAGCAGAATGCCTTCTTTTGCTGAAATTTCCAGAACGTGCTGCCTCTTTTTCTCTGCGTGAACAATGTCGCCGGTTAATTCGCCTGTTAAATGCCTCCCGTCTTCGCTCACGACCAGATGATTTGCGTAGAAGTAATCCAAGCCCAGCTGCCCAGCCAACCAACTCGTCATAGGCGTGAAACCTCCACTCAACACCGCCGTCTTGAAGCCCAACCTCTTCAAAGCCTTCACAAGATCCGCGCTACCATGATTCAGGGTGATCCTAGGTTTGAGCGTTTCCCACACTGTGCTAGGGACACCGTTCAGAAGGGCACATCGCTTTCGCAGGGAAGCCTCGAAGTCAAGCTCCCCATTCATAGCTGCCGCCGTAATGGTAGAGACTTGTGCCTCTACTCTCAACTCCCGAGCAATCTCATCAATGACTTCTTGTTGTATGAGCGTCGAGTCCATATCGAAGACTGCAAGCCGCTTGTACCGCCGGTACACGGTGTTATGTTGAAAAACGGCCTCGATATTCCACTCGCGCTCGAACCGGGATATGATATCGTCTTTGCGAAGGGAGTCAAGACTTATGGGTGGTGGCGAGGGAAGGGAGAAGGTTACCTCTACAACGCGGGCAGATTTGGATCCGTCAAGGTTACGATGCGTGACCGTGTGCTCCTGAAACCCGGGTATTATATTCAAGAGGGTTCCGAGAAAGTCGGTGAGGCAACTTTGCGATATGTACGAGCCGTATAAGTGATCGAGGGGGGCAGGACCGGGAGTTGGCGGCTCAAGAGGATAATCGTTCATGTTTTCGGAGGGAACGGCGCCGTCTTTTAGATGGCTCAACGAGGCTTCCGGAAGAGTGTCACGGGGGCTGTGGGCTGTAAAGTCGGCGTGAAGACGGGGGTGTCGTGGGCTGTCGGACTTGTAAAAGAGTGTTGCGACAATAGATATACTTTGCTCTCCTAGAGGCGATGGGCGACTGAAATTGTGGACCATGTTGACTTGGTAGCAGGTAATGTATGCTGATTTAGTCAAGATACGCGATCAAGACGCCCTGGCGATCTCTAGGGGTGTGTGGTGTGAAGTACAGCAATTGAGCAATTGGTACAGGCAACTATAAGGGTTGTGGAGGGGCAGTGGTGGGGCGAAGAGAAAGGTTGACCTGCGGGCCAGGGTCCAAGGCCATGCCAAGACGGGCATTTTTCTTTTCCATGCAAACACCAAACATGCGGGGAATGCCTGGCAGAATTCATTTGCTCCATCGTGTGGAGCTGCTGCGAGGGGTGGGGATGCATTCCGCTTGCAATACGCACGTATCGCAACGATTGCTGGAAAGGACCCAGCCACAAAATTGTGCCTCGGCGTTTCGCCAGCTATCTTGCCGTTGCCCATGACACTCTACAATACAAAGTGAAGCGTCTTTCTATTTAAGCATACCTCGAAATACCTCAAATTTGCTATTGAACGATAGTAGAGCAAGGTTCATTGCCGTCCTCTTGAATCGTCGCTGTTCGAAGATGGCCATGTCAACAAAGTATCCTCTCGTGGACAAAATTCGTCAGTCCCCTCCAGTCGACCTCTCTATCCCATACGACCCTGCCTGGCTCAAGGGCAAAACAATCTTAATAACGGGCGGGGCTAGTGGCTTCGGTGCTGGCTTCGTGCGGAAGTGGGCAGCGAATGGGGCTACTGTGGTCATTGGAGACATCAATGTTCAAAAAGGAGACAGCTTGGTGCGAGATGTGCAGAAAGAGACAGGGAATAGCGGTGTGCACTTTGTGCATTGCGATGTGACAGATTGGCAATCGCAAGTCAATCTCTTCAAAGAAGCAGTTAGGCTCAGCCTTCATGGAGGAATCGATACGGTCGTCGCGAACGCTGGAATTGCTGGCGAGGATCCACTCCAAAGGCCAGGTAAACTGGATGCTGCAGAGCCACCAAAGCCGGACTTCAAGATAATTGACGTTAATCTCAATGGGGTTCTATATACCACCCATTTGGCCTTTTTCTACCTACCAAGAAATCCCGGCTCGACAGATTGCAATGCTAGCTCAGACCCTACCAAAAACCCAAGAGACCGACACCTACTTTTACTGGGATCCATAGCTTCCTTGACTCCAATTCCTATCCAACCTCAATACGGCGCCGCCAAACATGCCGTCTTAGGCCTCTTCCGTTCCCTCCGATCTTCCTCTTTCGTGCAAGGTGTGCGAATCAATCTGCTGTGCCCGTATTTCATTGACACCCCAATTGTTACGACTGGTGCCCGAATCGCCCTCGCCGGAGGGGCTCTAGGAAAAGTGGAAGATGTCGTGGATGCAGCAACACGCTTCACGGCTGATTCGCGAATCCTGGGTCGAAGCCTTGTCATTGGTCCTAAACTAAATGTAAGGCAGGAAGAGAATGGGGAGTGGACTCTTGTTGCGAAAGACTCCCCCGAGGGCCAGGAGACGGCGATTTGGGAGGCGTATGCCGAAGATTGGGAAGACAGCGAGGCTTTCTGCAGGAATCTGGTTGGGGCGCTCAATGCTTTTCAAAAGACTAGAGGATGGGTTGGTTGGGCCAAAGATATTATTGGTGCTGTAGGATATGGCTTGGGGTTCATCAGACGTTGATAGTCTTCACCTTTTACCGCCAATTGTTATGATTCCAAACCAAGGCGCACAATCCGCAGGTTAGGTTTTGGTACCCGAGGTAGTGGCTGGAGGACTCTTCTCAGTGTATGAAACAGACCAGGGACCTGCACGCCAAGGCGAAACGGCAGGAGCTTGAAGTGAACCCCATGGTCGTCATCAACGTCGAAGCCGAAACGAGGCGTGAAGCAACCTGACTGCAAAGGCTCACCCAGCTCCTCTAAATCAACTGATGGTACCGAGGTAGTCGTCAGCAAATTCGAAGACGTTGAATTGCACCTTGACTCAACGGTAAAGCCACGCGTCTTATTAGTCGCTAGTTCTTCTATGCCCCTCCTTTCCACTGGTCACCACTTACTATCACATAGTTTCTAACTAGTAGAATATATTTAGCACGTTTTGCAATGTTTGGGATCCATAGTGAGCTGCTCAATTTCCACTGCTACCGCATCCCCAGCGCCAAGCTGAGACAAACGAAATGCTGTATCGCAACAATAGATATTTACACATGCCTAGGAAGGTGGGCTGTATATAGGTTTCGGGGCACGCCAAGTCTGCGTTCTCTCACCAAACGTCTAATCACCCCAGCAATACTACTCATTTTCGTGAGCCTCTCGCAGGCCGAGACCTCTTTGTTTAGCGATCTTCAGTTTTTTCTCTCCTCTTTGGTCCCCTCCGTTTCGTATCAAATCTGTTCCATATGTATTTTATCTACCTTTCGATATCGACCTGGCTGGTCTGTTTTTGTACAGCATATGCCGCTTCCATAGGCACAGACCATGTTGCTATGGAACAGAAGCACCAAGATCACTCAAACCACACTCATACTGGGCTCGCTCATATGCACAACCACACCACGCTGGATCGTGAATGTGCTCACTTGCGTCAATTGACCGCATTGACGGACCTTGTCAACAACGCAACGAAACTACAGGAGCTTGAAACGAAGATGCACCTCTCAGCCTCCCAAGTCGCTGAACTCAAAGAGAGAGCAAGCAACGCAACAACAGAGCTCACTGCCTTGAACGCAAATAGCACGTTAGTCGCCGACTGTGCTGTGGTGGATGCTAAGCTGCGGCTCGAAGCGCAGTGCGCTGACATGGCCCGTCTTACCGCTCTGACGGATCTGGTAAACAACGCAACAAAGCTGAACGAGCTTGAGACGAGGAGGCATCTAAGTGCAAAGGAGATTGCAGACCTGAAGGCTAAGGCTGCTAATGCGACTATCCTGTTGACAGACTTGGAGAAAAATACGACGTTGGTGGAAAGCTGCAGTTCGTTGAAAGCAACCCGGAGCAATACCAGTGGTTAGTAGAATCATTTCCGCAGTTCATAGGCTCCTTCAATATTAACTACGGAATAGCTACTTTCGCTGCCGTTGCTGCAGCTGAGGCTACGGGTAACGCTGCAGTGGTTGGGATAGCTAGGAACGATGTAGCCGCAGTAATTGGGTCTATTCTGTTAGCCATTCATTTTGCTGCTTTGTTCTAGTGGAGGTGTAAACGAGTTATGTGGGTTTCAAGCGTCCATGCTAAGCATGCAACTTAGGGTAGACAGCCCGCTACTAACTACGGGCGGATATTAGCCCAAAAAATAAAGAGCACTTTCTTTGCAAGTTTTGTGGGAAAGCCAAAGTGAATTGCATGTGCAGCGAGGCGTATGAGTAAGCCCTAGTGGATGCAATAACTTTCAAAACCTCACAAGGCGTGGAACACGAGAGATATAAATTCAATCAGACAATTCTTAAGATTAGTCGAATCTCGCTAAGCCTCAGCAATCCGCACATTAAACGAACGCATGATCAGATATATGGCTTCTCGTGCTTAACAAGGCCGCCCAGAAAGGTCAAGGTCGTTGCACGAGATGTCTCGCGACTTGGCCTTCACCTAAATCTTTCAACTTTCATTTCTCTCTAGGGTGTCCACCGCGCTGCATGATAGCAGAGTTCATCATGCGGGACCAATCATGTAACATCTCTGTGTTCGCTATCGAAGTCCTCACCTCGTCCCCCGCACGATCAACCATTTCCGCCTGGTACGCATCGACGGCTTCGGCATAGCTAGTCTCACCAGCAACGGCGGATTTCAATTTACGCGCCAGGTAGGAGGCATCGGCAATACCGTGATTCATTCCTTGCCCCCGATCTAGGTAGGTAGGTCAATTGTCGAGATTCGAAACAACTACTTAAGGATTGTTGGAAGTACGTACGGAATGTCATAGGATGTGCAGCATCCCCCGCAATCAATATTCTCCCACCCCGTGTGTCCCACGGAACAGGTATCCAATATGACAGGTTATTCTCGTAGATTTTAGTCCCTTCCGGGATCCAGAGATTTGCGGAGCGGAACGGTTCAGCAAACGTTTCGGCCTTCTTCTTCAAGTTTTCGAGAGATGTAACATCTTCGCCTGGCTTCTTATGTCCGGTCGTTTGGAGCTGAAACATCCACGTTGCTGGATCGTTAGGATCCGGCGTGTCTTGGACTAGAAGATTATGGTTACTGCTAAAGAACGGTAGAAATAGCATGGAAAGTAGATGACCAACTGGATATCCATAACCAGTACCCATCTGGGTGTATTGCCATGGCCATAATAGGATGCAATTGGCGTACAAACTTCGCCTTCTCAGCATCGTTATAGCATACAGCTAAGTTCAAGGCCGAGTATGGCACGCTAGAAGCTTTCGCCTTCTCGGGTCCGAAGATGTGAGTGCGGACGGCGGATTGAGCTCCATCTGCTCCAACCAGCAACGAGCCAGTGGCCTGTGACCCATCTGTAAATATAGCGGTGACGGTAGATTGAGTATCGTCGTAGGTAATATCTTTCAGAATCTTGCCATACTCGACCTGGATACCCTCGGCACACAAGAACCTGAACTTCCTTCTGGAGACACGGTACATTCGTAGCAGAGGGATGTCCTTCATCAACTCGCCAGTCTTCCCATTCAAGGTAGGCAACTTGCCTGGATCAGGCGGTTCAAAGGACGGATCATTTGCGGCAGTGTAGAGACGGTCGAACAGGTCGTCGGGCAAACAGTCTCGTAGCAGGGGAATCCCCCACTGTATTGACATTCCCCATTCGCGAGCTCTGTAGTGGGTTGCTGAGGGCTCACTTTCGAAGACGGTGCATGCCATGCCATTCTGCCAATATACGGTCAGAATCAACTTTACGGCATGACAATCAGATTCGGGGTATTATTCTTGCTTTTTTGAGGCCCTGGGCGATAAGCAGGCCGGTGATCCCTCCAGCTCGCGTTAGCATGAGAAATGGGTTGATTGGTGCATAACTTACCCGCCCCGACTACGAGGACGTGGTAAGGGTATTCAGAGCTCATTCTGTCCACGCGCAGCAAGGTCCTTGGGGGAGAGAGATACGTGTCCTGGACGCACCATTCTTATATAGAAGTTGCTGCATGTACCTGCCATTGTTTCCCTACCAAGGAGCGACAAGAGCGCTCGACGTGCATACGCCTACATGCGTCTACATGCGCTTGTATACACAGAACTGAAAACTAGGTAAGGTTTCTTCATGGCGGGAGTGAAAACCAGTCTTCTTTGGCATCGATTGGCGCACTATTCTCCACCAAGGAATGTGTCATTGTTTTCTCTGGTCCAACCCCTGCAAAAGTGGGTAAGGCCATGTGCCCGCTTATCCCGGCTCGCCTCGAACTCCATGGGAACCACGCCCGGTACGCAGGTTGACACTATCCTTGCTCTCGGGACACCATGGACTGTCTAACAAGCTAAAAGCCGGCGAATCTTCCTGCTTCTTAGATTCTGACTCTCCGCTCTAGGAGCTTCTCCAATAAACCCAGCATGGATTTCACTACCCATGAAGAGCAGCCAGAACAGGAAGAGCAACCACTCGGCGGTCCTTCGCTCGAAGCTGACGTACGTTCGCTCATACAGCTCCATCGAGTCTTGTCAAACTACACTTTTCATTAACTCTATCAATAAGTCAAATGATAGTGATTCGGCCTACGCGGAATCAGCGTACGTGATACTTCCTGAATGCATGTAGCCTTATATTCACTCCGCTGCTGCGTAAAGGCGGTCTAGTTCCCTAACTTCCCTTTGCTCCGAAGTAACGAGAGGGATTTTTGAGAACGGGAGAAGATATCATTCCTACGGCAGTGCGCGTATGTTCCTCTAGGAGGCTCCCGAAAGTAATACCAATGATCACTGACTCGGGTCAATAGAGTATGCCTTTCCAAACGACGAAAGGGAGCTCGAGAGACTAGACATGCAGCATGCCATGCATACTCTTCTGCTTGATAACAAACTATTTTGGGCTCCTATAGGACCTTCTCCGCAAGCAGTTCTGGATTTGGGCACGGGCACTGGTGCGTTAGAAATTGGCAATAGCAATCAACTCAACGAAGATCTAGAGTTGATGTTGAATAGGTATCTGGGCCATTGATTTTGCCGACCTCTATCCAGAAGTACAGGTGTGTTTAGTTCTCAAGGTATTCGAAGAAAGGAAATAAGCCACTCGTACTGAAATACTAAAGGTGGTCGGCACGGACCTCAGCGCCATTCAACCAACGTGGTAGGGCTGTTGCTCCACTGTCCAAAACCTAATCATCACCAGCCAATAACATGCCGCAGGGTCCCTCCCAATTGCCGCTTCGAAATCGATGACGCTGAACGCGACTGGACCTTCGATCCCGACACCTTCGACTTCATCCACAATCGCAATTTCATCTGCGCGATCCGTGACTGGCCTCGCCTCATCCGCCAGACCTTCAAACACGTCAAGCCAGGTGGCTGGGTGGAATGGCACCAAAAGCACCCACAATTTCATTCTGACGATGAAACGTTGGCCGAAGACAACCCAATCGCGATATGGGGTCAGCATTTCTTTGCGGCCGGTGAGAAATTTGGCACTCCTCCACATTCATGCCGAAATCTCAAACAATGGATGACGGACGTTGGCTTCGTGGACGTTGAAGAACATATCGTGAAGCTCCCTGTTGGGCCATGGCCGAAAGACAAGCGGCTGAAAAATATTGGCCTTTTTGAGATGGTGAATATGGATGAAGGACTAGAAGGATTGACTATGATGCTGTTTACGAGGGCCCTAGAATGGAGCCCGGAAAGAGTACAACTCTTCTTGAAGGACGTGAGAGAAGAAGTAAAAAACAGGGAGGTGCACAGTTACTATCATTTGTAAGTCTTCACACAGCCGGCCCTACCGACAAAGGCTCTGCGATATACATCGCTAATAGGTACTTTAGCTATGTAGTGTTCGGCAGAAAGCCGGCAATCTTGAGAACCGAACCGTGACGGATCGAACGGCTGGCCTTAATCTGTCGGCTTGTTGCAGCTACGAAGGATATGGATAATTCGAAACTTGTGGTTGCATCGGGTGGGAAACTCCCGATGCTGTTAATGCAGTCGACGTCGTCTGCGCCTACAAGCTACACAAGGGGCATTCAAATATCTGCCAGGTAATTAATCCTTTTTTATTTTTATTTTTTATTTATACCTATTTTGTGTCTCCTGAGTGGGCAATGCAAGCTCCATCAAATATTAACGAAACCTATACGCTAACCTATTAGCATAGACTGAAATCTCTCGCGAGGTTATCGCTGCCCATTGTTATTTCTCATCAGGGTCTGAAGCAATACATACATAACCTGTACTAGTTGCAGTGCGGCCCAGTCGAATATACTATCATCTAGATCGAATGAGACGGGGTGGATAGGAGGCGAGTGCAAAGTTTATCTGCTTAACATGCTCGCACATCATGTTTGAGTTGCTGTCTCTCTGAATCTATTATGGGTCTTTGGCATAAATGACAAAGTTCGACCGACGCATCCATGTCCAAGACATGATTGTCTTTGGAGGCTACTTCGCCATACGCGTTCTAGTTAAACATTTGAAACACTTTAGGATTTAGCATATGGATAAACTTATATGATTGCCCCAGGCCGCCTTTGAGATTTTGGTTAAGAATGCAAATTTTTGCACATGCGGATAATAGTGAGCAGACTTGCGGAGGATAGGCTGGATAGTCCTCTCGGATAATAGACCTATCAATAGAAACTGGAGCTTTATATATTTTTGAGTTCAAAAAAAGTGGGTATGTATTTGACAATATTCTATTTGTACGTGATTTTGTAAATATTTAAAATATTTAAATGTAGGCGGCTCTTATCAAGCAAATTTTGCAGTAGATAAGAAAAACCACTGTATTAGCACGGACGGTAGGCTGGGCCAGCCACGTAATCCATGCCGAAATCTCTCTCCGCCCAAATCGCAGCCTTGTATGACTTCGTGAGGCACCCTCACTATTGGTGTCTAACGACGCCTCACTCTTGCACGAGTTGAAATCATGGCTGAAACAACCTATGCCTTCTCAACGTTAAGAATAGCTGTCTCCCTGGACGGAGCTGTCAGCCTAGGAAACCATGAATCTCAATCTCCAGGCCCCAAATTTCCCTCCCCAGAAGTCAAGGCTGATACCGTTATGGACGTTTTCTCCACAGTTGCGGCCATTATAAGTGTTGCTGATGTGGCTTCCCGGCTATGCGCCGAGGTCTTTGCTTTTGTTACTGCCCTTAAGCACGCCTCCGCCGAACTTCGACGCCTCAATTCCAAAACCGCAGAGCTCGGCGGAATTCTGTCACACGTTAAGAGCCTTATCACATCATACCAAGGCTCAATGCTTTTCGAACGCAACCAAAGTATTTTTAAGACTGTCGACGTAATCTTAAAGGCTAGCACAGATGACCTCCAAAGCCTTCTTGAAATTCTTGGCAAGCCCATCGCTACAAATGACGCTGTTTTAAATCGGTTTGGAAAGCGCATCAGATCTGTTTTCAACGAGAAAGCGATAGCTAAGATATCGCTCCGCTTGGAAGGCTATCAAGCCTCTCTGTCAAATGCCTTGATTATTATCGGAAGGTAGGCCAATTACTGAATCATTCCTTCTGCGATCCCACCTTCTAGCACTCTAGAACGGCGTACAACTACCTACTTTGAAATTGTTGAGATCTTTCATACATGCTCCTAGATTCGCCCTGCTATTGCCAAAGAGTACCTAATGATTATTAGGCACAATGACCTGGAACTTCACAAAGGTGTTCAATCAGTCAGTGAGAACTTTATTGAGGCGCTTCAATGTCACACCAAACAGCTTCGTACGAGCTTCGGCCGTTCAACCTCCCGCATTGAAAGAAGGCTCGAAAATCTCCAAAGCCATCAAAATACCATGCAAAGAAAACTAGACGCGGTCTTATCTAATTTCGACGAGCTTTATACTAGTGTTGTTGGAACCGAGGCGGTCTTCAGTGGTTCTGCAGCTCAGGCCATCGTATCTCTGAGCCATGTGTACCCGCACCTACACGACGTTATTAGACGACTCATCACCGGAAATCAGATCAATGACTCTTCCGAACATCGCCATTGGCTTGAGCTCGAGTTCAATACTCTTTTGGAGAGTGTAGTCTCTATAAGCGCCCAAAAAACGAAGTCTTCAATTCTGAAAGAAGATCAACATGAAATTCGATCTCCTATTTGGCCAAATCTTCGAAGAAAACCAGTTTACGCTTCGCCAAAGCAAGCCCTTGCACATGACCGACCAGCATTGTATAACAAGCAAATTAGCCACTCAAAGGATTTTACTGCTCAGATCCTTGACCGTAGACCTTCCATGATCTTTCGAAATATTACTGAAATAAATCTTCCCACCGGAAAACTTATCGTGGTCGTTACCCAGGAGCTTTGCTCACCGGAGAAAAATAGATCTGTGCTAATTGTTCGCCTTATCTTTGTACCCAGATTGCAGTTCCAGATCTCAGGTTTTGCTTGAACCTTTGTACGCACCTTTCAGAAAGCTTCAAAAATTGCTCCATTCTTATCAATGTTTGGGGTTCAGCCTAAAGGCTCTTCAATTTTCTCCTATATCCAAGCCGGGGACGTATCAAATATCCGGAAGATATTCAACGCACGCCAAGCCTCTCCAAATGACCGCGACGAGAATGGTGATTCGCTGCTTGTAGTACGTCAATAGTCTTATCTTTATCCATTTTGAATACCTGCTGATGATCTGAAGTACGCTATAAACTACTACAACTATGACGTTTGTAATTTATTGCTTAGGCTAGGAGCAGATCCTCTAGATTGTAATCGGTAAGCTGCTGAACATAATAAGAGTGAGATCCATGATGGAGCTAATCTATATATCCAGTTCCGGAGATGTTGCCTTGGTTCATTACATCCCTGCAGTACCTCAGGGCGGGAATGGAAAGCAACTGAACAAACGAGAGATGCTCCAAGGCATTCGTCTATTCATAAAGTATTGTGGCGTTGACGTGTTCAAAGTGCTGGCCTACACTGGATGGAGCGGGGGTGCATATGCAGCATCGGCAAGCGTCGCGCACTGTGCCATCGAAGAGTACTCGATGAAAAATATTGCAGTTCTCGAGCCTTTGCAAATACTCTTGCAAAGTGACTGTGATCTCGAAGAGCGGAATGTCCACAGCAACACCGTGCTTCTCGCAGCACTCAGCTTGGTCAAATTCCGTGAGCTTGTACCGGTTATACTGGCTTTGCTAAAAGCCGGGGCCGTGGGTCCTTTGGTGTAATGCCTTACAAGAAGCCGGTTATGATGTTGCTACCGTCATAAAACAGGACAGTATCTCCAAGTGTGGATCCTATTTCTCCGATTATGAGGTTATAAACTCGTTCGTACAGGGTATTCATGGAGGTATTACTGAAGATTCAACTGTAAATACCAAGGACTCTCCTTTATACCTGGACCCAATAGAAATTCTCCGCAATACTAAGGCCAGGTATCAAACAAATCCCAGCAACGATTCCCCTGAAGCCATTAAGGGACCAGCTACAGTCTCACCTTCAGAGACGGAAGACTGCTATAGATGCCAGCGAAGTACTGACTGGGAAAATCGCTCCCCTCCATTTGATGTTTATGGATCATACCTCATGCGTTTAGAGAATCGTCCATCGATTCACCGGTTCTCCCAGGACCACGAGCATGGACAGCCTTGTAAAATTCCATTTGGGATAAAGGTCTGCGATAACGAAGAGCACGTCATGAGCGTCACTAGAGAACATCCGTTAGGACTCAGTTGGAGAAAGCTGCTTGCTTATACGCTTTGGCGAAACGGTACTTTCCGGACGCCACTAGAGACCCAGCGCTGGGTTACCGCGCCGGCGAGGCACAAGTTGGTTGCTTTACCTAAATGGCCAAGAATTAGCCCAGACCAAGTAGCGAAATGGGGAAAAATAATATTACCTGCCCAATGGTAACTCAATAGTTCTTAAATAATATCCATTATTAATAAAGTTTAAAGAATGTATATTTAAATAGAAGCACTTGGGTTCGGTGCGGTTAGTTAGAATAGCAGTTAGTGGAAACAGTAGAACGGAATAGGTTGGTTAGAATAGTTGGGCAGAATAGTATAATAAATTTAGCAACGGTATAGATCTAGAATAGTAGAGATAGAGTAGTTGGTTAAGATAGTAGGGACAAAGCAGTTAGATAGAATAGTGGTAGTGGCGGCGGTAGTAGAATAGTTAATTAAAATAGCAGAGGCTCTAGCTTAATTTAGTCGTTTAGCTGGCCGTTTAATATTAGGACTCTATATTTAGCTCTATATTAGTCTATATTACATATAGCTTCTTAATTAAGGCTCTGCCTGTAACTTTGCATTAGGCCTTACATTACTAAGCTTTATATCCATATTGCTTTACATCTAGCTATATATTAGTAGCTCTGCATTATATAGTCTGCGTCTATATATATATCTGCATACGTGCCTATAAGTCTACTTTAACTGCTAGACAAAGACTCTCTAATTAGTTGGCGATAACGTGCTATAGCTAATCGTTTGGTTATTTGATTAAGGTAAAAAGTTGGCCCGGTTAAAGGCTCTAATTATCCTAATTTAAATACAGAGACTGCGTTTAACTGATTAAGATTTAATAAGGCCCTGGCTTAACTTAAGGTGTTTTTTGCTATATATATAACTAAGGCTTTACATCTATAGACATTTAATTAAAACTTCTGTGTAGATATATAATCGGTCAAGGCTCCGCATCTACCATTTAATTAAGGCTTTATATATGTGTTTAGATAAGCTACCATACTATTATCCAATTAAGGCTCCGTACCTATATATTTTATATCTATAGACTCTATATATAACTCCGTGTAAGACTCTATATAAAGCTCCATATCTATATCTACAGGAAAGATTATTCTGGTTAACTATTTTATAGATATTAAAACGGACGGCAATTAATTAATTAAGGGGGTTAAAGGGAGAGGTTCCTATAGAGGCTCTAAAATATTAACTAGCGGTGCTTTTAATAATATTCTAGCCATGTATTGGTTTCTTAATTAGGCCTAATGCCTATCTATCTGCTATTATAGGATCTTTAACTACTAATTAAAGGTGTTTAATAGCAATAAGTAGCTAATTTAATTTAGCTGTGGCAATATATAATTAACTAACGTTTAAATAGGGTACTAATGTTAGTAACACAAGGTGATATCACGTAGCTACGGTTCGTAGATAGTATGATAATAGTTAATTGATTTTTGATAGGAATAAGGAAAGGGGTAAGGAACTTAAGGTTCCTTACCACGCTAGGGCCACATTAATACGTGACGGCAACATGCCTTGCGTGACGGCAACTTGCCTTATTCCCAACACTGGCAACTCTTCTTTTTGTGGTTGCCATCTACATATATACAAACAGACAGGATACAACAATACCAGACAGTGTACAATAATACCAAACAATATGCGACAATATGCGACAATACAGCAGTTGGCAGAATTTGGCGGATAATATAAAGACAGGTAGGCCGCTAAGGCGCTAGTAGTAAGCGAGCTAATAGCGATTTTCCATCCTAGGAATGGAAAATCCTAATTAGCTAGTTTAAGTTAGGGTCTACAAAATATTATACTCCTACTCCCTTTTAACCTAACCTTTAACTTATATATATAGAGTGTTTGTGTTAACAAACGTTTCTAGAGCCTTATTTAGGTTTGCCTTTGTTATTGCGTCTACTGGGTTATCTTAACCGTTAATCCATTAAATCTTAAAGAGTTTTTGCCGTTCGTAGGATTAATAAAGTGCTATAATATTAATCATAAGGCGCTTCTTTTTTGTAGTACCAAGCTTAACCAAGCACTTATAGAGGGAGTATAAATCGGTGCATATAATTATAAGGATAATAGGAAGTTTGAGTTAATCTATAATTATCTTTAGGGTAGTTCCAATTGCAATTGCTATATTAACTCCGCCAACCATTCCGTATATCTCTAACGCTAGAACGCTTTAAGTAACGCGCTTACTCTTAGTTAAGCTCTAATAGATAAGATTGCTATAGATTATAAAGTCATTCTCTCTAGTAAATTTATTTGTAATAATAATCTTATATCCTAACTAGGAGCTAAAATCTTTGTTATTTATAAATAATCTATTAACAAATACAAAGAGCTTGGCGGTAGGAAGATTAATAGGTATATAAAGTAGTCCCCAATCAAGATGGTTTATTTACTAGAAAAGACGTTTATTTAGGGCAAGAATATCGTCCTTAGTTAGTTCCTGGTATTAGGCGGCAATAGAGAGATCAAATAAAGCCTTAGGTTGACAAATAGAAGCAACATAAGCTCTATAAGCGCGTTGCTCCATATATCCTTGCTTTAGAGAATTAGTGTTAATAATGTTAATCTTCTTACCTTAACCCTTCTGGTGCAAAGCAATAGAATCCTTATTTAGGGAAAGGGTGCATCTATTAAAGAGTAATAGTGTTATTAAATTAAGCTTTTTCTTTAGCTTTGCTATAAGATTTACCTTTACTAACTTATCTTCTTTAAGAGCTAAGAATTGGTCGTCTCCTAAGATAATTATATTATTAGTTTATATGCTAACGATTCTAAATGGAGTTCCTATAGTTGTAATTAGGAAGCATAGGTTAAATATAAAAGTAGTTATTAAAAGCTTCTCTTTATAGTGCTTACTATAGGTAGCCCACCAATAGGTTCCTGCCTCTGTAATTCTATATAATGGCTTAAGCATAACTATAATTATATCTTCGGGATATTGGTAACGAATTTGCTTTAGAAGGTATACTAATATTAAGCACTAAAGGTGCGTCTCTAATTGGGTATAGGCCTAAATAATATCTTATAAATAAACTGCTATTCTATTCTTTATTAAGGAGGGAGCTAGTGCAATAATAACTCGCTAACTAGCTCGTTAAATTATAGGAGATTATATAAGAATTACCTCCTTACTATTATTATTGTAACCTTAGATAACAAGCCTTAATTTCTTAAATGGGGCGTTAGTAGCTTTACCCTTAATTTTATTAACTATTCTTAATTTAAAAATGCGAACTTTATTAAACTTAATAGGGTTATATTTCTTAAATTTAAAGACTCCTTTTGTGATGAGACTATCGATCTCCTACTTATTAGATACTTAGAAAGGAGCTCCTGGAGTTATAATACGACCTTCCTTTTAAAGCTGTTTTATAAGTTTAAAGTTAGCCTTCTCCTTAGCTGTTATAAAGGCCATTAACAGCTTAACTCTATTCTTAATAGCGGTAATAAATTGCTCTTCAAAATTAATAAGATGTTAGCGATTTTATAATCCCTTTAGACAACCTCTACTGCGTTATAGTTGCGGCGTATCTACTATAATTATATTAGAATTATGGTCGCCTTCTAGAGTACGTTAATTATAGCTCTCCTTTAGGGCATTTTCTATAGTATCCTACAAAGGCTCAGAACTGTTATCTTTGTAGTAAGGCTTAATAATAGTTAAACAGAATTAAGTGGGTCTATAAGGCATCTAAATAGTATAAGTCTAGCCATTAATTATAATAAGTTAATATAGGCCTAACCATCTTCCCTTTTTACACCATACGCGTACCTTAGACTGGAGTGGCAGATTAAGTATAGTTAAGGTGTTTAGGCTATTTCTCATTCCTAGTACATTATTAACTTAGTGTGTAGCGTAGAGATATTATACCTCCTTTATTGCCTTACGAATAGCCTCAGCTCGTTACACAACAGAGGGAGATAGTAGAGAATTATCAGTCATTTAAGGGTAGGCGCCAAAGACTAGTAATATAAATACGAGTCTATCCGGGCCAGCAGAATCATTAATAGCTTTAACAGCTATTTATAAGGTAAGTTCTTCACTAGCGTCCTCTAGTTCTAAAGAAATAATCTCATATACGCGGCATAATGGCGCATAATATCGCTCTACTTTTCTAATACTATTATATACCTTAATAGGGACTTCCTTAACCTTAATTGCCATTGCCTTTATCTATTATTAAAACTCTGCAGATAAGAAGTTCTTTCCTATATTATAGACAATTTAATTAGGGGGTTCTAGGTAGATATTAATCTAGTATAACTAGAGGGTATCCTATATATTCCTAGCTAACATATCCTTTAAGAATCGTGCGGCTTGGAAGGAGGTTAAGAAGTTAATAACTTAGAGTACTAGCTTGCCGCTAAGATACATAACATCGACAATAATATAGAAGTTGAAGTTGTAGTTATCTTTAAGGGTGAACTTAAATCGGCCAGGGGACCTCTGGTTTATTTAGCAGTGGTGGTAGTATTTTATAAGATGCTTAATTGCCTTAACCTTAACTTTATAGCCTACATACTAAAGAACCCTAAGCAATTAATAAACAGATAGGTAGCTAAAACAACGGTACAGTTAGCGTAATTCTAACTTAGTTAAGTGGCTTTAAGCAATACTCTTTTCTAGTTAATAAAGAAGCAACTAGGGGTAACCCTACTTACGCACAATAGGCACCCAATTGTCTCCCTAAATAAGTATATTCTTAAGGTTATTAAGCCTAACGCCTAATTTATCCATATCTTTAATACAAAATAGAAATAGAGTGTTTATAGAAACAATATAAAAAGTAATATACCCTAAGGGGGTTTGAACCCTAATTATGCTAAAAGAGATTATAGTACCTTTACTAAAACAAATTGTGTATTAGCCTGCCGTTAAATAGTTAATCTAAATAGAGCTATTAAGCTGCTAAAGGGCTCGAACTTAAGGTTCTCCTGCTGTAGATACTCCTACGGCTCTAGTATCCGGTATAATACTATAAAAGACGTTCGCCGAGTATCTATTATTAAAGGAAAACGCGGAGCTCTCCTTTAGCTTATTAAAGATATCTAACTTCATAATAAAATAGAGCGTAGATTGGTTATTAAGAATAGTAATAGTTTATATACTATTTACCTCACTATACTTAGTAAAGTATTGGTTAGGTAAGTAGTCCTTAATTTCTATATTTATAAGGAGCTGTTCGGTCTTATTAACCTTACCCTTAAGGTCTTTTACGCCTTTGTATTAAACTAGGAAGCTTTAGAAGTAGGCTATAGTAACCTTACAATTTCCGACGTTTCTTACACTTTGACGGAACTTATTATATGCCTCTTTTCGCTTATTAAGGGAGTGTCTAGTTAACTAGCAATTTGGCTTCTTATAAACGTAGCACTTCTTCTAGTAATTACTTTAAAATAAACCTCTACTAGGACCTCCACGGTTGCCTTATAGTTAACATTAATTATACTTTCTTCTATATTCCCTACCACGGCCACCATATATTCAATCAGTCCAGTTGTGATTATATTAGTCGGGAATACTTAGTTAGGTAGAGTTTTTGGTATAAAACTATTAAGATTCTTATATTCGCATCACAGTACCTATAGTGGAGCGTAGCTCAGTATATACTCCTTTAAACGTATCTATAAGTTTATATAGCGCCAAGTTGCACTTAGAAACGCTATGGCATGCTAAGATAACCTAGTCCCTTAGGCTGTTCTTATTTTAGTAAGTTTTAGTAAGGCCATATTAGATTTTCTAGAGTTTATTAAAGAGTAATTAAAGGCACTCTAAACGAGTCTTTATTAGGTTAGAAGTAATAACTCTCTAGAATATAGTCTCCTGTTATTTAGATATATAAAGTTAGCAATTCTTATTAGTCTTAAAGTAAGCTCTAGTAAGCTAAAGTATTATATTAAAGCTATAGTTTTTACCCGCAATATAGTCGTAATAAAATATCACTGCCCGTCCCTTTAACATAATGGAGAAAGCGTAGTGGTACTAGTAGCATTAAATTCCAACCTTATTACAACAGTTATAGAAGACCTGTAGTTTTGCTCTAAGTATATTGTATAGTTCTCCTCCAAACTTCTTTTCTTTATCCAAATATACCTTTATCAGATTCGTGACTTCTTATAATAAAGGCTTACCGGTTAGCTAGAGTAGAGGAGGTGGAGGCGGAGCAACTTTAAGTAGGAGGGCACCTCTAGGTAGAAGAGCAGCTCTAGGTAGGGGGTTAGCGTTCTAGGGGTTTTAATATAAATTAAAGTTGCCTTCCAAAGAATATAGGTTGTTTTTAGGTTTCTATAGTTAACGTATAATCTCAGCTTCCGTCTATATTGGTTCTTCTATACTAGTAATAACAGCCTAAATATTACTAGCAATTGGGTTACTGTTCTTAGCAACATATACCCCATTCCTATAGAGAAAGTCTCGAAAATCCTAAACAATATTAACGTTACTAAGTGCCTAGGTATCAGCAGTCCATCCCATAAAATCCTCCCTAAAATACTCCTATAGTTGTGAATCAGCGTAGCATCTATTTCAGTAGAATATAATATGGTATAGAAGAAAGCCGTTAACTTGTTTTGCGGTATAAGTTATTATATTAAAGGCGAATTCGTCCTAATCCTTATTAATAAGTTTCGCGTGCTCAGCTACCCCTAGTAGTAAGGAGTCTTTCCAGTTATTTAAAGTAGGTGTAGCCATGTTTTTAGAGAGAGGGAAGTGTTATTAGTATAGGGATTGTCGTTTAGTACGCGTTTAGACGTATATTTACAATTATAGGGCTTAGGACCAGTTCTGGCCTTAAATTATAAAGACTTATAAAGCGTGTTGTTCTATGTAATGGACGCAAGAATCCGTAATCTCAGAAAGGCTTAGGACCAGTTCTGGCCTTTTAGATCCTTAGATTCGTGGAAGAGTTCTATTTAAGGTTTAGGACCAGTTCTAACCTTAAAAGATAGCTTCCTCTAGCACAAGTAGCACTGGTACAGTGGCTTGTCTCTTCTTGGTGGAATACCTAGCTGCTCTATAGTATAACAGTAAAGTTAACCACTGATCAGTGTTGGTAACATAAGGTGATATTACGTAGCTACGGTTCGTAGATAGTATAATAATGGTTAATTAATTCTTAATAGGAATAAGGAAAGGGGTAAGGAACTTAAGGTTTTTTACCACGCTAGGGCCACATCAACACGTAACGGCAACATGCCTCGCGTAACGGCAACTTGCCTTATTCCTAATAACTAAGTCGGCCTAACTAAAAGCTTTAGTTAATCTAGCTTGACTTAAGACGTCTTCTACTATATATACATTTAAGACTCTGCGTTATTATATGCTTAATTAAGGCTTCAAATCCGGTAACGTTTAATTAAAGCTCTGTATCTATAGGCTCTATATCTATAAATAGTTAATTAAGACAAGGCTGTGCAGTTGTTTAATTAAAGCTTCGTATCCATACAGTTAATTAAGGCCCTTAGTATTTACTAAACGTTTAATCTAAAGACCTATTTTAAAACCTCCTTCTTTATAAGCATAAATGGTAGTTTCTAGTAGACTATTTCTGCTACCTAGGTGCTTTTCTAAGACGTCTTTAATAGCTGCTTTCTTCCCTTTTAGAACGTCTTTACTCTTAGCTTCTTTAGCGCATTCTTAGGCTTTTATAGCTGCTGCTGTAGGCCTTAATCTTATTGTATTTTAACAACCTTCCTTAGAATTACTCTTTACTTTTAGTCTCTTTATTATTGTTCTACTAGTTCTACACTTTGCCTAAGTTATCCTTAATATCTTTAACGTTATCTAGTGGCAGCTTCTTAGCTGTTATAACTACTTCTATTATATATTCCTTGCCCTTATATCTATAATACAGTCCTTTATAAAGATAACTTTTAAGGGAAAGCACTAACTCCTATACGTCTAACTCCTATTCCCCTTATAATCCTTAATAAGATCCTTTACTAACTTATTCCAATATAGTTTAGTCCTATCTTTAGTCGCATAGGGATAGTTTAGGCTTAACATAGTTAGCTATATTCTATATACAATTTTTTACAGAATATCTTTTATTAGTGCCTCTTTATATACTACTTTACTATTCTATAGTACTTGTTTTCTAATATTATACTACTATACTTAATAGGTCCCTTCCTTACCGTGGTGTCCATTCTTATTATACAGCTAATATAGTACTAAATTTAGATAGCAATAACAGTTATGCTGTAATTATTTATTATTTAAATAAGGAATAAGGTCGGCCTGGTTAAAGGTTCTAATCTAATAATATTTAATTAATTTGCTTTAGTGGCGGTGACGTACTAATATTAAGGCTCTGGCTTGATTTAATTCTATTACGGCTTCTATATAGTTACTTAATTGACTAAGGCTTCTATGCAGTTTTTTTATTAAGGCTTTGCGTATAGCTCTGCATCTAGCTCTGTATTATATAATTAGCTCTATATCTATACAATTAGCTCTATATCTATGTAATTAATTAAGGTTTTTAGTGCCGTTTTTATTATATAGCCAGCGCATTATTGAATTCTAGGGGCGGTATAGAGTTTTGCCAGCTCTATTATTAAATAAACTAATTAGGATTTTCTATACTGGGTATAGAAAATCGCTATTAGCTTAGTAACAGGCGGTAAGCTAAACTAATATCTTTATAGTCGGTTGTCGCGACTAACGCGTCTTAACGCGTCGCGATTAAGAAAGTAAATAAGAAAGGAGCTTTAGGAAATACCGTAATTAAGCAGATAAATAGAAATCTTTTATACGGCCGTTACCTGCGTCCCCTCCCCTACCTTAAAACTTAACTGTCCCCTAATTAAATATCCTATATCTATTGCGGAGCCTACTACGGAGCCTACTGCGGAGCCTACTACGGAGCCTACTGCGGAGCCTACTATAGAGCCTATAACTAATAGCTAACCTAGTTAAGCGTCCGTCTCTATAGCCGTCTCTAAGGATTAGACGATTTATTTTTCTTTCTAGCTTTAGCTATCTTATCTATAGGCCATAATATAATCTAGACGTAATCTCCTAGTCGTATATTCTTCTCCTATAGTAGTGCCTACTACTACTTAACGGTTGTCCTAGCTATATAGCTGTCTCTAAAGGTTAGGTAAGTCTATAGAAGTTACTAGCTAGGCGTTACTACTAAGTCTATAGGTTGTACTTAATAGTAGTCCTTCTAGTTTATACGCATTTTATTACTATTCTTTAGCACTACTCCGTTATAGAAAGCAGTAAAATTAGTTTATACTATAGGGGTGGCTTATTACTGCGTCTATTCTTTCTTTAGCCTATTTAGGCCTATTCCTTAGTATATATAGAGCTAGTCCTTAATACCTTTTAGCGTCCTTTGTTGCTAAGCCACTAGTGAGGGTTTCAATATCAATATTGGCCAATTAGATTGATTAATATTGGCACTAATCAATATTGGCGAGTATTGGCGAGTATTGGCGATATTTGTAATATTTGCAGATCTTCTTAGCACCCCATCAAAAAAATTTATTATATAGATAAATTATTAAATATTATGGCTTCTAAAGCAGACTTATTGCTTTTTATACCTATATTAGACTCCCTTAATATAAAGGAGTTATTAAACTGCTAGTAAAAGAAGACTTTTAACCTATAGATACTAGTTAGTAGGGATTTACTTCGCAAATCCTATCCCTCTGTTATACTACGCTGCGAGGGCTGCTTTATAGCAGGGGGTAAGCTTTAGGTAGAGCCCCGTATAGAGCTTTAGTAGAGCTTCGTGTAGAGGTTCGCGCAGAGCCCCACGCAGAACTACGTGCGGCGTGTAGGCGTGTAGATATATAGATATCTAGATAGACAGACGTTCGTATAGGCGTTTATATAGGCAATTAATTAATAAATCGATTGATTATAGAGCCGTTCGTATAGACGATTATAGAGTCTTCCTAGTATATTAGTGCTGCGTGTTAGTAGAGCTTGAAGTGGAGTGGAGTGGAGTGTAGAGCTTTAAGCAAAGCCTTGCGCAGAGCTTTTAAGCAGAGCCTGAGTAGAGCTCCGTGCAGAGCCTTGATAGAGCCTCGAGCAGAGCTTCGAGCAGAGCTTCAAGTGGAGCTTTGATAGGGCTTTGAGTAGAGCCTCGTGCAGAGCTTTGAGCAGAGCTTCGATAGAGCTTCGAGCAGAGTTTCGATAGAGCTTCGAGCAGAGCTTCGAGCAGAGCTTCGAGCAGAGCTTCGAGCAGAGCTTGGTTAGAGCTTTAAGTAGAGCTTTGATAGAGCTTCTCTATATAGACCTTGTATTTAGGCTCGTTTTTGAAGGCCTTGTAAAGGGCTTTGTATAGAGCTTTGAGCAGAGCTTTATATAGGTGTTCGTGCAGGCGTTCGTGTAGACATTTATAGAGACGTTTGTAGAGACGTTTGTAGAGACGTTTGTAGAGACGTTTATAGAGACGATTGTATAGGCAATTATATGGACGTTTAATTAATCGATCGATTAATTATATAGGCGTTCGTATGGGCAATCGTGCGACATTTATAAAGCCGTTCGTAGAGCCGATTGTATGGCGACTAATTGTATAGGCGTTCGTACGGGCAATCGTGCGACATTTATAGAGCCGTTTGTAGAGACGATCGTATGGCGACTAATCGTGTGGGCGTTCGTACGGCTAATTATAAAACCTTCCTATTATATTAGTGCAGCGTATTAGTAGAGCTTTAGAGCTCTATATAGGGCTTTAAGCAGAGCTTCGAGCAGCTTTAAGCAGAGCCTTAAGTAGAGCTTCAAGTAGAGCTTTTGCAGAGCTTTAGTAGAGCTCCGCGCAAAGCTTTATGCACAGCTCCGTGCATGGCTCCATACCCTCTATAATCCTACCAATATAGCTCTAAATTATATAAATTGGGGCTAGTTATATAGATCTAGTAAAGGGCTATAAAATAAGGCCCTATTTATAAATATAGAGCTATATCAGTAGAGTTATAGTAGGTGCATCGTTTTAATAGGGTGGAAGATGCGCGACGTTTAGCTCTACATTATCTTAGTAAGCGACTTAGCCGGCAAGGGCAGAACTTAAGGCGCACTTACTAATTCTAAAGTATTACTAGTCTCCATCCTAAAAAACGTCACTTTTTTTTAACCAATTAGCTATCTACTAACCTTAAGTTCACCCTGCCGTCTAAGGACCTTTAGTGCGAGCTTTAGTAAGCCTTAACTTTAATTTTCGCAATTTTATATAAGAGACACTCTTTCCTATATATTTAACTTAATAAGCTAACAAGTTAAGTCAGACCAGTCTCCTCTATAATTAATTACTTTTTTATAATAGGAATACTACTTCTTTACAAGTTACGCGCTTCTAGTATTTAGGTAGACACCAACGCGTCCTTATCCTCTATACTCTCCAATATTAACTCCCTTTCCCCCTTAACACCGTCCTCTATACCTCCATTACCTAAAAGGCAAGTAACTGCACCCCTTACTAGTTACTAAAGACAAATTAAAAAACAGCGGAGATATCTTTTCTAGCGCTAAAAGCTACTGTCAGATAATCTCGAAAGGCGTGGGTCACGTGCACGGGTCACGTGCACTGTAAAATCTCTTCGTAGCTCGCAGCCCTAGGGCCCCAAGAAAAAGGACATCAATCAACGATTAAGTCAAGATCATCAATCAATCAACCCATTTCATTAATAAGCAGCTCTATCTGAATTTCGTGACAGTTATAAGCCCAGTCCGCCAACTCAAGAAGCTATTCAGCTATTACTTAATCATTTAAAGAAATTCTACCTCATTGTTAGACTCTGACACCTCATTATCAAGAACGTAGACTCTAACAGAATCCTACCTCAAGTGTTACAGGACAATTCTAATATAAGATTCCATAAGATTCCGCGAAATTCCACAAGAAATCCTACCTCAATCGTTAAAGGACGATCCTGACAATAAGGACGATCCTAACAACAAAATACCATCTCAATTCCTCCTTTGCCTATTAGTCAAATAACTTAACCGTTAAGTTCGTTAACAACGATCATCCTCAATAAGCCAGAAGACTAGGAATAATGGCTATAGCAACTCCAAGCCGTTATAGATCAGTAAATTTAGGCCCACGCTAACCCAGCCATAGAAGCACCTTAAAAAGGTCTACTTAAAAAACCACCTTATCTAAAGGTTATAGATTTTAATAAGAATGCAACCTTATATGCATAGCTCTCGTTAAATCAACAGAAAGCGTACAAGAACAGCAGACGATACTACAACTAGGACATAAAGTATTTCCTAAGATAGGAAGATTATTTTTAACAGATCTGCACCTAGATTACGTCCACAGTATTAAGTTAGAAGAAGCTACTGCTTAACCCTTCCTTAACCGTTAAAGAATGGCTATCTTAGTTAAAGGAGAACACAAAACCTACCTTATTATTTGTTAGGAAGAAGGTATAACATTAGTACATAGAAGCCCTTAAGGGGTTTAAACAGTTATCAAAATTAAACTAATGGCTAGATTAATAGGAACACGTAATATCCCTAGGAGAGAAGTACAAGATCCCTTAAATATCCAATAAAATCTAGCTTTAAGATTTAGCAGAAGTTATTTAACCTTTTAGCGACGCCTACTATATAAAGTATACTACTAAGTTAAATAACCCTTAGAAGTTAAGATCTTCTAAATACCGTAGAGTAGCAAAGGAGCTACAAGAAGGGCTCAGAACACCCTTAAAGAAAGCTAATACTACTATAAGAGGCAGTATCTTTAATATAGACTTCATAGAGCAAGCCACTAAGGATCACTCTAATACTACTAAAGTTTTATAAAGAGGAAAGGCCTTAGCACGCAATAGACGCTTAAAGAGAGCCGGGACACTAGTAAATAAGGAGACATCCTATAAAAAGCCAACGCCTAAGTACTTAGTATACGGAATACAAGGACACTCTATTTAGAACTATTAGTGTTTATTTAAAGACAAGAGACCTATAGGAGTTATAATAGGAGATGCGCGCATTAATAGGGCACTAAAGAAGGTAAAAAAGAATAAGAATCTTGCTAACTAAATTACTAAATTACTAAAATTAGATTTAAAGAATAAGAAGACGAAGCTTAATAATAATAGGACAAGAGCTAGGAAGTTAAAATTAAGGGAGAAGCTAATGCGATATTCCTAAAATTGTATTACATCGGTTAACTCCATCCACTAAAGCTATTAACTATTCTTGACTTAGGAACCACTCTCCATATCTTTAATAACCTTACTCATTTTTACAATTTTAGGAAAGCTCTAAGACACGAATATATCATTGCCGGCAGCTCAGAAGTGCCTATACTAGGCTACGGCGATATCACTATCTAAGTCACAAAACCAGACAAGAGCAAGGGAATCCTACGTCTTAAGGACGTTGCCTTTTATACGGACTTTAATACAAATCTAGTGTCGTTCCGTCTACTTTAAAAATAAGGGTACTACTAGGATAACAAAGGAGATAATAATCTTCTAGTTTAGAAGGATAATACAATCCTATATTAAATAGAAGAACGTTATGGATAATAAACTATTAAATACGTCTAACCAGGAAGTTAATTAGCGTTTAATATAAGCCGACTACTACGCCGCCAACAGAAGCGCAGAGCATCGTTAAGAGACGCTTATCCAGATTTAAAAGGTAATACGCATCTATAGTATTTGCGTCTAGGTTATCCAGGACCTATAAGCCTTCACTATTTAGGTCTTAACGCCCTAGGAGTTAAGCTTTAAGGCCCAAAGATAATAGAATATTAACATTACAGTCTTACCAAAATTAAGCATTAGGTCTTAAGAAGGTTCTTAAAACAGAATATTAATAAACCTTGTCTTAACCTCTATATTAACTGGACTAACCTTAAAAAAGCGCATACTGAATTTATATAAATTATATTTATCCACAACACCTTCTTAGGAAGAATCTTCCCGTATTTTATAATAATATATAGCAAAGAGAAGGAGACACTATAAGTACTTAAAGATTTTATCTAATGGATTCGTCTAAGGTATAACCTTAAGGTTAATACTATTAGATTAGATAACAAGCTAGGGAGAAGAAGAACCCTTAAATAGCTACGGACCTAAGGGATTATATTTAAGCCTTTAGCGCCTTATACCTAAGCTTAAAATAGTACCGCTAAACACTTAGGGGGTGTAATTATTAAGAGAGCACGTGTAATAAGAATTACTACCAATCTACCACACGATCTATGGAAAGAGATAGTTAACTATATAGTCTACCTTTAAGATCAAACGCCACGGGAAAGCAATGGCTGGAAATTACTATATAAGAGGTTTTATACCTTCCTAGCCAATAGGTTAAGAAAGCCGCAACTAGCGCACCTAAAAGCCTACGGCTGTAGGGCGTACGCAATAACGTTAGATGCCTAGCTAAAGAAGAAAAGGCTAAGCAAGCTAGATCCGCGAGCCTATATTAGCTACCTTATTAGCTATAACTCTACTAATATCTACAGGATCTGGATCCCATATAAAGGTATTATCATCTTTACTAGGGATATTATCTTTAATAAGAAGACGTTCTTTAACGGCAAGTAAATAGATATCTTAAAGGACCTATACGCTAAGTTAGATACGCTAATTAAGAAGATTTAACTCCCTAATACCCTAACCAAGAATAAGGTCCTTCTAGAAGATAATAAAGAAGTATTTAAACCGTTAATTTAAGAGAAGGACAATGATGTTAATAAGCTAGTTTAAACCTTTAATAAGTTAGCAGATCTTAAGCTTATAAGAGCTCTTAAAGATACGTATTATATGCCACCTCTAATAGAAGAAGACAAAGAATCTCCATATACCTTTTACATCAAGTATTCTATGAAGTTAGATATACAAGGTACTAATTAGGACATTATCAGCTAAGTAGGAGACGGGTTTTACACTTAAGGGGTATTTAACAACTCTATTAAGGACTTATTTAAGGAAGCCTGCGATAACAGGTTTAAAGACTTTGTTTCTAAAAGGATCACATCAGCCTATTACGGCGCCTTCTTAGCAGGAAGGAAGTTTAACCTCAACAGTTAACTTAATAACAGTAAGCTAAAATTAGGCAGAATACGTAATATTAGATTATATAGGAAGAACCTACCTCTGCTACCTTAGTTAATCTAAGACCTTAATATATATCCTCTTTAAGATTAGTTCCAAAAGGCTTAACGAGCCTATCTCCAATCTTATTATCAAATAAGGTCGTTTTAAGAAACAGATAAGAAGTATACAAAGGGACAGCAGGTCCTTAGCTTAATATAGGTATTCGTCTATAAGATAGATAAGTACAAATTCCTCCAGAAATATAAGGCACGCTTAATAGTATATAGAAATCAATAGGCCCTAGGAGACCTACTTACGAGAGCTACTATATTAGCTAGTACAACCTTCTAAACCCTTATAGCGATCACCACAAAATTTAACCTAGAGATGACACAGATAGATACAGTTAACGCGTTTGTCTATTACGATCTTGACAAGGTCGTCTATATAAAGCTACCACTAGGGTTTAGTAAAGGAAAGACAGATAAAGTACTGCGCTTAAGAAAAGCCCTATACAGACTACAATAATCACCACTATTATAGCAGAAGAATCTCACGAGCTCGTTAAACGAATTGGGTTTTAAAGAGGTACCTCAGGAGCTATATATTATGCTAAAAGGTAGAATAGTCATCTTCTTCTACATTAACAATATTATCTTCTGCTACCAAAAGACAGATAAGAAGAAAGCTTAAGAAGCAATTAAGGAGCTAAGCAAGGAATACCAGATAAGTACCCTTAGCGAGCTAAAATGGTTCCTAGAAATCTACGTGCTATATAATTATAGCCAGAGGCTCCTATAGCTATCCTAGAAAGCCTATATTAAGAAGATAGCTAACTAGTATAATATAGATCTTAAAGGGCGTCTTCTAGATACTCCTATAGCAGAATTAGAACTCCTTCCTACTAATCACCATATAATCCATCCAACGCGTCCGTCCCCCAATATAGACCTATTAGTCTGTCCTATATCCCTACCAGCCTCTACAATGCTATATTAGAGAAAATTGGGTTTAGTACTCTATGCAGCCACTATAACGCGTCCGGATATTGCCTTCGCAGTATTATGGCTGGTAAGGTTTAATTAGAACCCAAGCCAAGAGCATTATTAAGCGGTAGACAGAGTTATCCAGTACCTATATAGCACGAGAAGCAGAGCAATCTGCTATAGAGGAGATAAGGAAGAAACGAACAGTAGAGGGAGAGACAAAGGAATACGCAACAAAGGACAAGACAATAGAAGAGATGGTGCGCAATTATTTATCTATGCTAGCGACGCATCATTCGCGGACAACTCCATTAATAAAAAGAGCTTGTAAGGATATATTATAAAGCTATTTAGGGGGCCAATTACCTAGAGAGCAAACAAGCAGAATATGGTTATAACGTTAAGCATAGAAGCTAAGTTATTAGCCCTATTACAGATAGTAAAGGAAGCTATCTTTATTAGTAGGCTATTTAAAGTAATAACGTTACGCCTAAACAAGCCCTTAATTATTAAATATAACAATACATAGACACTCTAACTAATTATAGAAAATACGGTAAAGCTAATTATAAAGCTCTAATACGTTAACATCTATTAACACTAGCTACGTTAGGAATACGCAATAAGATAAGTACGATTTTAATAGATAGTGACGAAGGAGATAATCGCTAATAGACTTATAAAGGCCCTGCCCAAGCAGAGGTTTTAAAGCTTCGTTAATATAATTAGGATAGTGGATATTAAGGAGCAGCTAGATAAGGAGAAGCAACTAGAGGACCTAAGGGACAGTATTAGAGCAAGACGGAAGGATTTAGATAAGATTACGGTTTAATTAACTCATTAACAGACACAAGAAGGTGGCTAGCTTTGACCTTAAAGAGCTTAAAGCTAAAGGGGTGTATCAGATAATCTATATTCTCGAAAGGCGTGGGTCACGTACACGGGTCACGTACACTGTAAAATCTCTTCGTAGCTCGCAGCCCTAGGGCCCCAAGAAAAAGGACATCAATTAACGATTAAGTCAAGATCATCAATCAATCAACCCATTTTATTAATGAGCAGCTCTATCTAAATTTCGTAACAGCTACGGGTAACGCAAATACTATAGTAGCAGAATAACTTTAATATAAAGCAATTCCTTAAGGCATAGGTTATAGAGAGTGTTAATAATAGATTAGGTAGCCTCTATATTAGTTAGCGGATCTTATTATTACGCTCTACTTTAGAATAAGCAGAGGTTTATACAGCCCTTTAATTAACTAGTTATATATTAGTAGGGGATATTTCCTTAACAGAACTTATCTAAGAACTTAATGCACTAATTAGGCAGTTATATTTTAACAAGTTTAACCACTCTACTTCTATAGAGAAGGTTAACTTCTCTTAAGTATTAGAAATTTTTTAATTAGCTGCTCCTAAATAGACTGCTCTACTTAAAAGGTTTATAAGCAATTAACACTAGGGCTAAATGTAACGGAACCTTATAGCAGGAACTACGGTGGGTCCTATTATTAGGCTAGGTATATAGGTAAGAACAGTATTAACAACGTAATAATAACTGGTGGAGTAGTTGCCCAATAGATTAACTCCAATTATATTCTAAGATTTACTACGAAGAGAGAACTATCTGGGTAGGGACTGTGGTCCTTTAAATACATAACTATACGCCTAAGAAATCCCTTCGCTCCGCGAGGTACGTGTTATACATAAGGTATATACGTTTACTACATTCTCTACGTTCCTTACGTAGCATATTACATAACTTGGCTACCATTCCTTATTATATGGTTCCACCGGATCCATCCTAGACCGTACCTATATTAACTAACTAGCTTCCTCCAACTCCTCCCTAAGTAGTTATAACATTGTACTTAAGCTGTCCGTAACACTATCTCCCTTCTCTTTATCTTTATTCTTGAAGATTCCTAACATTTCCAAGTTATCTATTAAAGATATAATATCTGTTTAATTAGTCTAGTTAATATCTTTACTTATTATACCTAAAGCGTCTTCTTCCTCACACGCGCAATATTGTGCTCGTACAGTCGCTACCATACTGTTATTGGGTGAGATAATGCCGTCTCTATATTCTTATTATATAAAAGAGGGGCTAGTTTGTGTTGCGCTGGCAAGTCCTAACTCCTAACAACTATCCTCTTGCTCGGAGTGCACTAAAGCAAACGTTTAATTGCTCTACAACGTTCGTTCTTCCTCTAACGCTAAGTATGCGCGTCCTATAACTCTTAACAGTCTTCAAGTTCCCTAAGTAACTTATTATAGGGTCTTACGTTCAATCTACCGCTATAAAACTTAACGGTAAGCTCTCTACTGCCCTGGCTAAACTGGAACGTTCCTAAGATATAGAACAGAAGGCTCTAGACGCTCAAATTACGGCGTTTACTTAACTGCTTCGTCTTAAGAAGGTTTATAAGAAGGTTTATTTCAAGGAGTGGAAACTTATTTAACAGGGTTTTAACGAGCTAGGTAATAAAAGGACTAGCTCTCCTCCTGCAAGGGAAATAACTCCAAGTAGCTTAGCAATTGCTCCTTTTAGGTCCCCCTTAGGTAACTTATCTTTTAGCAATCCTTTTTTAATGCTTCCTAACCTGCTTTCTTCTAATACTCCTTTACCTTTCCTATAGCGTTCTCTAGGTTGCTTAGTAGTTCCTAGGTAGTCTCACTATAGCCTATCCACTTTACTTTATACCACGTTTTATTATCTACGTCCTCATAACTAATAATCTTCAAAACTTACCATTCGTCCTCTTCTTATCCTCTATATATATCTGCCTCATAAACTGGTGGCTTAATATCTCCGTATACTGGTTCTAGCATTATAATATATTATATAGGGTAGATCCTCATTTTAGCTAGTAGGTTTAACTTATACGTAACCAATAAAATTCTTTGCTTAATTTTAAAAGGTCCTAGTCTAATATAGTCCAACTTTTTACTTAGTCGTCAACTCTTAAAATTTTTGTGTAGTAGCCACACTCTATCTCCCTCCTTTAGATCTGGTCCCTCAGATCTCTTAGCATTATAGTACTTTTTCATTCGCTCTTATACTAGTTTAGCTGTTTCTTTAAGGTTTATATAAAGATTTATTAACATCTCCATTCTTTGTTTAGCTGTGCTACTCGTTTTCTTTGCTTAGCGTAGCAATAACGACGTTCTTGGCTTATACCCGTAATTCGCCTTAAATAGTAATGTCCCTATTCCTTCTTATAGTGTTATATTATATACAAACTATATAACTGGTAATAACAATACCCAATTATTTTATGCGTAATTAATATAATGCCTTAGATACTGTTCTAGTGTCTAGTTTAGTCTTTCTATTTATCTATCTATCTGCGGATAATATACTATAGAGGTTGCTGCGCAAACCCCCTATTTTACCAGAAATACTTCCTAAAATACTACTATGAATTTTAGATCTCTATCTAATATAATTTTATCTGGTGCTCTATATCTTATAAATACTTTCTTTATATAGATTCTAGCGACATCTTCTACTAATATCTCTTTAGTGCATACTATAAAGTATCCCCACTTTATAAGCTTATCCACTATTACTAAGATCGCGTTGTAATCTTGTCCCGTAATAGAATCTTTTAACTTTGGTAACTTAATAATAAAGTCCTATAATATAACCTCCCATGGTCTTCCTGGTATCTTAACAGGTTGTAGCCCTCCATATGGCTTATACCTTATTGGTTTGTTTCTTTAGTAATCTAGATATTCTTTTATAACTTATCTTACTAATCCCCAGATTCCTTAAATAATATACTCCTCTTAAAGTCTTAACACTAAGCCTATAGCTCTATTATATTCTTATATTATTCCCTTATGGAATTCCTTAACAAACTCCTCTATAATAGACTTAGGTATATACGTTGCTTCTCTATTCTTATATTGCTCTAAGTCTAGATCCTCTGCCTATACTTTTTAGATCTTTTATGTCTAATTACTCTCTAGTAATTCGTGGATCTGGCTTTCTTTAGTTACTATAATCTTTGGATAGTTATACCTAATTAATCCGTTTTAATCCCTTCGCAACAAAGCCCCTAACGGCTTTTTGTTATTTTGCAGTTTAGCTTTTCTACTTAGAGCGTCTGCTCATGCATTATCTGTACCCTTAGTATACTAAATCTTAAAATGGTATTCTATAAGCATTTCCACCCATCTAACCTATCTTTGGTTGAGTTCCTTTGTTATTAGGAATCCTGTAAGGTTCTTATAGTCTGTCTTAACTATAAATAGTTTCTCTGTGCCTTATAAGAATGCTCTCTATTCCTTAAGTACTGTAACTATACCTAACAACTCTTTGTTATAGATGTCGTAGTTTAACTCTAGTGGTGTTATCTTCCAACTATAGTATGCTATTGGATACCATGCGTCCTGGTGCTTCTATAGTAAGTATACTCCTAGTGCAAAGTCTAATACGTCTGTCTCAACAACCGTTTCTAACTTTGGTTAATAGATCTTAAGGATTAGCTCTTAGGTAAACAACTTTTTAAGTTCCTAGAATAGCTTCTTTTACTTACTACCCCAAACCTACAGTTTCTCTTTCTTTGTTAGTCTTATAAATAGCTTAATGCTTTTCAACCACTGTACTATAAACCTCCTATAGTAGTTACAAAACCCTAGAAACGACCTTAACTGCATAATATTCTCTGGTTCTTGCCAATTTACTATAGCTTCGACTTTCTTTAGGTCCATACTGATCTTTCCTAGTTTAATAATAAATCCTATAAAATCGGTTTTCCTTGTAAAGAACTCGCATTTCTTAATTGCTATTAGTATTTGTTCTTTCTATAGTCTCTTTAAGACCCATTTAACGTGTTCTCCATGTTCTTCCTTACTTATTAAGTAGATAATAATATTATTAAGGTATACTATAATAAACTTATCTAGGTGTTCTCCTAATATACTATTAATTCACTTCTGGAACGTTGCTAGTGTGTTTATAAGCCTAAATTGTATAACTAATAGCTTATATAGTCCTTTCTTTAACCTAAAGGCTGCCTTCTACTTGTTGCCTTCCTTGATCCTAATCTAATGGTATACCTACCCTAGATCTATCTTTATAAAGATCTTTACGTTGCCTATTCTATCTTGGATTTCGCTAATTAAGGGTAAAAGATACCTATCCTTTCTAGTAATACTGTTTAACTATCTATAGTCTATACACATCCTAAGTTTTCCGTTTTTCTTTAGGATAAACAATACTGGATATCCTGCTAATAACTATAATAGTCTAATATATCCCTTTTGTAAGTTTTCCTGGATAAACTCCTTAAGCGCTACTAACTCTGTTTCAGTAAGCTTATAGATTAGAAAGAACTTTAGACTTATTCCCTCTTTTAATTCTATCTTATAGTCCTATGCTGTATACTCTAATAGCTTTTTACTTTCTGGTAACCATAACTTCTTATCATACTTGTGGTATCTCTTTGGTATATAACTTAAGCCTTACTCAGTCTCTTTATACGTTGCTCCGACTTAGTACTATACTAACTTAGTTTACTGTCACATCTTATATTATTAAGTATCCCTAATATTAACCTAACCTATAACCCAATCGATCTTTAGATTGTACTTCTATAATTAAGGCATTCCTAGTATCGCCTTATCCTATCCCAACGGTAGGATATTAAAAGACATCTTAACCTGTCTCCCTTTAATAGTTAACTAAATAGGTCCTGTTTTAAGATTAATAATACCTCCTCTATAGGCTATCTAATCTCTTAAAACTGTTATAAGTGGATACAGGTGTTCCTTCTGTCTATATAGTAACCCTATCCTTTCTACTGCTTTTGGTAATACGTGGTTCCTTATTACTCCACTATCTATTAACGCTTTAAACTGCTGATCTTGCTACTTAACTTATAAATTTAGGTATTGACCTTAAATTCCTTTAAGGGTTTAAGGCTCTAATACTGGTTCCCTCTGGTCCCATACGCCTCCCCTTTTCCTAACTATTGGCTACTAGATCCTGTTTGTACTTAGTCTAACCTTAGCTAATACTTAGTTTGTTTCTTTTCCTCTATATACTATAGACAAGTGTTCTCTAGGTATTCCCACTACTATTATCCGTCTAGGTATTCTTCTATAAGGAATCTTCCTAGTTAAAGTGTTAAGTCTCCTTAACCTTATACTTCTACTAGGTGCTATCTATATATATACTTAGCATTCCTAAACCGCCTTTCCTTAGGTACCTAATATATCCTTACTAGGTACTTCTAGTTCTTATCTTTTGGTGCTCTATATATGTTATAGGTATTATCCACACAAGCTATTTACAATAGTATATAATACGCTAGGTAACTTAGGTTAACTCTTAGTTTATCTTTATTCTTAAGTTTAAACCTATACCTAGTTAACCTAACCACTGGTATCTCTATTGCGGGTACTAAGATTTATTGTTCGCTTCTTTAGTCCCTAGATCTTTCTTCTAGGTTCCTTAACATTATAATCAATGCCCCTTTAATATAACTTATATGTTTTTCCGTAATAGGTTAGTCTTAGACAACTTTTTTATCTAGCTATATATAAAAGTCTTCCTATTCATTATTATGTCGTTGCCTATACCACTTTCCATACAACTGGTTTAGTGTGCATGGTCTATCTATAAGAAAGTACCTTATTATCGCTGTATTATGATATCCTTTAGTATGCCTTTCTTCAAACCTAGTTAGGATATCTAGATTCTTTTCTTATTCCAGTTTATCTAACTATTTTACCCTAGGTGTCCCTACACTTGGCCTATTAGTAACTCTTTATACGGGTGCTCTGTCCCTTATATAACCTAGTATAGCTAACCTCTTGTCTAGCTTTTGCTCTTACTATATAATAATTCTTATTCTAAACTTATCTATAGTTTCTTATTTTCTGCGTCTTGTAGCTAGATCTTTATAGTTATCTTACTTTTTAATCCTGGTATTAACTATTTAATCTTTAGGCTAAATACTGCGTTTACCTAGGATTGCTAATATTCTTATTTATTTCCTAAACTTATAGTTCTTAAACTTGCGTCCTATGCTTATTTGTTTATCTATAAACTAAGTAGCTACCCTTTCCCATCAGTTTTTATCCGTTGTGGGTCCTTAGGTATATCTTATCTTATCTTAAAAATCTTAAGCTTTTTACATCTCTTCTTAAAAATCTTAAGCCTATGGCCTTTTGCCTTTATTAAGTAATAAGCTAGCACTAGTAGTTGTCTGCTTGTTTAGTTTCTTCTAAATATTACTCCTATCGTCTTATAAAGTAATGGAAATCGTATCCAACGGTATTATAATACCCGTTACTAAACCTTATTCCGTAATGGTCTTAGTCTCTACTTCTGTTTTAACTTCTCTAAGGTTTATATGCTCCTAGTAAGCTACCTTTATTACCTTATTATTAGTAAATGCTTCGCCTGTGTTAAACTTATTGTCTTTAATATCCGATTTATAAGCTAGTTTATTAGTTCCTTTAAACTTAGATAACAATAGCTCCTATAGCTAATAGCCTGCGCTATACTTAGCGTCCTTATAAATTCGGTATACGTTGTTATAATAAAACGCGAAACTGTTAATTGAACATTCTTTTATTCCTTATAGTGCACTATTATCCCTCTATATATACGTGCCGTCTGCTGGCCTGGTTCCCTTTACTGCGTATTTACTCTAACCACCTCTATAGTCTCTAGCGAAATAACCTTGTTTTCCGCAATTTATACAAGCTCTATCTTTAAACTATTTTTCTTATTGTGGAGTCCGCCTAAACGTCTTCTACTACTAAGATCCCTAGTTTGGCCTTTACTCCTAGGTCCTTTAATTACTAGATCCTTAACCTCTAGGTTTCTATAGTTTCTTTTCCTACCTTTAGGTTTCTTTGGTACCGCTTAGGTCCATTAGCTCTGCGCCATTCCATAGTTTTTAACTCTATGTCTGTTATTGCGTACTCTACGCCTTGTATAATTGTGGAACTCTATCTTACCCTTTCTTGGCTTATTCCCTTTAATATATTAGCAAAATATGGTACCCTTTCAATGGCCTCAATGGTTGGTGGTTGACGCAATTGGCGCGCAGTTGAGGTTATTTGGCAACTCGACCGACTAGCCTATGTCGTGTTTTTTTAACACGCAGCCTGCGCACAACCTGCCAGTAATCTGCGCATTTGGCAACCATAATTATATTTACCTCTTTTATACTAATAACATATTTTAAATAAATAAAAGCTACTTTAAAGCTATTTATAAGGCTAGCAAAATAAATAATATTATTTTAGATAATTTAATATAATATAGCGATGGTTCTCTTCTACCTATCTACCTATTGACTTACCTACCTGCCTATATCGCCTACCTGTTTATATTGCCTACCTGTTTATATCTGCCTACCTATCTATATCTACCTACCTGTTAGCATCTGCCTACCTATCTATATCTGCTTGCCTATCTATATCTACTTACCTATCTGCATTGCCTACCTGTCTGCATTGCCTACCTGTCTATATTACCTACCTATCTATATCGCCTACCTATTTGCATCTGCCTACCTGTCTATATCTGCCTACCCATTAGCATCTGCCTACCTGTCTATATCTGCTTGCCTATCTGTATCTACTTACCTATTTGTATCTGCTTGCCTATCTATATCTGCTTACCTATCTGTATCTACCTACCCGTTAGCATCTCCCTATTTGTGCCTACCTGTCTGTGCTACCTTGATTTGATTAATTAATCGAATTGTTTATAGTGCTTGCTGGCTAGTCGTTGTCGTCTAGCTCTGGCGATAGTTGTCTGGTTCTAGCGACGGTCGTCTAGCTCTGGCGACAGTCGTCTAGTTCTGGCGACGGTTATCTGGTTCTGGTAACGGTCGTCTGGTTCTGGCGACGGTCGTCTGGCTTTGGCGACGGTCGTCTGGTTCTAGTGACGGTCGTCTAGCTCTGGCGACAGTCGTCTGGTTCTGGCGACGGTTGTCTGGCTCTGGCGATGGTTGTCTGGTTTTGGCGACAGTTGTCTAACTCTGGAGACGGTCGTCTGGTTCTGGCGACGGTTGTCTGGCTTTAGCGACGGTCGTCTGGTTCTAGCGACGGTCGTCTGGCTCTGGCGACGGTCGTTTGGTTCTAGCGACGGTCGTCTAGCTCTGGCGACAATCGTCTGGTTCTGGCGACGGTCGTCTAGCTCTGGCGACGGTTGTCTGGTTTTGGCGACAGTTGTCTGACTCTGGAGACGGTTGTCTGGTTCTGGCGACGGTTGTCTGGCTCTAGCAACAGTCGTCTGGTTCTAGCGACAGTTATCTGGCTCTGGCGATAGTTGTCTGGCTCTGGCGATGGTTGTCTGGTTCTGGTAACGGTTGTCTAGTTCTAGCGATAGTTATCTAGTTCTAGTAACGGTCCTTTACTGGCTGCCGTTCTAGTGCCTCCCTAGGTAGGGAGGATGTAAGGAAGGAAAGAAGGGTAAAAAATAAGGCGGCTATATAGGTAGAGACACGTGTAGACGCTATTGGGAATATAGCGGGGACCCAATACAGAGCTTTGTGTAGAGCCTCTGTACGCAGAGCTTTGCGTAGAGCCTTGTGCAGAGCCTCTGTACGTAGAGCTTTATATAGAGCTTCGTGTAGAGCTTTGTGTAGAGCCTCTATATGCAGAGCTTCGCGCAGAGCCTTATGCAGAGCTTCGTGTAGAGCTTTGTATAGAGCTTTATGCAGAGCCTCCGTACGTAGAGCCTTGTGCAGAGCCTTATGCAGAGCCTCTATACGTAGAGCTTCGTGCAGAGCTTCGTGCAGAGCTTTGTGTAGAGCTTTGTGTAGAGCTTCGTATAGAGCTTTGTGCAGAGCTTTATGCAGAGCCTCTGTACGCAGAGCTTCGTGTAGAGCTTCGTGTAGAGCCTCTATACGCAGAGCTTTGTGTAGAGCTTCGTGTAGAGCCTCTGTACGCAGAGCCTTGTGTAGAGCCTTGTGCAGAGCCTCTGTATGTAGAGCTTCGTGCAGAGCCTTGTGCAGAGCCTCTGTATGTAGAGCTTCGTGCAGAGCTTCGTGTAGAGCTTTGTGTAGAGCTTCGTGCAGAGCTTCGTGTAGAGCTTCGTGTAGAGCTTCGTGCAGAGCTTCGTGCAGAGCTTCGTGCAGAGCGTTGTGTAGAGCGTCGTGCAGAGCCTCTATGCGCAGAGCTTCGTGCAGAGCCTCTGTACGCAGAGCTTCGTGTAGAGCTTCGTGTAGAGCTTTATATAGAGCTTTGTGTAGAGCTTCGTGTAGAGCTTCGTGTAGAGCTTTGTGTAGAGCCTTGTGTAGAGCCTTGTACAGAGCCTCCAAGTAATAAAACTATATAAGATTGTATAAGATTATATTAGATAATATATAATAGTTAAATATATAGTATATAACTTTA
>Ga0307507_10001562_pt1 | contig 50911 bp, 9 predicted proteins | sample 7_EM_MG_FD_207223 | JGI IMG/M metagenome (GOLD analysis project Ga0307507, IMG submission 207223) | Populus trichocarpa ectomycorrhiza microbial communities from riparian zone in the Pacific Northwest, United States - 7_EM | ecosystem: Host-associated > Plants > Roots > Unclassified | place... | reverse complement strand
CCAGCAGATTATCGGGAACACCGCCAATCGACGATTTGGAGCCTCTGCGTGAGGTTCCCCCCTTCTCCTTAATCGATCGCTCGAAGCCTGAGCGGTAGTCTCCCTAAAAAGACGTAGAGCTCCTATAGTAGACACAGGCAGGCAGGTAGGCAGGTAGGTAGGTACGTAGGTACACAGGTAGGTACGTAGGCAGGTACGCAGTGAGGTACGCAGGGAGGTACGCAGGTAGGTACGCAGGTACGCAGGTAGGTACGCAGGTAGGTACGCAGGTATATAGGTAGGTACGTAGGCAGGTACGTAGGTAGGTACGTAGGGAGGTACGCAGGTAGGTACGCAGGTAGGTACACAGGTAGGTACGTAGGCACGTAGGTAGGTACGCAGGCAGGTACGCAGGCAGGTAGATAGGCACTGGACCTAGTTAGGAAATTAGTACATAGGTAGCGGATTATCTGGACTAGCCAATTAACAATTTTAAGCCTCTGCGTAAGGCTCTCCTATTCTGCTATATATATACTCCTTTACCTACTATTAATTAAATATTTTAAATTTTAAATATTTTATAAATATTGCATTTATAGGAAATATTGTAAATATTAACGTATTCCACCATCACCTTAGTCACACCATCACCTCAGTCAAAAATGCTTGGCACCACCAACTATCCTATTAACGCGACATGTCTTAACAATAAAACGCGCCAGCGCTAAACTAAGAAGGCAGAATTAAGCTTGCCCTTCTTGCCTATTATAATCGCGAATTTAAAAGCCTCCGACGTGCTACCAACGCGTTTAACGTACTATCTTTAACGTTAACTAATTAATACAACGGAATCGCAAATCTCTAAGATAGACATAACGGCCGCTATAAGCTCACCTTAACTGAAGAGCAGATGATCGTCCAATACATCCTTAACCTTAATTCGCGAGGGTTTTCTCCCCGGCTGTGTAAGGTGGTAGATATGGCGGATAAACTATTAACTGCGTGGGGTAAAGAGCTAGTAGGCAAGCGCTAGGTAGAGAGGTTTATAACGCATTTAAATAAGCTTAAAATAGCCTTTAATTAAGTAAAGGACCATTAGAGAATACTCTAGGAAGATCCTAAGGTAATTAGCGCGTGGTTTAAGCTTATTAAGGAGACTAAAACCAAGTACGGCGTCCAGGATAATAATATGCACAACTTTAACAAGACAGGCTTCCAAATGGGCGTCATTGGGTCTATAAAAGTTGTTATAGGTTCTAAGAGATGTGCTTAACCTAAGCTTGTTTAGCCAGGTAATTAAGAGTGGGTTACCGTTATCTAGAGCATCTGCGCCACTAGGTACACAACCCTACCTTTTATTATCTATAAAGGGCGCGTCCACATCTTAGTGTGGTATAAGGAGACGTCTATACCGCGTAACTAGAAACTTTTAGTCTTTAAGAACGGCTGGATAAATAACGAGCTTAGAGTCGCGTAGTTAAAGCACTTTAACGCGCATACAAAGGCGTATTAGGTGGGGGGGTACTGGTTACTTATCTTAGACAGTTATAAGAGCCATTAATCGCAGCTTTTTAAGGATTACTGCCTTGAAAACAATATCCTTACGCTCTATATGCCAGCCTATTTATCACACATACTTCAGCCGCTAGATATAGTTTACTTCTTACCGTTAAAGCTAAAGTGCTCTTATCACGTTAGAGACTTAGCACGCTGGCACATCTTCTATATTAATAAAGAAGGCTTCTTGCCAGCCTTTAGAGACGCGTTTTTTAACATATTTATAATAGAGAACTGCAAGAAGGCCTTTAAGGCATTAGGGCTAGTCCCTATAGACGCAGCTGTGGTCCTTAATTGCCTTAAAGTATAGTTGTGTACCCTGCTAGTACCCTTACCACTAGAGATGCCGTGGCAGTTAAAGACCCCAAGCAATACGCTTGAATTTGGATCGCAATCGAAGCTTATAAGCAACTCTTTTACTAGATTGCCTATAATAGCCCAGAACGGGTTCTTATAGCTTATTAAAGGCGCTGAACTAATACTGCACTAAAACGCGCTTTAAGCCTCCCGTATTACTAAGCTTAAAGAGTAATTAGTAGTAATAACCAAGCGAAAAGCGCGTAAGAGGAAGCGTATCCAGAAAGGTAGTATACTAGAGTATGGGGAGGCAGCTAATCTAATAGCTCCTAGACCGTCTACGACGGTCCAGCCATCAAAGAAGGCTTGTAGTAGGGATGGTTAAGACAGAGCTCAACCAGCTCTACAACGCTGTGGAAATTGTGGAGGGACTAGGTATAACGCGCGAACGTGTTAAGCAGCTAAAGGGGAGTCTTCTGAGTCAGATGTGAGTACTTAGTATATTTTTTCAGATAGTTCCTATAGCGATAATAACGATACAGAAACATAAGTTGGTAGCGCCAAGCATTTTTAACCGAGGTGATAGTGTAACCGAGGTGATGGTGGAATACGTTATAGCTATTAGATATAAAGTGGCTAAAGTAGCTAAAGTAGCTAAGGTAGCTAAAGTGGCTAAAGTAGCCCCGAGCTAGCGTAAATAAGTGTACATGAGCAGATCAGCGGATCCAGCTAAAATGACCCCGGGCTAGCCCCGGGCTAGCCCCTACCACTCTCCCGTTTTCCTGACGTACTTATATCTATTTATATCTATATCTATTATAAGAGCCCTATATCGTTCTAAGGAGGTAATTACTTAGGTGTTAAGCGATCGATAAGGAGATAAGGAAGAAGCCTTTATAGAGGCATTAAATTATTAATTAGGAGTATTCCCAATAATTTGCTGGCCGAATATTAATTTCCTAACTAGGCCTAGTATTTACCTATCTACCTATTTACCTGCCTACCTATATTAATATCTAATTTAATTTAAAGGACAGGTCGGCCTAATTTAAAGCTCTAATTAATTTGAATTATTCTCCATAGGCATTTACTAGCTATATTTGCTAGCTAGTTATTTAAATAGTCGTTATATAGTTTTAGTAATAGTTGTTGTGTCTTTATAAGTAGGGAGAATATAAAGAAAGAGTATAAAAAATAAAGTAGCTACTTAAGGAATATACTTTATCGAGGTATGTATAGAGGCTATTAGAGATATAGTGGGGATCTAATAGCATTATATATACGCATATATTAAGGGAAGAGAGAGGGGGAGTTACTTAGGAGGGTATTATTTAGGGGGCGTCGTTTAAGAAGAGGTCCCTAAGGGGGGGAGTATTATTTAGAGGGTATTACTTAGGGGGGGATTCCTATTAGAATCGTATTAATAATAAGGTTATATTAAAAGTCTATTAAAACGATTAGGAAAATTAAAATCCTATTAGGAGTCTGCTAAGAGCCTATTAGGATAGTAGGTTCTTATTAAGATTATATTAAAATAGTAAAGTCCTATTAAAATCGCATTAGGATATAAATGCCCCTATTAGGAGCCTATTAGAATAATTAGGACAATTAGAAATATTAAAATCCTACTAAGAGGCCTTTAGAATCTTAGTACCCTAATAAATTGCTAATATAGCTCATTCTTAAAGTAGATTATAATATTATTTTAGTAGGCCGTATAAAAGTATTTAAAGAGTATATTATATATATATATTGCTAGATATATACATTATGGTTGGCTAGATATATAGCAGTTGTCTAGTTAATCATAACGTATAAATCTAGTATTTGGGCCATTAGAGAAACCAAAAAAGGCCCCCCTAAATTACTCTTTAAATAGCTTTAAAAGGTCGAAATAGCCTACCTTTAGAGTATAATAGGTGGGTATAAGCGAATGGCCACAGCACTGCTTAAGAAGGAAGCTAGTATTCCTACCCTATAACTATATCTTCTTTTAATCTTCTTTTAATATACTATATTAACCTTTTTTAATTGGTTGTTATATGTCGGGTTATATAATATAGGGCTATGCTAAGGGACCATGCTACCCCATTAAATTCCTAACCTCGCAACCTTAAATCCTACCCCTTACTGCTCTCTACCTTCTACTATAGTTACTACTACTCCCTATCTATCGCCTAAATACCTTCTAATTATATATTTTGCACTGCCTATAAGTAGTATTGCTCTTCTACTAACTTTATAACAAACTGTTATAGAGCTCCGTATAAGACCTGTAACCATTATAGGGTTAATTCTTTATTTACTCTTTTTTAACTTACTACCTTTCTAACCCTATATAGGAGAAAAGAAATAGATGGTTTTAATAACCTTTAGCGGACCTTCCGCAGTCTATACGCTAAACTATAGCCGCTACTGCTTCTCCTGCTGCCTCCGCCGCTACCTTCGCTGCTGCTTCTCCCCTTATACCGCCCGTATTAATCTAGTAACTACCTATATTAATATAGCCGTAACCGCTCGTATTAATCTAGCTGTAACCCGCTACGGCCTGCCCTATTATAGGCCAGTTAGATATTAGGCCTATTAATATAGCCTGCCCTATTATAGAGCGGCTAGATTATAGTCTAATTACTACCACCCGCCCTATTACGGAGCAGCTAGATCTTAGTTCTATAGACATTACCTATAACTTCTACGCCGCTCTATATTAGTATATTACCGCCTAGTAATCTATGGTCTAAAGCATATTATAAGCATAGCAACGTAAACCTCCCTTTATTTTAGCCTCTGCTAGACTATCTACGCAACCTTTTAGAGTCCTATAGTACTTTTACTAGGCAGTTTAAGGAGTGGCTCCGCCTGTATAATATAGTGTTGGCTTTTACGTCCGTAAACTATACTATTACTAACTATAGTATAGCCCAGGGCGGCCTAAATTGCTTTTAGATATATAGTAAGCTTTACTCTCTATAAGGCCCGCTAAAAGCTTCTGCTGACATTGCTCTATGATATATATAGCTGTACTTTTATAACCCTAGTTATGCCATAGATATCTGGCTATAGGCCTATTCTGATACCTAGCTAAATACAGCTATCCTATAGTGCTTTACTACTATACTATTTAAGGTGCGGAACCCTTTTATTGCCCTTTATTAAACCGTAAGGGAACGGCTTTAGGCTTAGCCTATAACAACCCCATTACGGATTATCTTAAACCTATAAATACAGCTTATCTTAGAGGCTAGTGCTAATTAGCGATATAAAAATCTCCTAATATGTAATAAGGTAGCCGTTATTATACCAGATAAGTATAGTAATACTAGCTTTCGCGATATTATGCTTGCGGAGTATTATATACCTAATAAACCCCTATAATACTGCCGTATTAACTTAGCGTACGCCATATATATGCCGCTCTACTATATACTGCTCTTCCCCCATTATAATACTGGCTAGTATTAGGGTCTCTAGCTACGCAACTTTCATTAAGCCCGCTAGCGGGACCGTTTAATATAGTAGGCGTACTTTTAGTTCTACCTATACGTCTATATCTACTTTAGGTTAGTCCCTTTTACCTACTACTGGCTATTTTAGCAGTATGTTGTGGATATATAGGCGCTATATAATTAGAATAAGCTTAACTAGATCCGCTCCTATTAACCTACCCTCTATATAGAGCTATATAACGGCGTTACGGATACTCTTACCCGCGCTAATCCGGACCCTTATTTATTAGGCCACTATATAGTTTTTTTATTAAGCTTTTTTAGCGGAGCTTACTTTATTAGGCAGTGCTATTAGGATTTAATAGCTATTATCTGTAAATACGGCCGTCTAAGTATATTTATTACGTTTACTACTAACCTTAAGTAGGATAAGGTTACCCATAAGTTACTACCTAGGTAGACTACTATAGATAGGCCTAATCTAGTCGTTTACGTCTTCTATATAAAGCTAAACCACCTTTTATACGACCTAAAATAGAAGTATATCTTTAGCTAGTACTATAGCTGCGTTTAGACTATTAAGTACTAAAAATAAGGCCTGTCCTATTTATACCTACTACTTTTTCTATATCCGTATAACCGCAATAGGCTGCTAAACCTAGCTATTATTAACTGTTTTATATCTGCGGAGCTTCTATAGCCAGAGGATAACCCTACTAGCCGTCTTATTAAGATTATAAAGTTAATAATAGTTTACGGCCCTTATGGCTCCTATAATCTGCAAGCTCCTTATATAGTTACGTAAGGGCTAGGCCTTCTACTAACCTGCTTAAAGTGGTACCCTAGGCCTTTTAACCCTACTACCATTGTTTATAAGGATAGATATCTAGAATACCGCCGTTATAATAATTTGCGGATATTTACTATTTACTTACTAGGACCTACCGGAGCTATAGTTAAATTAGATAACTACTAAATTGTTTTATATAACCCGTATCTAACCACAAAGTATTATATATATATAAATGTTAAGGTCTGCGCCTCTATAAAGTCCATTAAGTATATCTATAAGTATATATATAAGGGGAGCGACTATATTACTTTACGGCTTATAGATGGCGATAAGGTAAGCTAGTATTTATAGGGCCGTTATATTGGCCCCTCTTGTAACGGAACCTTGTAGCAGGAACTACGGTAGGTCCTATTATTAGGCTGGGTATATAGGTAAGAACAAAGCAACAACATAATAATAACTGGTGGAGTAGTTGCCTAATAGATTAACTCCAATTGTATTCTAAGATTTACTATAAGGAGAGAACTATCTACGGTAGGGACTAAGGTCCTTTAAATACACAACTATACTCCTAAGAAATCCTCTCTTATACGTAAGGTACGTGTTATACGTGTTATATATAGCATATACTACGTATACTTTGTATACTGCGTATAACATTATATAACTCGCTTACCATTCCTTATTATATAGTTCCACCAGATCTATCCTAGACCGTGCCTATATTAACTAACTAGCTTCCTGCGACTCTTCTCTAAGTAGTTATAATATTGTACTTAAAGCGTCCGTAACACTATCTCCCTCCTTTTTATCTTTGTCTTTAAAGATTCCTAACATCTCCAAGTCGTCCACTAGAGGTGTAATGTCCGTTTAATTAGTCTAGTTAATATCCTTGCTTATTATACCTAAAGCTTCTTTTTCTTTATAAGCGCAATATTGTGCTCGCACCGTGGCTGCCATATTGTCGCTTAGTGAGATAATATTGTCTCCATATTCTCGTTATGCAAAAGCGGGGTTAACGTGTGTTGTAATAGCGAGTCCTTTATCTTAACAACCTTCCTTTTACTCGGAGTGTACTAAAGCAAACGTTTAATTGTCCTGTGATATTCGCTTTGTTTCTAACGCTAAGTATACGCGTCCTATTACTTTTAATAGTCTTTGAGTTCCCTAAGTAACTTGTTATAGGGTCTCATGTTTAATCTGCCGCTATAAAGCTTAACGGTAAGCTCTTAAGCGCCTTAGATAAGCTTTATTATTCGTAGGAAGCGGAGCAGAAGGCTACAGCTGCTTAATAGCGTGCCCTTAAAGCCTATTTATCGGCCTCTGCCCGTCTTCTTCGTCTTAAATATGTCCGTGAGAAGGTCCGTTCTAAGAAGTAGAAACTTGTTTAATAGGGTCTGTCTAAGCTAGGTAATAAAAGGATTAGCTCTCCTCCTGCAAGGGAAACAACTCTAAGTAGCTTGGCAATTGCTCCTCTTAGGTCCCCCTTAGGTGACTTATTCTTTGGCGATTCTTTTTTATTAATATTACCTAACCTACTTTCTTTTAATACTTCTGTACCTTTCCTATAGCGTTTTTTAGGTTGCTTAGTAGTTTCTAGGTAGTCTTACTATAGCCTATCTACTTTACTTTATACTATGTTTTGTTATCTATATCCTTATAACTAATAATCTTTAAAACTTGCCATTTATCTTCCTCTTATCCTTAGTACGTGTCTGCCTTATAGACTAGTGGCTTAACATTCCCGTATACTAGCTCTAGCATTGCAACGTGTTATATAGGGTAGATTTTTATTTTGGCTAGTAGGTTTAACTTATATATAACTAATAAAATTCTTTACTTAACTTTAAAAGGTCCTAGTCTAATATGGTCTAACTTCTTACTTAGTTATCAACTCTTAAAACTTTTATATAATAGCTATACTTTATCCCCCTCCTTAAGATCTGGTCCCTCAGATCTCTTAGCATTGTAGTACCTTTTTATTCATTTTTATACTAGCTTAGCTGTTTCTTTAAGGTCTGCATAAAGATTTATTAACGTCTCCATTTTTTGCTTAGCTGTGCTACTCGTCTTTTTTGCTTAATGTAGCGATAACGATATTCTTGGCTCGTATCCATAATTCGCCTTAAATGGTAATATCCCCATTCCTTTTTATAGTGTTGTATTATATGCAAACTGTGTAACTGGTAATAACAATACCCAATTATTCTATACGTAATTAATATAGTGCCTTAGATACTACTCTAGTGTCTAGTTTAGTCTTTCCGTTTATCCATCCGTCTGCGGATAATACGCTGTAGATATTACTGCGCAAACTCCTTATTCTGCTAGAAACACTTTCTAAAATACTACTATAAATCTTAGATCTCTGTTTGATATAATCTTATCTAGTGCTCTATATCTTGCGAATACTTCCTTTATATAGATTTTAGCGATATCTTCTACTAATATCTCTTTAGTGTATGCTATGAAGTATCCCTACTTTATTAGCTTATCCACTATTACTAAAATCGCGTTATAATCTTGTCCTATAATAGGATCTCTTGACTTTAATAACTTAACAATAAAGTCCTATAATATAACCTCCTATGGCCTTCCTAGTGTCTTAATAGGTTATAGCCCTCCATATAGCTTATGCCTTATTAATTTGTTCCTTTGGTAATCTAGATATTTCTTTATAACTTATCTTACTAGTCCCCAGATTCCTTAAATAATATACTCCTCTTAAAGTCTTAACACTAAGCTTATAGCTCCGTTGTGTTTTTATATTATTCCCTTGTGGAATTCCTTAACAAATTCTTCTATAATAGACTTAGGTATATACGTTGCTTCTCTGTTTTTATATTACTTTAAGTCTAAATCCTTTACCTATGCTTTTTAGATCTTTTATATCTAATCACTCTCTAGTAATTTATAGATCTGACTTTCTTTAGTTGCTATAATCTTCGGATAATTATACCTAATTAATCTGTCTTAATCCTTTCGTAATAAAGCTCCTAATAGCTTTTTATTACTTTGTAGTTCAGCCTTTCTGCTTAAAGCGTCTGCTTGTGTATTGTCTATACCCTTGGTATACTAAATTTTGAAATAGTATTCTATAAGTATTTCCACCCATCTAACCTGTCTTTAGTTGAGTTCCTTTGTTGTTAGAAATCCTATAAGGTTCTTATAGTCCGTCTTAACTATAAATGGTTTCTCTATGCCTTATAAGAATACTCTCTATTTCTTAAGTGCTGTAACTATACCTAACAACTCCTTATTATAGATGTTATAGTTTAACTCTAGTAGTGTTATCTTTCAACTATAGTATACTACTGGGTGCCATCTATCTTAATATTTCTATAGGAAGTATGCCCCTAGTGTAAAGTCTAATATATCTGTTTCTATAACCGTCTCTAGACCTGGTTAATAGATCTTAAGAACTAGCTCCTAGGTAAATAACTCTTTAATTCTCTTAAATAGTTTTTATTGCTTCTTTCCCTATACCCATAGTTCCTCTTTCTTTGTTAACTGCGTAAATGGCTTAATATCCTGTAACCATTGCGCTATAAACCTTCTATAGTAATTGCAAAACCCTAGGAACGATTTTAACTGCGTAATATTCTCTGGTTCTTGCCAATTTACTATAACCTCGATTTTTTTTAGATCTATGCTAAGCTGGCCTAGTTTAATAATAAATCTAACAAAATTGGTCTTCTGGGTAAAGAACTCGCATTTCTTAATTGCTACTAGCATCTGTTCTTCTTGTAGTCTCTTTAAGACCTATTTAATATGTTCTCTATATTATTCCTTACTCTCTAAGTAGATAATAATGTCGTTAAGGTATACTATAACAAATTTATCTAGGTGTTCTCCTAACACACTATTAATTTACTTCTAGAATATTACTAGTGCGTTTATAAGCCTGAATTGCATAACTAATAGCTTATATAGTTCTTTCTTTAACCTAAAGGCTGCCTTTTACTTATTGCCTTCCTTGATCCTAATCTAATAGTACGCCCATCTTAGATCTATCTTTGTAAAGATCTTTGCGTTGCCTATCCTATCTTGGATTTTGCTAATTAAGGGTAAAGGATACCTATCCTTCCTAGTAATGCTGTTTAACTGTCTATAGTCTATACACATCCTAAGTTTTCCATTTTTCTTTGGGATGAACAGTACTGGATATCCTGCTGATAACTGTAATGGTCTAATATATCCCTTTTATAAGTTCTCCTGGATAAACTCCTTAAGCGCTACTAACTCTATTTTAGTAAGCTTATAGATTAGAAAGAACTTTAAACTTATTCCGTCTTTTAATTCTATCTTATGGTCCTAAGCTGTATGCTCTAATAGCTTTTTACTTTCTAGTAACTATAACTTTTTACTATACTTATGGTATCTCTTTAGTACATAACTTAAGCCTCGCTTAGTCTCTTTATATATCGCTTTAACTTGGTACTATACCAACTTGGTTTACTGTCGCACTTTACGCTATTATATATTCTTAATATTAACTTAACCTATAACCTAATTAATCTTTAGATTGTACTCCTATAACTAAGGTATTTCTAGTATCGCCTTATCCTGTCCTAATGGTAGGATATTAAAAGACATTCTAACTAGTCTCCCTTTAATAGTTATCTGAATAGGTCCTGTTTTAAGGTTAATAATGCCTCCTCTATAGGCTATCTAATCTCCTAAAATCGTTATAAGTAGATATAGGTGTTTCTTTTATCTATATAGTAACCTTATTCTTTTTACTACCTTTAGTAATATGTGGTTTCTAGTTGCTCTACTATCTACTAACGCTTTAAACTGCTGATCTTGCCACTTAGCTCTTAAATTTAGGTATTAACCTTAAATTCCTTTAAGGGTCTAAGGCTCTAATACTAGTTCCCTCTGGTCCTATGCGCCTCCCCTTTTCCTAACTATTGGCTGCTAGATCCTGCCTATACTTAGTCTAACTTTAGCTAATACTTAGTTCGTTTCTTTTCCTCTATATACTATAAACAAGTATTCTTTAGGTACTTCTACCACTGTTATCCGTCTAGGCATTCTTCCATAAGAAATCTTCTTAGTTAAAGTGTTAAGTCTCCCTAACCTTATACTTCTACTGGGTGCTAACTATATATATACTTAGCGTTTCTAAACCGCTTTTCCTCTGGTGCCTAATATATCCTTACTAGGTACTTCCGGTTCTTATCTTTAGGTACTCTATATATATTATATATATCATCCACATAAGCTATCCACGATAGTGTATAATACGCTGTATGTTTTGGGTTAACTCTTAATTTATTTTTGTTTTTAAGTTTAAACCTATACCTAGTTAACCTAACTACTGGTATTTCTGCTGTGGGTACTAAGATTTATTACTTGCTTCTCTAGTCCCTAGATCCCTCTTCTAGGTTCCTTAATATTATAATTAATACTCCTTTAATATAACTTATACGTTTCTCTGTAATAGGTTGGTCTTAAACAACTTTTTTGTTTAGCTATATATAAAAATCTTCCTATTTATCGCTGTGTTGTTGCCTATACTACTTTCCGTACAACTAGTTTAGTGTGTATGGTCTATCCATTAGAAAGTACCTTGTTATTACTATATTATAACATCCTTTAGTATGTCTTTCTTTAAACCTAGTTAGAATATCTAGATCCTCTTCTTATTCTAGTTTATCTAACTATTTTACCCTAGGTGTCCCTGCACTTAGCCTATTAGTAACTCTTTATATAGATGCTCTATTTTTTATATAACCTGGTATAGCTGATCTCTTGTCTAGCTTCTACTCTTGCTATATAATAATTCTTGTTCTAAACTTATCTATAGTTTTTTATTTTCTGCGTCTTATAGCTAGATCTTTGTAGTTGTCTTACTTTTTAATCCTAGTATTAACTATTTAATCTTTAGGCTAAATACTACGTTTACCTAGGATTGCTAACGTTCTTATTTATTCTCTAAACTCGTAGTTCTTAAACTTGCGTCCTATACTTATTTGTTTATTAATAAACTAAGTTACTGCCCTTTCCCATCAGTTTTTATCTATTATGGGTTCTTAGGTATGTCTTATCTTGTTTTAAGAATCTTAAGCTTCTCTTATCTCTTTTTAAGAATCTTAAGCTTCTCTTATCTCTTCTTAAGAATTTTAAGCCTATAGCCTTTTACCTTTATTAAGTGATAAGCTAGCACTAGTAGTTATCTACTTACTTAGTTTCTTTTAAATATTACTCCTATTATCTTATAAAGCAATGGAAATCATATCTAATGGTGTCGCAATACCTATTACTAAACCTTGTTCCGTAATGGTCTTAATCTCTACTTCTATTTTAACTTTTTTAAGGTCTGCATGCTTCTAGTAAGCTACCTTTATTACCTTATTATTGGTAAATGCTTCGCCTATATTAAATTCATCATCTTTAATGTCTAATCTGCGAGCTGGTTTATTAGTTCCTTTAAACTTAAATAACAATAGCTCCTATAGCTAATAGCTTGCGCCATACTTAGCATCCTCATAAATTCGGCATACGTTGTTATAACAATACACAAAACTATTAATTAAACACTCTTTTATTCCTTATAGTGTACTATCGTCCCTCTATATGTATATGCTATCTGCTAGTCTAGTTCCCTTTACCGCGTAGTTACTCTAACCACCTCTATAGTCTCTAGCAAAATAACCCTGTTTTCCACAATTTATACAAGCTCTATCTTTAAACCATCTTTTTTGCTATAGAGTCAGCCTAAATATCTTCTACTGCTAAGATCCCTGGTTTAGCCTCTACTCCTAGGTCCTTTAATTACTTAATCCTTAATCTCTAGGTTTCTATAGTTTCTTTTTCTATTTTTAGGTTTCTTTAGTACCACTTAGGTCTATTAGCTCTGCGCTATTCTATAGTTTTTAACTTTATGTCTGTTGTTGCGTACTCTACACCTTATACAACTATGGAACTCTGTCTTGCCCTCTCTTAGCTTGTTCCCTTTAGTAGATTCTATTATTAATCTTTATTAACTAATCTATTAACTCTCTTAGAGTATCCGCATCTTCTATTAGGATAATTGCGTCCTGGACTTTAACCTTAAGTCCCTATTTATACTGTGCTATAAGCGCCCTGTTATTCCACTTAACCTATATAGCTAATGTTTAAAACTGTATTATATACTTAATTGCTAAAGTACGTTATACTAAGTTCTGAAGCTTTTATTCTACTGTGGTTATAGCCTCCAGGTCTCTAAATATCTGTATTAGTCACTCTATAAACCTATTCTAACTGGTAAATATATACCGTACGTCCTGGTTAGTAGTTGTTATGCCATTAGCCTATATTTCCGTAAGATACAGCTTAAACCACTTAAGTGCCCTCCCTATTAGGAACAACCCTGCATAGGCTACTTAATCTAACAATATTACCAACTTCGCTCCTTCCTGTACTACCTTAAAGTGCATTTGCGTAAGAAATTCCTTAAGCTTTAACTTCTCTCCTAAGAATTGTTTAATTAAAGGTAACTTAATCTTTACTACTCCAATTCTATTAATGCGTTCTTTAAGTATCCTATTATTGTCTTATAAGTAATTAACCATTTCCTATAACTGACCTTATGTAACCACTTAAGAATCCCTATTGTCTATACTGGTATCTCCTGGCCCTGAGGTTGTGGCTATTGCCAACGCCATTGCGACTAGTACTGCTCTTGGTAGTATATTATTTGACTTTATTCAAATACCGTAACCTTAGTAGTAAATATGTAACGGAACTTTATAGTAGGAACTACGGTAGGTCCTATTATTAGGCTGGGTATGTAGGTAAGAACAAAGCAATAATATAATAATAACTAGTGGAGTGGTTGCCTAATAGATTAACTCTAATTGTATTCTAAGATTCACTACAAGGAGAGAACTATCTATAGTAGGGACTAAGGTCCTTTAAATACACAACTATACTCCTAAGAAATCCTCTCTTGTACGTAAGGTACGTGTTATACGTATTATACATAGCGTACACTGCGTATACTTCGTACACTGCGTATAACATCATGTGACTCGCTTACTATTCCTCGTTACATGGTTCCACCGGATCCATCCTGGACCGTGCCTGTATTAACCAACTAGCTTCCTGCGACTCTTTTCCAAGTAGTTGTAACATTGTACTTAAAGCATCTGTAATACCTCTAAGGCTATCTAGCGGCTATTTAAGTTTCCTATTTATAAGAAGTTCCCCCCTATAACCTAGCTTATAGTGCACCTTTTAGACAAGTAGCCTATATACTTTTAGCTAGACTAGTCTATAGAGGAGATCTAGCAGCGCCTTAAGCTCTCCTATTCTATATTAACGGCCTTCTTTAAGTATAATATAGAGTATAAGGATGCTCATAACCGCCTATATTAAGACTTCCCTAAGCGGTATATCTTTTATCTAAAGCGCTAAGAGTAGCATTTTCGCTAGTAAGGCACCGCAATAGGCTATATATATTACTACAGCCCTACTATAGGTAAAAGGTTCTACTTACGGCTACTACTAATATCCGTTTCTGGCCCTACCTCCTTTAAGGACCTCCGTACTATTATTAGTATAGTCTATTTAACCTTCTAGGCCGCCTATATGGCCCTAGGGCTACTAAAGAATAACTATAAGTGGATTAATTGCTTAATAGAGGCCGCTGTTTTTACTACTAGCGCCTAGCTATACTCCTTATTTATAACCACTTTAGTTTATGGTCCTATTATAGAGCCAGTTGCTTTATAAGACTGCTTTAAATGGTCTATCTATAATAATCCGCCTCGCTTTTTAGCCTAGCAACCTAATACTCCTCTTATAGTTGGCGAGGATAATAATATCCATCTTAATTATAGCCTATACCTTATTTATTAGATACTTACGGATTACTAAAAGACGCTTATAGACTATAGCCTACCCTAGTTCCAGTACTAGTAGGATATTATTATAGAGGGAGGTAATCTACTTCTTACAGCTAAGCTATAGTACAACTATATAGAGGAAGGACGCTAGTTTACTAAGCTGTGCTAGCAGCTAAATATAGATTAGGTAGCGTGCTTTAATACTATTATTACCACTATAGATACGGATCTATAGACGGCCTACTTCTTCCTCTAAAGCCCTATAGGCACTAGTAAAACATTTCTCTATTACTACCTCTGCTACTACTACTACTTATACAGTAAGATTGTTCTTTATATAGCTTTTTTTAGCATTGCCGCCCTCCTACTACCTAGCGGCTATACTACCTACTCCCGTTTTTAAATACCTATTAATCTATATAAAGAGTCTATTTATAATATCTTTAAAAGCTTAAATTTAGCCAAGCTTCTACGTCGTACCTCTCTACTTATTTAGGATAAGGTGCTAATATAGCACCGCTACTACTTTAAAGCTATATACTATATACTTACTAATATCCGTTCTAACGACTTTACCTTTAGCGGACTCCCTACTATCTTAGGCGGTAACTTTGCTTAGATACTGCCTATTGTCCTATAGGGGAACCGCGTAGCTATTATAGATGCCTACCTATAGTGGTCATTCCTCTAGCCTACCTTCTATATACTATCCCTGCGGTTAAATATACGTATCCATTAGAGTAAGGTTAATTAGTAGTTTATAGCTTAGGTATAGAGCTTATTCTACAATATGTCCCTATTTAATAGCGTTACTATCCCGCCTAGTATAGCCTAGTTGCGGTCTAAGAAACCCTTCTATAAGTATATATACCCTCTATAACTGCTTACACGGGTATATATTACTTTTAATACCTTCTACAATTGCGCTATTCTAACTATTCGCAATAATACTATAGCTGAGATTAACAACGCTATCCTTATACGGCTCTACGGCTTTTTAAATACCTTTTATTTTATAGATTCTATAAAGTAAGATATAGAAGAAGATAATTATATAGAACCACTACCGGCGGAGCTCCTGTAAACATTTAACCCTAATAGTCTACCTCTATTAAAGCTTTCCCTAAAGGTAGGCGCGCCTATAATTCTTTTACAGAACCTCTATTCTTAGGAAGGGCTCTATAATAGTACCTGTATAGTTATTACACGTATAGGCCGCTGTTATATTAAAACTTAGATACTTAGTAGTAGCTTTTATAACTAGCTACAGCTAATTCTTTATATTAAGCTTACTTCTACAGAAGGAGAACTGCTATTTATTATTAGTAGAAAGCGGTTTCCAACTTAGCTCTGCTTTACTATAACTGTAAATAAGGTATAAGGGCAGTCTTTTAACTTTGTCAGTGTTAATTTATATATACTGGTCTTTACCTATAGGCAGCTATATATTACGCTGTTAAGAGTAATAGATATAGCTAGGCTTTTACTATTACTACCACAGAATGGGGGTGCTATAACTATTAATATTATATATCCGGAGGTATTGCTACCCTCTTAGTATATAGCAGTGGCAGTAGTGGTAGTAGTAGGGTAGTAGGGCAGTAGGGCAGCAGGGTAGTAGGGTAGTAGGGTAGTAGGGTAGTAGGGTAGTAGGGTAGTAGTAGGGCAGCAGCAGGGCAGTAGTAGGGCAGTAGTAGGGCAGTAGCAAGGCAGTAGTAGGGCAGTAATAGGGCAGCTACTTAGTTCCTAAAAGGACTTCGTCCCTAGGAGAACAAAAGCCTGCCGCAGGCGCAAGAAATAAGTAAATTTCTTTAAGGACCAAAATTGCCGGCTGTAAGTCAGCAATTTTAAAAATTTCCTTAGAAAATTTGCTTATTTCTTGTCTTCTTATAATGTACTATATTAACTTTTTTAATTAGTTATTATTTGTCGGGTTACCTAATAGGGGGACGTGCTACCCTATTAAATTTGCAACTGAGTAATAAATCCCTTATACTTATAATGCACTCTCTAGTATTACTTAAATATAATTTCTATTGGTATAGATTTATAGAGCTTGTAAAGCGCTTTAAAATAGTATTACTTTTATCTAAATATCTAAAGGTTAAAGCAATATTATACTAATATAAAGTTTTAGAGCTCTATAGAGAAATTTTTATAGGGGGTATATAGAGCTCTATAAATATTAAATTCCTAACCTCATAACCTCTTTTCTACCCCTTACTACTCTCTACCTTTTACCCCAGTTACTACTTCTAATTTACTACCTAAATACCTTCCAATTGTATATTTTGCACTGCCTATAAGCAGTATCGCTCTTCTACTAACTTTACTATAAACTATTATAGAGCTCTATATAAGACCTATATATATTATAGGGTTAATCCTTTATTTACTCTCTTTTAACTTACTACCTTTCTAACTCTATATATATAGGAGAAAAGAAATAGACGGTCCTAATAACCTTTAGCGGACCTTCCGCAGCCTATAAACTAAACTATAACCGCTACTACCTCCGCCGGTGCCTCCGCCGCTATTTCTCCCCTTATACCGCCCGTATTAATCCAGCCGTAATCTGCTATAGTCCGCCCTATTACGGGCCAGTTAGATATTAGGCCTATTGCTATAGTCTACCCTATCGCGGAGCAACTAAATTATAGTCCTACTACGGTCCGCCCTATTACGGAGTAGCTAGATCTTAGTTCTATAAACATTACCTATAACTTCTACGCCGCCCTATATTAGATAGATAGACGTGTTAGTATATTATACTCTAGCAATCTATGGTTTGAAGCCTGCTATAAGCACAGTAATATAAACCTCACTCTATTTTAGCCTCCACTAAAATATCTACGCGACCTTTTAGAGTCCCGTAGTACTTTTACTAGGCAGTTTAAGGAGTGGCTCCGCCTATATAATGTAGCATTGGCTTTTACATCTGTAAACTATACCGTTACTAACTGTGGTGTAGCCTAAAGCGGCCTAAATTGCTTCCAGATATATAGTAAGCTTTACCATCTATAAGGCCCGCTAGAGCCTTCTACTAATATTGCTCCGCAGTATACATAGCTGTACTTTTATAACCCTAGTTATACTATAAATATCTGGCTATAGGCCTATCCTAATACCTAGCTAGATGCAGCCATTCTGTAATGCCTTACTGCTATACTATCTAAGGTACGGAACCCTTTTATTGCCCTTTATAAAACCATAAGGGAACGGCTTTAGGCTTAGCCTATAACAACCCTATTATGGATTATCTTAAATCCATAGATATAGCTTATCTTAAAGGCTAGTGCTAATTGGCGCTGTAAGAATCTGCTAATAAGTAATAAGGTGGCTATTATTATCCCAAATAAGTACAGTAATGCTGGCTTCCACGATATTATACTTGCGAAGCATTGCATGCCTAATAAACCCCTATAATACTGCTGTATTAACTTGGCACACGCCATATATATACCGCTCCACTATATACTGCTCTTCCCCCATAGTAATACTGGCTAGTACTCGTATTAGAGTGGTGGTTATAAGATATATAATAAAAATAATGGCTATAGCTTTTGCGCTAGGCAATTAAGATCCTATTAATCCTATTAATAAGTAATAAGCTAAAGAGAATCTTTTTAGGAGGTTGTTATACGGTTACTTAGGATAAGACGTCCATAACGGCAGCAATATTAGAGCAATTAGAATTTGGAAGAGATTAGAAAAGGGAAGACCTATTTTAAAATAATTTTTAGGAGGACGTTGTATAATATTATAGGAAAGAATGCAGCTTAGAATAGGAGTTTAAAGAGTAGTTATATAAAGGAAGGTATATAAGAGATATATTATATAACGCTATAGGGTAGGGGTATAAGATATATAAATATAACAATTTTAGGTAAAGGTAACTACTAAAGGCGCGTAGGTAGCGTATGTAAATATATACTAACTTTAAACTTAATAGATTATAAGCTTAAATCCTACTAATGTTGTCCTTTATTAGAAATTAGGAAATATAATTATCTGGTATACTTCCCGTCCTATTATATAAGAGATTCTCTAGCAATATTGCCATACTATAAGTAAACTCTCCTCCCCATGTAACATACCTATATAACTAACTACTCTTAGGATAAGCAGGAGAGGGTAGAAGCTTTACTAGTAATTAATATAGAGGCTTGGGTAGGGGGAGTATTAAAGAAGTAGGTTTGGACAGGGAGGCCCTTATATATAAATGCAATTCTAATTTAGAGCTATAGATCCCTAAATACAATTATAAGTACCCTATATTACTTATATAAGGTAGAGAGCTAATTAATGCTAGCCATGTAAGGCTTATATGGCGACTCCGCGTCGTTTAGTAGGCCCTTGCCCTTTTACTAAGTATTAAAGTCTCCTAGGGTTCTATAGTAGGTACTGTGGCAATTATAAATAGCAGGATTATAGAGCTCGATGTTCATTATATAATAAAAATTCTTAGCCTATAGCGGCGGCAGTGGGAGCGCTAGAGGGTAAGGATTGGATTATAGAACTGGAGGATAACAAGGAATAAAAGTTACTAAATTTAATCTCCTCTCTTTTTTACTACTTTTATTTTATTTTATTATATCTTATATAAAAAAAAGGGTAGAAAGGAGATATTAATGCTTTATTATAATATAAGGTTGTGTAAAGCTGGTTATTTTTATTTTTTACCTAATATTGGCAATATTATATTGCCGATATATTACCGATAACTAATATTTTATTGGTTCGTATTGGTTCGTATCGGTGCCAGGTCTGAATGAAGGTCTTGCCAAAAGCGGCTAGCGGCTTGGCAAGGTAAGCCTTGGCAAGAAGGTCTGGGAGCGAGACAATTTTTCGGAGCCGTAGAGACTGCTTACATCAGCAGCTAGCTGCCAGCGACGCCACACTGCTTTCTTGAGGGTTACTAATGAGTAAATGATCTAGCACAGTTTGGTAAGAGTATTTTGTCCTAGTCCATGTCTGTGAGAAGCGGCTCGCAAGTGCCTACCGAACTTGATTTGTGCGGCTCACCTCATTAGCCACTAGGACTTCATTATTTGTGGATGCGGCGAATAAAAGCTAACTGTCAACAAGCTTACTATCAGCGGGCTTAATTCTAAAGCGTCGCCACAGGGACGAGCCCGTATCCTGGCTTGCATGCTTTTCCCTAGCCGCAGGTATACGAACACCTGAAAGTAAATTAATGGTATTTTCTCTAAGCCCTCGGAACGCTACAGCGCGTCTTCTGCTCTGTTTATACACCCGAGCAAGTTGTCAGTTCTATATACCAAATGCATATTACTCAATTCAAATACTTGGTGACGCCTTTCACTCACGCTGAAGGCATGGTCCTCAAATAGTGAGGCTACACGCCTTTCGAATATGCACATCCTCACATTTGTTGAAAAATTGTCAATCTCATTCACCTGGCCGGCACAAGTTACCACCCAGCTACACGGCCTTGCAACACGTGATTTATGAGGTTCAAAACAACGTTGCCATCCCAATCATCCGTCTCCTTTTGACGCGCAAAAGTCATTCATCCGCGATGAGGCAGCAAAACAGAAGATAAGCGGGTTGCTGAAGTACCCATGAACTTGCCAGAAGAAGAAAACGGCGACCACGCCAGCGTACTATACTCCCCACCGATTTGTACTCAAACGCAATCACACGTCAATGGCACCTTTTCCAAATCAACCCCCGTTGGGATGCAGCTCAGGCAAAAGGCCTGTCCAAGGCCTGTTGTCTCGATTCAGCAACAACACCTCATCTTCTGGCGGTCGCACTCATAGCTCAGTGCCACTGCCACAATCTCGCGCCAGAGACCCGCGTCAGCCTTCCCAATCGCGCTCTCCTCAGATCCAGTCTCAAGACCAAAATCACCGCCCCTCACCTCAGCAACGAACTTCGCCCCAAGGTTCACAATGGACAATCTCTGAACGCACACCAATGCCACCCTCTAGACACGAAAAGGATGCGAGTCAAGCTCAGCAGCGAGCATCTAGGTCTATTTACAATGCCAACTCATGCCTGCCCGTTACTCCGGTATACCACAATCTAAAGTCATATGACAGCTACTTCTGCGAGATTGAAACCTATACATCACGAAGCCAGCTATCCACATTTACAGCTTTACGCGCATCGCTTCAGAAAGCTTGTGACTTCAAAAACCTTGATTACACCACCGTCAAAATCCATGTTCATCAAAGCGCTATACCCGAAGGTGCCGGCACTCTCGTATTCGCAGACCGAATCTTCTCAAATGACTCGGGCCTCATTGCATTCCTGGCTCCCGAAGACTCTCAGTTTATCTGGTTTCACTGGGCCAGCGATCGATTCGAGCAAAAGGGCTTAGAAAACTTGCTCTCAGAGTTGATTAAAAACGGGAAGATAGAGCTGAAGGACTCCTGGCAACCGGGCACGCTACCTTACCAGAAGTTTTGGAAGCTGTGCCAGAGAGCTGTGTATGAAGCTCAGCATCAGGACACAGCTATGACTAGGGGGGCTGACGTGCAGACAATCAGATACGGTTCATTGGACAAGGCTGCGGATGAAGGCAGAGACGTGAATATCCCGGCGAGTTTGTATCGACCAATGAACTGCGCAGTGAGGAGAAAGACTCCACCGCAGGAGCAATACTATTCTGACATCAAGGATTTCTCTAGGTAACAAGACTCTTCCTCGCGGTTAGCTGAATTTTCTAGATGAACTTAGACTTTGGAAAATATCTCGGTAGGGTGGTATGGCACAAAGGTTGGGTCTCATAATTCGGTGGTCAAACGCGTTGTACGATGACAACTACTGTAAGAAGTGTCTTGGTCAAAGTAGGACTCACTCATGAAATTGCTATAGTTGCTTTTGTATTTGAGCAGTCACCGATTCTCTGTTAATACGAACTTGTACGGGACAGTGTCTTTCTCCGTTTCCACTATCTGCAATGCTTCCTGCTAGTTCACCTGTCTTACGTCTTTTCTGGGTCATTGGGCAAACTTTTCCACTATACGGGATATGTACCTAATACGACATTTGACTCAACGTCTCACATTTTTTGATACTTTGATGCCTTGTCTCCAGCTGAAATCTGCAACTTTTCTTGTAGGAGTCTTGCGGGCCGGGACACATGACATTTGAGCTGAGAAGTTGAAACTTAGATAATGCATAATCTTACAATTTTGGCGCCCGATCTTTCCGGGATGCCTACGGTTCCTCTTGTTTTTAGCACCGTTCTCACCAAGTGATATATTCGCTAATTGAGTTTTGCAATTTTGTAGGTGCTTACGCAAACCTCTATTTACTATTTCTCAATTCCGCCATAAATGCGTACTTCCTCCTTATTCGACTACCGGAATAAGATTGTTAAACTGCACAGATGGTATTATATAAGCCGTTTCCATGAATAGAAATAATTAGCGGGTGGGAATTTTTACTTTATGCCCCTAACGGTCAGGACCTAGACAGTAACTTTTAGCAGTAACTCCGCTACAGTGATGTAACTGGTCCAGTTGGTTGGTTGGTTGGAAATTGCCTCAAAATCGCAACCGGTTCGGAGCTTTGATTGGCTTGCAGCTGGTTGGTTTTGAAGCTCTCTGGTTAACCGGGTAACCAGCTAAACCAGTAGAGTTAGTATAGGCCTTTGGCGGTAATAATTTGGGTAAGAGCGCACGCCACATAGGGGAGCCAAGGCCCCAAATCGTTAAGATCTACCACCTTATTTCCGGATACTATTTTAAGAGTTAAGCTTGGTGTTATACGTCACTTATTTCTACGTGTCACCTCTTTATCGCGTTGCCTTACTGCCTTATCCTTATTACAGTTAAAACTCTTTATAACAATGCGGGTTATACGGCCGACCGTATTGTAATACTAATAGTATTATTATATATAGAGTCATGTGTTAGGTTAATAAGCCAGAAAAAGGAGAGCCAATACGTAGCCGAGTATCCTAAAAGGGCATCTACCTTATAGGCCAAGTAAGGCCCCTCCTATATAAAATCTCTACTGGTTATAATGATTTTAGTAGGGAAAACTTAACAATATTATAAATAGTTAGTATATTGTAATATTACACCAACAAAACTTTAATTAAGGGTGTAGGTCGTAATACGGAGTATATCTATAATCAAATATCGTACTAAAGAGTTTTAACTATACTGCTAAAGCTACCGCCAAAGCCACTACTAAAAAAGATTCTAATGCACAGGGCAATATAGATTAGGAAGCTGGTAAAGGAGGCGGGCAAGAAGGTGGGCAAGAAGGTAGGCAAGAAGGGCAGGGCAATAAGGGCAATAAGGGCAATAAGGGCAATAAGGGCAATAAGGGCGATAAGGGTAATAAGAGCGATAAGAGCCAGAAGGAAGACACTATTAAATATATCGTTGTTAACAATTAATCGCAGCTTAACACTATGCCAAGCCTTATAATATATCAAATATTATCCGGTTGAACTGGTTAAACCGGTTCGCAAACCGGTTCAGAGCTTTAAATAGGCTATTAGTTGGTCACAGAGGTTAAATTTGTAACCAACTAGACGAGTTACATCATTGCTCCGCTATTCAAATCATTCGCTAAGTTTAATTCTACTAATATAAATTAGTGGTTTAAAGCTTATTTTTTTGAGTTATAGATTAATTAAGTATAGTCTATATTTATATACCCTACTATATATCTCTTTATTTTTATACCTTTGCTTCTTTTTATACTCTATATATCTTTCTTTACGTATTTCTATATAAGAGAGATATAGGCAGAGACGTGGGTAAAGACGCAGGTAAAGATATAAGTAGAGATGTAAGCAAAGACATAAATAGAGATGTAGGTAGAAAGGTAGGTAGAGAGGTAGGTAGAGATATAGGTAGAGATATAGGAGATAGGGAGGAGAAGAAATAGTAGAAAAGGTATAGCTAGGGATATATATATTAGTTTTATTAGTTTTATAAGTTATAATTACTATATAATATAATTAATTATAATTGCTTGTTGGTATGCTTTAATACAGTGCAATAGACGTAATATACGTGCAGTATAGTGTGTAGTTAGGTTCTTATCGTTCTATCTACACGTCTTGATACATACGCGCGTCGCGTAGATCACATACTTTACGCATATAATATACAAAACGAATATCTACCAACACCGGAGCAACTCTAAAGGAAACCGAATCGTACTATTCCCGTTATTTATAGCGTATACGCAATAGCTAGCTCTTCCATCTATAGTATATAGTAGCTTCTCCTTCAATCCTATCCCAATTATATAACGCTTATAATAGCTTATACAAATACCTTTAAACCGGAGCTTATAGATTAATAAACTATATAACAAAGTTAAGATGTTATATAAGGAAAGAAGGTAAAAGAACAGAAAGAAAGGGTAGTAGTCCTAGCAGAACTTAGTAGGATTTAGTAGACTTAGCGGAATATAGCAGAATGCCGTAGATTGCCGTTAAATTGCTATTAGATTGCCGTAGATTGCCATTAGATTACCGTCTTATAGTCAGTCTCTAATTACTAAGTTAGTAGAACTAGGTGGACGTATATAAGGTATTACAGGGGTATTCTATAATAATTGCTATCTAATAAAGATACTAAGCTAAGGAAAAAAAGGAGAAGAAGGAGAAGAAGAAGAATTATTAGAGGTAGTAGGTGGATATATCGCGAGGGCCGCTAAGGTGCTAGTGGTAAGCGAGCTAATGGTAATTTTCCATTCTAGGGATAGAAAATCCTAATTGGCTAGTTAAATTCAGGGTCCGTAGAATATAGCGCCGTCACAACGCTACGCTAAATCTTAGTTTATTTATTTAACCTACTCTATAGCCTACAGTTCTAAGTAATTGGTATTAATTAACATCTTAAGAGCTATAGATGCCTTGCTCTTAGTTATTAAGTTAGTAGGGTTGCTGTTACCATTAATCCACTTAATTTCTATAATTTCTCTGCGCTTATATAACTGATAAAGACATATAACGTCTATTATAAGGCGTTTCTCTTATATAGTGCCTAGTTTGATAAGGCATTTATAAAGTAATTTTAAGTCAGTGCAAAGTATAAGTAGAAGTTTAATCTATAGGAGTTATTTAACGGTTAACTTAATTATAGCGCCAATATTAAATCTATAGGCCATTATATAGAGTTCTAAGGCTAGTACGCTTCTTATAACTCTCTTATATTTAATTAACAACCAGTAGATAATATTAGCCTTATATAACGCGTCCTCTAATACTAGTATATATCCTATTTATAATAAGAGGTCCTTGTTATTAATAAATAAGGCGTTAATAAAAGCAAGTAGGCGTAATATGTTAATGTCTAATTTAACAAATATAAGGCCTCTTATTAGATTATCAATCTATAATTATAGTTGTTTGTTAAGTGCTATAATATCTTTCTTTTTAGGGTTAATTACCTAGGCGGTAAAGGAGAGATTAAAGGAAGCTTCTGGTTAATATATAGAGGCAATATACGCACCTCTTGCGCGTTACGCAACGTATTATTTCTTTATAGTTAGTATATTACGGACAATACCTCTTAAGCTTATAGTTGTAGCTATTTTACTAAGGTAGACTATATTTAGGTTCTTATACTGGTGTTTCTAGGTTATTATAATATTACCTTCCTAAGAGAGTTAAATAATGCATCTATTAAATTTAAGTGACTGCTTAACCGTAAGTTGCTTATACTCTTTTATAAGAAATTAAACCTTTTCTAGATATTATTGCTCCGCGTGTATAAAGGTGGTATTAGCTAGGAATAGAGTGTTGTTAGTTTAAAGGCCAATAATGCTAAAGTAGTTAGGAGTGTTGCTCTATAAGAGGCAAGGGTTATATATTAATAGGTTTATATCTAACTCCTTAATATAATGGTTATAGTAGGTTATAAACTAGTAATTACCTACTTCTAGAACACTATATAAAGGTTTAATTACCTTTAGGATTAAGTTCTTTCTAATACCTAGTTGGCTTCCCAACTTATAAGGTAGTTGGATATAGAAGTCTTAATTTAGCTTTATAAGAGACTGGATATACGCCTAGGAGATATCTTATAGGTATAACTATATGCCATTACCTTATAGTATTGCTGTAATGTATAGAATAAGGCGTTGGCTAACTCATTAAATAGTAGATAACTAGGTTAGTACAATACCCTTTTTAAGATTGTTGTACGCTTAGATAACAAGTCTTAATTTCTTAAAGGCTTTATTAGTACTAGGGTTCTTAATCTCATCTATAAATTATAAATTAAAGACTTTAACTCCTGCGGGTACGTCCTAAGGGTTAATTATCTTAAATACGCCCTTTTTAATTAGTCCTGTAATTTCCTTTTAACAGGATATTTTAAACTGCTTATAGTTGCTATCCTCTTGCAGGAATATAGTAATATTGGCAGTATTAATGTGAAGGGGATGCTTGCGGGGTCTTCCTCTTTCTTAGCAAGGTGGTTATGCTTCTCCGGTTTTAGTAAGGGACGGTTTCTATATAGAGGCAGTTTCTATAGACGGTTTATATATACAGACAGTTTTGTTAACTTAGGTGCTATTAACTTAAATATCTTTAACTTAAATATTTCTGGGGTCTGTTAAGTACGGTTTAATAGTAGTATTGCAGAACTTTATAGGGCCGCTAGGTAGGTTAATAGCACACATTTCTCCTTTAATATTTAGTAGGTTATATAGTCCTACCTAGTATCTAGGTTGTCCTGTATTGCCTTCTCTCTAGACTAGTACTAAAGAGTTAAGGGGTAGATTATAAATTGTGGTAGTGCTGGGGCTATTACGTATATTAAGTACATCTACAACCTGGCGCTCCGCTTGTATCTTCTTTACTTCCTCTATAGCTTTCTTAAATGCAATCACACGCTATATTACTATAGGTGAAGGTACGTTAAACTCTGTTATTTAGGGGTACGCTCTAAATACTAATAGTATGGGTATTAGGCCGTCTAGTCCTACAAAGTCATTAATTGCTTTAAAGGCCATTTATAGTGCTATATCCTTATTAATTCCTGGTATCTTAGAAGTGATAATATGGTATATACGTTATAAGGGGCCATAGTAACACTCTACCATACTAATTAAGTTGTAAGCTTCAACCAGTACGCTCTTTATAGTAGTGCCTATGTTGGCCGCGTATTGCTTAAACTCTTTACTAATAAAGTTCTTTCCTATATTATATGCAATCAAATCCAGGGGGCCTAGGTATGTGTTAATCCAGCATACTTGTAATATGTCATATATATGCTTAGCGCTAATATTCTATAGCCATCTACCTATTTAAAATCGGGTGCCTTTATTAACAATATAAAGTACGGGCTTGCTGTTAATATACATAATGTTAATAATAATGCAGTAGTTAAAATCAACGTCGTTCTTTAAGGTAAATCTAAATCTGCCTAGTGACTTTCCATGCTTTTGACAGTATAAGCAGTAGCGGGTAATATACTTAAGGGTCTTTTAATTAGCATCATTTTCATAGCCAGCGCGGTTTAATATTTTCTTAAGTCGCTCTACTAACGGATGTCCGAAGCATTAGTGTAGGCGTCGCAATTCTATATCAGTTAAGTAGTATGGGTTTTAGTTAAAAGACTTTATAATAAATATATATAACGAGGTATCCTATAATAGAAACAGGTGTCCAAATTAGCGTATAACTGGTATGGTCTTTAAGGGGGTTATTAGGACATTTTTTAGGTTGTTAAAGTACACTTATAAGTTATCTATATCTGCTAGGCAAAGCAGGAAAGGGGTGTTAACTTTAACAATATAGAACTCTACTGTACCTATTAGTATAGCTACCTTAATAGAACTAATAGAAGATGTAGAACCTATTCTAAACTATACGTTGACTATACCTCTTGTATACTTATTTAACTGTACTTTATTAATCTTCTAAAGTGCAAGAAACTAACTATATTCTACTATAGAACGTTTAGAGGCTCTAATATTGATCATTACACCTATAAACTTTGTAGAGGTGTAGTGTGAGGTTATATTATACGCAAATGGGTCTATGTTAGTAAGGAATGCATCTATTATAGTATTAATAGTTATAACTGCGTAGCTATAAGCTCTGTTGGCCAGTTCTAAAGCTATAGTAATTGCATTGTCTAGTTCAATCTTACCGTATAAAGTATAGTATACTATGGCCTAATCGTCCTCGTTTAGTAGAGTGTTAGGGTCTATATCAATTACTAGAGCATTAAATATGTTGGTGATCTTATCGTCCTCGTTATTGTCCTTGTCGTTATCGCCTTTATAGTCCATAATGTATTGCTTTATTCGCTCCTAAAAGCAGTCCTTAAACTTATTCTTAAACTTAGTCTTAGACTTTTCTTGCTCCTCCTTAGTATATTTCTATAAGCAACATCCTTCCTTGTTACATATAAAGCAACGTAGTTTCTGTCGGTTGCGGTTATATAGGGGGTTACTACAGTTATTACGGTTATTGCGGTTATTGTTATTATCTCTTTTATAGAATTATCAATCTATAAAGAAAGCTTATGTCTTCTCTATATACTCTTTCTTATATGCCGTAATAGACGATTGGAGTTTGTTAATAAGGGCTCTAAGGTTATCTAGTAGGTTAGAGACTGCATATCTACATACTAGTATTCCTTGGCACGAAGTAACGATTTTATTATAAAGAAAGTCTATGGTTTATAAGGTAGGTTTAAGGCTATACTATAGTTAACAAAGTCTGTGGATTAGCAATTAAAGGCATTTACTTATAGACTTGTCTGTATTTTCTACCATTACTATTATAAGTGTGATGGTATTCTACTTATCCAGGTTCTTGCATTGAAATCCTAGTCCTTTAAAGAAATTCCAAAGGTGCTCGCAAGCTTTGGCGAATAGTAGGTAGGACAGTTAGTTTGTGTAGAAGTGGTTTAGAGCTAGTCCTTTTAACATAGTAGGGAATACCTTAAGGTAAGCTTCTTAGGGTACGTCTGCTCAATTATAGATATTATAGAATATTATTAATTTATAGTTAAGGCTTTTGTTTATACCACCGTATTTCTGCTCCTCTATATATATCTTAGCTGTATTCGCAATTTTTTTTCCATAGCCAGTTATAGTAATAGGGCGGTTCTCCTTATCCGTAGGTTATTTATAGAGTTGCTATATTATTATTGCAGGTTGAGGCGTAACAGATGGTATAAAGGTAGAGGTAATTATAGATTAAGGTATAGTGGAAAGTATAAGCACTAAGGAATATCTTACTGTTGCTCTTCTAGAGTTCTATATATCTTGTAATACTAGATACTTCTTAACTTAATACCAATATTAAACTTTTTCTTAAGTGCGTTTATCTCTTCTCTAGTCTATTCCATTTGGTCTTCTTCTTGTGCTATATCGTATAAGGATTAAGAAAGTAATTTGCTTTATTTATAGTTAGTATTAACCTATACTCCTCTGGTATTTAGACAATTGCGTAGTTTCTAAAGCCAGTATAAGTAGATTTGCGTAAAGATATTAACCATAAAGTCCTTAAAATCTCCCTAGAACAATTTCCAGAGTGTTAAGTCTAGCTAGTCGTGTATCTCCGTATATATATACATCTTGCATTGTACGTAGTTAGTTAGCTTGTCCTTAGTAACTTCCGTTAGGTTAATTCTATCTTCCTATTTAGCTGCTTTTTCCTTCCAGTCTTTCTCTATTCCTAACATCTTGTATTTTATATATTATTTAGGTAGGTGAGGGTGTTTGTAGGGTAAAGGTAGGGGAATAGTTAAGGAGGCAGTTAAGGAGGCGGTTAAGGAGGCGGTTAAGGAGGCGGTTCAAGTTATTTAAGTAGGGTAAGGTGTTTTACGCAGTAATTCTTCTAAAATAGATAGAACAAGATGTCTAGAAGTCGTTATGGATACTAGACAAGTACTCTTAGGTAGTTTCTCTTCTTCTCTTTAACTAAAATAGGCTGATACGAAAGGTAAATAAGTATAACTATCTTCTAATCTGCTGCAAGGTAGACAGTATAACTGTCTTCTAAGCTATCTGCGTGTTTTCTAATCTGTGCGCGCTTACTAATTAGTGTTAGTATGCTTTAATATAGTGCAATAGACGTAATATACGTGCAGTGCGGTGTATAGTTGGATTCTTGTCATTTTATCTACACGTCTTGATGATATATATACGCGTCGCGTAGATTACGTGCTTTATGCACGTAATATACGAAACAAATATCTACTGACATTGCTATATAATATAATTAATTATATAAGGATTTGGATTATACGTAATAAAGGAGCTCTTGCTGCACCTGGCCTAAAAAGACTAAAACTAACCAAAAGAACCCTGAAAATCACCCAGAGAATCCCCCTAAGATGCATGTATTGCAGGGGAGGCATATATTAAACGACGGTGGTTCGCACTCGCGCGCAACCGCTAGAACCACGCCTAGCAATAGCCCTCTATAATAAAGACGGGCGAATACCACACCATAAAGCGGAAACACCTTTATTAAGAAGGCATCTAATAAAATATAAAGCCTATTAGACGCGTCTAGTATCTAGAATTATAGGGGAGTAACCGTTAGCTATAACAATCTAATGTAGCTAGCAGAATGGCTCCGCCAGTCCAGCAAACCTTAGGCGCCCCTCTAGTAAACCCTTAATTAAATCCTCTAACGGCTAAGTAAAATTAAAAATAAATAAAACCCCCCCTTACCGGCGAACCGCACCTAGGCCGCCGTAGCTATGCTTTTATAGCATAGGGAACCCACCCCCCTTAAGATAATAACCGGGTATATAATTACAATATAACCAAATATAGAAAAAGTAGAGGGGCTTAGGGGATAATTAGAAATAGAAGTCCTTATAAAGATTTATAAAGAGGTTTATAACGCTGTTATAGTCTAATACCTTAGGAGCGGAGATATTAGAGTTACCCTAAAGGATTAATAGGCAAAGGAACGAGCTATAAGGGTAGGGGATAGGCTAGGAGAACGTATTAGTATAAAAGTACTCCATAAGGATTACCTAGTTAAAGTCCTAGCGGTTTCTATAAGCCTTAGGGTAGAAAAGGGACACTAGGCGGATAATACAGTAATTATATAGGAGATAGTAAGACAAACGGAACGCTTTATACTAGGACTTGAGATTACCCAAATCTAATAGCTTTATTAGGAAAATATAAACTAAGTATATAATAAGAACAATAAGAGGATATAAGGGCCGCTAGAGACTTGCTAGGGAGACGCTGGACAAACGTATGGCTCCCTTATTGTTAGCACACATATACTAGGAATATAAAAACTTCTTATCTAAAAAGGAATAATTATAAATGGCCTTATATATAATATTAGGCTCTATAACCACAGACTACGCCTAGAATAATACTATTACTGTGTATAATAGGGATATACCCAATCCATATACGCAGCATAGGTGTGCTACGGCTACTGTGCAGGCCCTATAATATAAGATACTGCTTAAATTAAGACTAAATAAAATGCGCAAACTACTACTAAAGCATATATAAGGCGTAGGAGAGAGAAGACTGCATTAAATATAGAAGATGGAAGGTAAGGGCTTAATAGCTATAGGAACAACTGCACGCTAGGTTATATAAATAGAAATAATAGGCAATAAGTTAGTAGGATATAGGTGCCTTTCTCGCGTTTCCTACCTTTAATACTAGGGGGCTAGGCCAGCTATCCCAAGCCTTAACGGGCTAGAAGCAACACCGCGCGATATTACCAGACCAAATAGGGATATAAGGGTTATAGGGGATATAAGGGAGAGGACGCCCTATAGGTAGACCCTTATAGATGGCCACAGCAAGCTTAAGACCAGGATAATTAAGAATTAGACTTAACGCGGTAAATATAACATTCGCAGCCGACTTATAAAGGGTATATAGCCAACCAGTAAGAATAAGGGAAGAACCGGAGATAATAATAGATTTAAATATAGAAGCGTTAATAGGAATATAAGACACGGGAACAGAAAGCTCTATATAAAATAAGTAGGGACTAAGGTGTAGATATAAGAGATAGAAGTTCTAAATATTTTAAAGAAAGTAGAAAAAAAAAAGCGAGGAATAAAGGAGAGATAAAGGACCCTTACTAGGGGTCCGCCACCTATCCATTATATAATATAACTGCGGTAATATAAACCACCGTCTTATAAGGCCCCTACTAGATAGTCTAGACCTAGAAAAATATTATATCCTTGTTATACAAGAACCGTACTACAATACCTATATATAATTAATATACTGCCCCTAAGGATTCCAGCTCCTATATAAACCAAAAGCAGCTATATATGTATACTTTATAATTAGCAAGGCTATCAGCCTATCCTTATAGTTATGGTAGGCAGTTAACCTAGATATTACAGTTATAATAATCTAGACATATAGGGGACCGGTATAAATTATTAATGTATATAACCCTAGGGTCGAAGGGGTCCTACAAATAGAGAATATTATATTAGTAATAAGCTTACTAGAAACCGAAGGTATAAAGTCTATCCTACTAGGAGATATAAACCTCTACTACCCGTAATAGGGGGGTATCCATATTACTACTAAATAATAGGCAAAGTGCTTACTAAGAGCTATAGATATCTGGGGCCTTAAGCTAGCTACCCCCCCAAGAGCAACTATATGGCAATAAGGCACCGCTAGAAGTACGATTAACTTTATATTTATAGATAAAGGCCTATACCAGAGACTTAAAAGGTGCAACCCTAAAGAAGAATGGGCACTTGTTTTAGACCACATCCCTATTTAGATATAGCTAGATCTAGACATTAAAGTATAACTAAATAGCAAAAGATATGTAATAAGGAAGCTTAAGATAGACAATTTCCTTAATATAGTTAAACAATAACTTTAAGACCTAGAAGAAATCTACCTAATACTAAATAAGCGAGGCTTATTAGCCACCCCTAAGGAAATTAACTATAGACTAGAAAGGATCTAGGCAGTAATTAAAAATGGGCTAGAAGAGTACTGCCTAGTCTTACAACCAGGCCCCTATGCGTGATATACATAGTCCACATAATACACGGTTCTTGTCGCTAGCCAACAATGAGTAAGAAGGAAATATATAAGCAGCTATAACCCTAAAGATAAGAGACGATATAAAGACATAAGAAACTAGTTAAAAAATACCCTAAAAAAAGAAGTAAGGAATAACTAGAGACGGTTTATAAATAAGTACACTTCTAACCTAAGCCTCCCCTATAACAAAGGCCTTTGGGCTATAGCGAAATAGGCAAAAAAAAAGGCAGGGCGCCTAGTAGAAGACCTATACCTACTACCCCTATAAAGAGTAGGGGAATTATAGACCACTAATAATAATGATAAGAAGGTAAAGATCCTTATAGAAAGGTTTTTCCCCTAACCGGCTCTAGTAGACCTCAGTAATATTATAGGTGAAACACCGGTAACTCGCCTATAGGTTAACAGCGACATAATAACAGAGGAAATAGCTAGAACTATTAGCCGCCTTTTAAATAATATAGCACTAGGACTAGATAGAATTCTAAATAAGGCCTTAAAGACCCGTGGACCACTTATAGTATCCTAGCTTATAGATATAGCCAGAGTATGCTTTACTATAGGCTACTACCTATAACTTAGAAGATCTATAATAACGGTTGTCCTATAAAAAAAAAGTAAAGCAAATTACTCAGTCCTAGGAAGCTACCGCCCTATTACCTTAAAAAACACCCTTAGCAAGATCTTAGAAAGGGTAATAGCGGACTATATAGTAGATATAGCTAAGGAACACACCCTACTACTACAAAGCCAAATAGGGGCAAGAAAGAACCGCTCAACACTATTAGTACTTACGCTACTCACTGCCACCATTAAATCTATATAGGCGATGCGAAGGGACTTTATAGTATTAATGCTTAGCCTAGATATTAATGGCGCCTACAATAATATGCCCCATAAGCGTCTCCTATATATCCTTAGGGCAAAGGGCTTCCTAAAATAGATTATATAATTTATCCAAGGGTTTATAGGCCAGAAAAGAACATTACTAGTCTTTAGCGGATACCAGAGCCCCCCTATCACAGTTATAATAGGAATACTATAAGGATTACCCCTCTCGCCTATACTTTTCCTCTTCTTTATAAGTAACCTACTTAACTTCTTTAAAGAAGGGGCGACCTAGGGGATAGGCTTTGTTAATAACACAAACCTAATTATATACGGGCCAACAGCCGTAGAGAATTGTAGAATACTAGAGAAAGCCTATAACACCTATATAAAATAGGCAAGACGATATAGAGTCTAATTCTTACTAGAGAACTACCAGCTAATCTACTTTATAAGAAAACGCAACTAATCTATAGATCTCTAGTATATAATCCATATTTAAGGCTTTAGGGGTTAACTAGTTTAGGGCCTAAGGGTATTAGGAGTATGGGTAGATAGTAAGCTCCGGTGGAGCGTATATACGGCGCAAGCAGCCTATAAGGGCTAAGTATAGTATATCGCATTATCTAGGATTATTAATTCTATATGGGGCCTATGCTTTTAAAGGTCACGCCTATTATATACAGCAGTTATCCAGCCAACTATAACATATAGATCTAGTATTTAGGCCATTAGAGAAACCGAGAAAGGCCCCCCTAAATCACTCCTTAAACCACTCTAAAAGGTCTAAATAGCCTACCTCTAGAGTATAACAGGCGGGTACAAGTAAACGGCTATAGCACTGCTAGAGAAGGAAGCCAATATCCCCCCCCCTATAACTATATATTAAAGCCGCTGTAATATAAAGGGCGTAAAATAAACGTAACTCTAATATTATAAAGTATATTAAGACACGCCTAAATAAACTATAGAGGGACCTAAGGGTGCCCCATAGAAGAATAAACCAATAACCCTAAAGTAGGGAAGATATATTAGAGAAACAGGTAAAGAAAGTAGAAGAAAAATAGTGCTGCTTTAGGGCCCAGGCCTATATAGAGGAGGAAGGGAGACGCGTAAGAGGCTAGTAAAGATAATAGTAAGAGAGAAAAAGGAGCCAAAGTAGAGTATAAAGGAATGCTAGGAAACCATCCACTATAATATAATACTGGTTGGACTAACGCTAGAGAGGCGTATGGGAGTTAAAGGTATAGAGGCTAACTCAAGCAAGAGGAACCTAAGCCGTAGTATAGTTAACGCCATAGGGGGTAAATACTTAAGGGCTCCAAAAAGGTCTAATAAAGGTAGAAAATATAATAGCAACACTCTTAAGAATAGGAATAATAGGACTAAAAGATTGACTCTACTAGGTAGGTATCCTAGTAGGTAGCCTAAGATGTAAATATAGCTGGCTAAGACAGATACTAAAACACGTAATACTGTTATGCCCCCTACGCACCAACTAAAAAGTAATGCTCTTAGTAGCTAGCATAGAGAACTATACTACACTGCTCTTAATATAAAAAGGCCTTAAAGCGGTTACCTAGTAGCTTATTAGCCAAAACGTACTAGACCAGTTCTGGGTTGTAAAGGAAATAGTAACAGAGGGTAAAAGGGCGAGTTATAGGCGCCCCCTAATAACTCTATAGTAGTAAAGTAAAGTTTGCAATACTAGCGCGTCCGTAGGCTTATTACGGCAGTAGTAGTTCCCAAGGAGGTTAGAAAGTAAAGTAGAAGAGTACTACTAGTAACTTATAGGCGCTAAGTAGGCGAGTCCTAAAAGGCGGGGAGATGGATTACGGGGTTTTCTTAAATAGAGTTTTCTCCCCATATATAAATAAGGAGTAGTTCGCGTAGGCCTAATAGGGATCCGAATCGGACGTTAAGCAATAAATAATATATATAATTAATTATAATTGCTATATAATATAATTAATTATAATTGCTATATAATATAATTAATTATAATTGCTATATAATATAATTAATTATAGTAAAAATAAGTAGGAATAGAATATAGTAATAAAGCTTTAGTATTAAGAAAGTTGTTTATTAATTTTCCTACTATATAAGCTTATATCCCTAAACTTAGTTACCCTACTAAATTGGTTACCGCCACTTTGAAAGTTAATTGCTATTTATATATAACGTGTCCTACTTTACGTCGCTATATGGCTAAAAAAAAAATAGAGAGTGCTTGCGAACTTGCGTAACTCTTGCCCGGATTTAATATATATACTCTTATATTGTACTAGTGTATAAATCGTTTTAATAGCTTGCTATTTAATTAATTGTTTAAAATTGACAAAGGGACACTATATGCAAGTATAGATTTTCGTATAGACTTATAAATACTAGATTTAAAATCTGTAATAGCTATTTATTATATCCGCTCCTTTTAGTCCATATTAATTAATTCGTTATAAAGAAAATAGGTGGACATGTCTGTAAGTTAATTTTAATATAATAACCAAATTCCGGGGGCCTAAGCTTATATTTAGATATATATAGTAAAAACTAGTTAGTACGATATTTAATTATAACGATATACTCTATATAACGATTTATACCCCTTAATTAAAGCCTTTCTAGTATAATATTACGATATTCCAACTTTTAATAATATCGTTAAGTTTTCCCTACTAAAATCGGTATAACTAGAAGAGATTTTATATAGGAGGGAGCCTAATTTAGCCAGTAAAGTAAATGCCTTAAGCCTTTTTAAGTATAAAGCCACCCTTTTATTACTTACTAATCTAATATAAAACTCTACGTATAATAATACGCTAGACTGTATAAACTATATTATATTAACTAGTTTTACTATTATAGAGTAACGTATTTTATAAGCGAGTCGCCTACTTAAGTAAGTTACTTACCACCAAAATCTACGAAATTCATAACGAGATATCTTAGCAACTACTTAGTATTATATACTAAAAATTTAATATAATATATTTCTAGTCTAATTAAATAACTTTTAAAAATTTAATTAAATAAAAATAAATACTTATAGAGATATATAAGTTCGGCCTAGATTTAAGTATTAAAACTTAATATCTTTATAACTACCTAATAGATTAAATTAAAAATAGTAAATATAAAGTAAAATATGCCTAAGAGCCCAAATATAAAATTTTAAATATTATTCTCTAGGGGTTGCTAAAATATCTCGTTATAAATTTCGTGAATTTTAGTTATAGGCGACTTACTTATAAAATACGTTAAATATAAACGGTAATAATATATAGCGAAGAAGATATTATTAAGCTACGTATATAAATTATTGTTATTAATTCTATTTATTGCTTAATTTGGTCCCTTTTTTAGGTCTATATAGGCTTCTACCTTTTATATATAGGAAAAATCCATAATAAGGAGAAAACCTAGGTATATACTTCTAGCTAGTCTTACCCGCTCCGCCTTCGCCTAGCCTATTTACCTTTATGGTTTATCTACCTTCTATACTATAATTTTAAGGTATCTTAGAAGGTTAGGTAAGGGGGAGTAGTAAAAAGGTCTAGTAATTTGCTAACGTGCCCGTCTTTAGCTAGGTAGGGGGGTCTAGTCCCTAAGGGGCTAAAAAGGGGTATATCCTCTAGTGTCCTGCTATTAGATCTTATATACTATTTAAAACTACTAAAGAACTTCTTAGCCTATCCCTTTCCCAAATATATTTTGCCCTACTATTATTAATAAGAGCTAGCTAATAGAATTAATAGGATTAAGGCTCTGTAATAAAAACTATAAGGCTATAGAATCTACCGATTTCCGTATATAATTGCTATATATACTTAATCTTTGGAGTTAAGTCGCTTAAGATAAGATAGCTAATACTTATCCTTTTTATAGAATGGAATTTAGCAAATAGAGCAGCCAAATATAGTTCTTAGAGCTTTGCAAGGCCTTTTCTAACTCTTAATATTACGAGCTTTATAAGTTATATTTAGTAAAAGCTCTAAAAGAGCCTTTCTATATCTTCTATACTACTTTAAAGCTTTCTTTCCTGCCTTAATATAAGTAGAGTAGGACTTTTACTTTATAAACAGCTTTATAAGCTCATAATTATTAATAGAATACTATAAAATATTACTTATAGAGTATCTGGCTGGCGCCTTCTAATTATACTTTTATAGGAGGCGAGCTAACTACTTAAAGAGAGTCTACTAAAGATTCTTTCGAAACTGCTTATATATATTACAATAATAATTAGAGTAGAAATAGTAGGAGAAGAGTAGATAGTGTTATAGAGTAAGTATAACGATAATAATATATAATGAAGTTGTCACGGAACCCCACCGCAGGGGCCTCCATAGGAGAGCCCCGTGCTCTTGCGTACACCTCGCGTGCAGCTTACGTTAGCTACGCGTAGGTATATCACTTCCTTACGCCCTTGACCCTTACGATCGATCGCGTAACGTCTTGTAGACTCCTTGAATACATACGCTCTATAGCCATTGCCCCCGTCCCGTAACATTACGTTGCGCCTTTTTATTACTAACGCTCAGCCTATAACCAATTCTATATCTCTATAATACTACAGGCGCTGCTAGAAGCAGCGTGTCTCCCACTTTGTACCTCTAAAGAACCGATAATAGTAAGACGAAATTCCTTACTAGCCACTATATTAAACTTAAAAAAAATCCAATGCCTACATTAAACCCACAATGCCAATTAATCCTAGGAGGATTTAATTTATTAGCCCTAGCCTTAACCCCTAAAGGGAAGCCTAGTGGCTTAAAAGACTATAACAACCTTAATAAGGTGGACATTAATAATATCTTATCTTTTATTAACTATATAACTACGGATAAATAAGCTAAAGAGCTACCGCCTATTAAGATTAAGATATAAGACGCTAAAATATTTATGAAAATGGTAATATAAGAACATAATAAATACTACCGCCTTCTATAAAACTATTATCTAAAGCTTATATAAGCTAAGATGCGTACTGCCTAAAATTATAATATTATCTAAGACCTATAAGCTTATAAGGCGCTTACCAATAACATACGCTAAGAGATTAAAGATAACCTCTATGTGTCTAAACGCGATATCTAACAATTAAAGAAGGCTGAGATTATACTTATTACTACGGTTACTAAAAAAGAGGGTATAATTAAATACCTATAATCTTAGCTTAATAAGTATATTTATAATAATACCAGACACCCCTTTATTGCATATAACGCTACCCATATTTTTACGCCCCCGGCAACCTTACCTACTTAACGCTTAATAGAGGGTTAGCGCTGAGCAGCTTTGCCTAATAGGAACCCCTATTATAGTAGCAATAATAAAAGCTATAACAACTAAACTTAAACTGCCACCGTAGGGTCTAATATACGCTACCCTAATCCCCTAATCTTTAAGGGTGACCGCAAGGAATATAGCCACTAGAAGATATAAATCTATAAGAAACTAACCTAGAGCGCCTACCTTTTCCCTATAGAAGATGCTAAGATTGGCTATATTATTGGGCGAATAAAGGGTATCCCGTTTAATAGGCTCTTTACTTAATAGGAGACTAGCAGTCCCTAGAAGTGGTAGTCCTACTAAAAAGTCCTTAATAACCTTAACTAAATATACCGCAACTATAACCTAGTGGCCACTAGTTAAGCTAAACTATATACCCTAAAGATAAGTCCTACTAAATTATTTAATAAGTTCTATGTTAAATTCTAGGAATATACTGGAGCCTTTACCTAAGATAATACTAAAGGCTAAGAAGATCTTCTTAAAAAAATTACTTATTGCCTTAGTCACGCAGCCGCTAGCCACAATTATAATAATATTTATAATATAGTAGCAGCCCTATAGAAGATTGAATGACGGCTAAACTAGATCGCTACTGCAAACCTCTGCCTAAAGATCTCCCTATAGAAGTCCTCTAGACCTACTAAACCACTAACTTCTACTGCCCTAAGCAACACTACTAGTCCTAATATTAACCTCTCTATACTAATCTTCTCGTAGAAGCTACTAGATGGAGAATATAAGCTACTCTAGAAGTTAAGGCGTTGCTATAGATACTATTAAGAAGGCTATTATAGCTATAACCTAAACTGCCTAATAGCTAGGTTTAGTAGCTGCCACCTAATACCTAACCTAGTACCTTAAACACCAAATACGTTACTATATGCCACTACCGTATAAGACGAAGACGCAGTAATAGCGATAGAGTTAGATATGGAAACGGAAAACGCTAAGTCCTAGCCCTAAGTCGCAGGTTGGGACGCCCTAATAATAAGGGGATCTATATATTAGCCTACTTAATAGATAACTTAGTAAAGATAAATAGATAGAAACAGATAGTTTTACCTATAATAGGAATTACTACTAAAAAACAATATAAAAGCCGTTCTATAATTAATTGCGGAGCTATTAATAAATTTATAGATACCTAATTTGTACATACTTATAACCTACCTACCTTACCCCTTACTAAAGCCCGCGCCCTATAACTCGCTAACGGTAGTTATACCGCATAGAAGATTACCTATATGGTATAACTCTACCTAGATATAAACGGGCACCAGGAAGAGCTCTGGGCCTATATTATACTACTTGCTAACTACCCTATTATCCTTAGAATAAACTAGCTTAAACAATATAACCCTGCTATTAACTGGAAAAAGAGAGAAGTAACCTTTAACTTTAAATACTGCAGAGAGACTTGCCTAGGATATGGCCTAGCCGCCTCTATCTACTCCCTAGAATACTAACCTAAGGAACCCCTTATTACCCTACCTATAACTAACTGCCACTATATAAGTGCCGCGGCCTTTTACCGTATAGTATATAGGAAAGGCTAGACTGTTACCGCAGCCTCCTAATTATAACTATATAAGCTTAATAAAGAATAGGACCACGTCCTCTATAGTAATAGGATAGATATAGTTAACCTCCTAGAAAATAATGCCCCTATAGAACTCTATGGACTTTTACCTTTAGACTTTAAGAAGTTTATAAGGCTTAAAAAAGGACTTACTAATAAGGAACCTCGCAAGCTCCTCCCTAAGAGGTACTATAACTTTATTAACGTGTGCTTATAAAAGAGCGTAGATATACTCCCCCCACATTAACCTAATAACTATGCTATTAATATTAAATAAGGAAAAACGCCACCCTATAAGAGACCCTACCTAATATTAAAAGATAAACTTTTAGTTGTTAAAAAGTATATTAACAAGCACCTTAACAAAGGGTTTATTTATCCTAGCATATCCCCAGCAGCCGCCCCCATCCTCCTTACTAAGAAGCCAAGAGGAGGTATTTAATTCTGTATTAACTATAGAGGGCTTAACGCTATTACAATTAAGAACTAATACCCCATACTGTAACGGGCTCGTATAAATGCTTCTAAACCAAAGCTTGTAGATTGCTACTATACAAGAATACTAAGCTAAGGAGAAGAAGAAGAAGAAGAATCATTCAGGGGCAGTAGGTAGACATGTCGCGAGGGCCGCTAAGGCGCTAGTGGTAAGCGAGCCAATAGCAATTTTGCATGCCGGGCATGGAAAATCCTAATTAGTTAAATATGGCAGGTAACGTGCTCTAGCACCGTCACATTACCCCCCCTCCCAAAAAAGCCTGCCCTTAGGCTTTGTCCGAGTTCTTTGTTATTATCTAAATTATTATAGTTATCTAACCCCTCTTCCTAGCATTTAACCCAGCTATTTAACTTACGTGGTGGTCTAGGGAGGTCTAGGTAGGCTAGGTGGAAATCTTATAGCTTATAGGGAGAGTACTTAAAATTGGATGCGGGGTACCATTCTAGATCTTCATTATAACCTACCTAGCTCGTATAGTATTTTAAGGTACTATGGTCCTTCTTCACTACTAAAATCTCTTTAATTTCCTATTCTTTATCCTCTGCAATCTAAATTGGTGGTGGGGGGTTGTTATACTATCTAGGTAATAGGTCGTCCGCGGCCTTCCGCAGTCGGTCTAGAGAGAAGATAGGGTGGATCTTTATTAACTCTAGTAGCTTAACCTTAAAAGAGTGCCCTACCTTCTTAGGGATTTTATAGGGGCCAGCTATTTAGTGGTCTAGCTTGTGGCTTGGCCTCTAGGTTTTCCAGTTCTTTATTAACACCTATACCTTATCTCCTATATAGAAGTCTACCTTACGGTAGTATTGGTTTACGTCGGCCTCTTTCTTCTCTTATGCCCTTTTTATAATTACTTAGGTAGTCTCCTAGGCCCTATATATTCTCTTAGCGAATATCTAGGCCTTTTTATAGCTAAGGCATTCGCGGGCTATTATAGGTCCTATAGGTCTATCCTAATTAAAGGATATTTATGGCCTGTATCTATAGAGTAACTTAAATGGTAACATTTCTATACTATTATAAGGGAGCATAAGCTATATATAGTCTATTATAGGTAGTAGTTCCAACCAGTTGTCCTAGTAGTAGTTAATAAAGGGGCAAAGTCGCTGGTTAAGGTACTGGTTTATAATCTTGGTTTAGCCATTAGTCTAAGGGTAAAATATAGTAGAGAGCTTAATCTTAATCCTAAGGATGTGGCAGAATTTATTCTAGAAGTCTAATATAAACTAGGGTCCATAGTTAGAGATAATTAACTTAGAAGCGCCATGGATCCAGTAGATATTATTAACGTATATGCGGGCTATATCCTTTACGGTTATAGTCTTAAAGCAAGGGAGGGAAACGGCTTGCTTACTTAGTTGGTTAACTACTATAAAGGCTATATCGTAGCCGTATTTGTCCTTTAGGAATAATTTAAAGTCTATTATAATATATTACTAAGGGTGTTTGGGGACTGGCAGTGGTTGCAGCCATTTAGGAGTTTGGTCCCTAGGGGTATTTATGTATTTATAAGCATAACAATTTCTAATAAATCGTTCTATATTGGATAGAAGTCCTTACTAATAATAACAAGGCGATAGTAGTTAGTAGGTTTTATCTTAACTAGGGTACGCCGTAGAGATTTAATAATAGGCTTCACGGATTAGCTTTATTTATAGGTTGTTAATATCTGGAACTATAAGCCATTCTTAATATAGAAGCAGTCCGTCTTCTATTTCTAAATTAGGGTTACCCCCTATAGCTTAATCGCGGAGGGCTTTTAGGGATTTGGCTGTGCAGTTTATAGTTAAAATGCGATTAATTAGTCCTATTAGTTTATCTAGGGTCTCTCCTTCTATAGGTACTACCTTATTCTATTTAGAGCTTAGTTCCTTAAGGATACGCGGGTTAAGCTATTTGGTATAGAGGAGGGCGCGTATCTAGTGCTAAGCCTTTAACTTATCTTATAGCCCTACGTCCTGTTCTCTCTAGGTTAGGGTATTAGCTATAGTATTTTGCCTACTAGGGCGGTATATAATCGTAAAGAAGAATTAGGAGAGTATTTTAGCCTATTAGGCCTATTAACCGGTAAGTTGTTTTATTATTATAAAATACTTAAGGGCTTTATAATCGGTATAAACCTTAATATAAGAGTCTATACTTCTAAGCTCTGCGCGCTACTAGGACAATAATTATACAATAGCTAACATTTCCTTATTATATACTTTGTAGTTACACTTAGCTAGAGCTATTATTTTTAAGAAGAACGCAATAGGGTATTATTCGCCATCTAGGTATAGCTGTAAAAGGACTCCCGCTACTACCCTATTGAAGGCGTCCGTTTCTAGCATTAATTTAAGGTCTAGGTCGTAGTGATAAAGGATTAAGGAGGAGATAAGTCGGTCCTTTAACTCCTTAAAGGCTTTTATACAGTTATTGTTAAAGATAAAAGACATGTCGTTCTTAGTTAGTTATATAAGAGGCTTAGCTACGACTCTATAGTTACGGATAAACTAATAGTAGAAATTATAAAAGCTAAGGAAGGACTAGATTCCTTTATAGTATAAGGGGGTTTCTAGTTACGGATTACCTTAACCTTCTCTAGGTTAACTTTAATTCCTTTTATACTAACGATAAACCCAAGGTACTTTATGCGTTTTACTCCGAATTCGCATTTTTTAATATTAACTTATAGGCCTATATTCCGTAGTCTCTCTAGGACCTTTTTAACACAAACTTAGTACTCTAGTTCGTTGTTTAAGTATATAAGAATATCGTCTAGGTATACCATATAGAATTTATTAAGGTAATTAAAAAGAATATTATTTATATACCGTTAATAAGTGGCTAGCCCATTTATTAGTCTAAAAAAAAGGACTTTATATTTATAAGACCCGTAACGGGTACGGAATGTTATTAGGTCTTTTAATGCAGGGTCCATCCTAATTTAGTGAAAAGCTTAGCGGACATTAAGCTTAGTAAAGATTTTAGCCCGACTTAGACATGTAAGGGTTTCATTAATTAAAGGGAGAAGGTACCAATCCTTCTAAGTAATAGCGTTTAGCTTTTAATAGTTGATACAGAAACAAAGGCTTTTATTAGGTTTCTTTATAAATAAAATAGGGGAAGTAAAGGGAGCCTAGCTTAACTTAATAAACCCTTTATAGAGGTTGTTAATTAGGTACTACTTTATTACCTTTAGTTCCTCTATAGTTTGCTAGTAAAGGGGGCTGTAGCCTAAGGAGTTATTGGTCTCTAACTAAATCTTATAATTATAGGTTTAGTAGGGGGGTAGTATATCTAAAGCTACTTTTAAGAACGCGTCTCTATAGTTTAAGAGGTAAGTAGGGAGGAGGCGCTTAACTAGTTCCTTATTAGTTTCCTCTACTAGCCCTTCTTCCCTCTTAGCAATAATCCGGTTAATTTTATATAAACTAGTAGTAAAGACTTTGTTATCCTTTTAATATATATTAAAGTGGAAACCTATAGCACTAATTGCCGCGATGTCTACTATAGGGGTATTATATAACAGTAGGGTTATTTATAGCCTTAGGGGCTTCTAGGGTATTGGCGTTGTCCTTACTCCTCTTAGCTCTTATTATATCTTCTAAAGGTTATCTTTTATATCCTATTAGTATGTCCTTTTCCCTATTAGCCGGATCTCCGCAATTTAGAAGTTATCTATATTAGTATCTGTTCTACTTCTATAAGTAGAGTCCTCCTTAACTATAGTCCTTTAGGGGAGTATCCTTGTCGGTATAGAGTTCCTGCCGGCCTTGCGGCGGGCATCTTCTTAGGTAAAGGCTAGGTCGCGGTTCCTAATATCCTACTAGTAGGTAGGATTAGCCTTTACAGCTAACGTCTTACGGTTAATACGGATTTCTCTAATAAAGGAGGGTAACTTTAGTCTATTCTCTGGCTAGACGAACTATCTTTATTAGACATTTAGCCAAATATTAAAGTAGGACATCTATTTTTAGCTAAGAATTATATTGTATAACCCTAGGTCTAGGATATAGAAGGGGATGCTAAACTAGTGTTGTCTATTAATAGCGATATATAGCTTTAAAACGTGGGTAACTAGTATACTAGCTTAACCGTTGTAGCCTTTTACTTAAATAGACTTCTCTAGTTAGGTAGTATTTATATTTAAGAACTTAGTAACATTATTTATATAAGCAGTGTTTATAAAGGCAAAGCTATTTACTCCAGTGTTAACAAGGGTAGTTATATTAACTCTATATCCATTTTAAGATACTATACATAGAACTATAAAGTATTTTCCACCTATTAGCTAACTTAGATTAATCTCTTTAAGATTAATAGGATACCCTAGGGGGGAGTCTTTCCCTAGGGTTCTTTTTTTTCCTAACTTATTAGACGTTTCTTCTTCCTCTATCTCTTTAATATTACCTATATCCTTTAGCTCTGGGCAGGACGTAGTAAAGTAACTATTTTTTCCACAATTAAAGCACGTAACCGTGGTAGGGTTAATTAGGGTGTTACAACAAGTATTAGTTAAAGGTATAGTATATAGCGGGTTGGGCGAGGTTTGTAGGTAGGTAGTTATAACCGCTTTTAGTATAAGGGCGGTTATGGTTTATCTTCCAACGCCAGCTCCCGTTAGTATAGTGGATAGGTTACGGTCGCTATAGGGCTACTTTAGTTAATTAGAATAAGCATTAATTTTGTTTTAGTTCTAAATTTAGCAATAAATATTAGGCCGCGAGTTTTTGGTAGGCTAGTAGGTTGTTTAAGGCTACCGCGATCTTCTCTTATAGTTGGACCGTTAGCTTATTATATAGGTCCAAATAATAGTTCTTAGGGGGAACCTGGCCTTTGCCTGCTAGGTGTAAGAATTAAGTCTAAAACTTGGTAAAAGATTAGTTTAATTTTATTATTAGGCGATTATAGTTATAATAGGCATCCTATACTTTATTCGGATTAATATAGATAGCAGCTAGATGCTATATTATCTTGTTAACAGATATAAACCAAATAGGTAACTTATCCTTAAACTTAGCCTAAAGGTATCGCTAGGCGTCCCTAATAGTTTAACTAAAGAGGTAGAGCATTTTAGCTTCTTTAGAGGGGAAATAGTTATAGTTAATACGAAGCTTTCCTTACACCTAGATTCTCTAGTTCTTAAAGGTTAGGTCTATGCCGTCCAATAATAGTGGAGGGTTGGGGAGCTTAACGGACCTTAATTGCTTTATTATTATATCCGTACTCTCTGGTGTATTGCATTTAGTTAAGTAAATGGGTTAACTAAGGCTTTATAAAGGGGAGGCTGGGCTGTTTTATAAGGCAGTAAGGCTTTTTAGGATCTCCTTTAGAGTCTCTTATATACTTTAGGCTTAAAAATAATCGACCTTCTAATTGGCAGTAAGGGCATAAATCTACTCGTATATACCTATAACGTTGTCATTGTCTTTAATTTCTAATCCTAACTAGATCTCATATTCCTCTTAGGTAGAGGCAGGTCTTTTAGATAAGCTCGCTTTAGGTGCCATTATCGGCTTCCTAAAGTTTATTAGAATTATATAATTCAGTTTTAATTCCGGGGTTCTTTTAGGGGTGTAGGTTAAGTACAGTCTAGCCTATAAAGTAGGATATTATTAGGGCCTTCTTAGGCGTAGTAGTGTAAGTTTTTTAATATCTAAGTATAACGCGTTAACGCGTTATTGCAGACAAAGGTCTTCTTTTAGGGTGGGATATTATTAAGGCCTTCCTAGGCAATATAGGGAGAGCTTAGTATAATATAACGGGCTTGTATAAATGCTTCTAAACCAAAGCTTGTAGATTGCTACTGTATAAAAATACTAAGCTAAGGAGAAGAAGAAGAAGAAGAATCGTTTAGGGGCAGTAGGTAGACATATCGCGAGGGCCGCCAAGGCGCTAGTGGTAAGCGAGCCAATAGCGATTTTGCATACCGGGCATGGAAAATCCTGATTGGTTGAATATGGTAGGTGACGCGCTCTAGCACCGTTACACATACCGCTTATATACAAGACTTTTAAGCGGCTTAGCTAAGCCAAAATCTATACTAAGCTTAATATTATCGCCGCCTTTAACCGCCTCTGAATATAGAAAGGTAATAAATAGAAAACCGTATTCACATTACGCTTTAGCCAATTTAAATATACTATTATGCCCTTTGGCGTATATAACGGCCTAAGCAGCTTTTAAAGCTATATTAGTAACGCCTTATAGGACTACCTTAACAACTTCTGCTCTGCGTACCTAGACAATATACTTATTTATAGCAATAACCCTTCTAAGTATACTAAGCACGTTTAAAAGGTCCTATAGTGCCTTAGGGATGCAGGACTTTATATTAATTTAAAGAAGTGTAAATTCTTAGTCATAGAAGTAAAATACCTTAGACTAATCGTTACTACTAAGGGTGTCTGTATAGACCCCAAAAAGGTACGTATAATTACTAAATGGTAAACCCCTAACTGCATTAAGGACGTATAAGCTTTCCTTGGTTTTGCCAACTTCTACCAAAAATTTATATACAACTTCTTAGGTGTTGTAGCACCACTTATAGCAATAATGTGAATAAAGGGCCTTTCTATAAAAGGAAGAAAAATATATCTACGTTTTATCTGGATGCCTAAATGCAAGAAGGCGTTCTAAGACCTTAAAGATGCTTTTACTAAAGCACCTATCCTAGCTTACTTTATACTAGGATAATAACTCTATTTTAAGACTAACTCCTTAGACCACGTTAACGCAGGCATCCTTTTCTAGATAGGTAATAACGGTCTTCTCTACCTAGTCGCATTCTACTTGTCTAAGCTTACACCATAAGAATATAACTATAAGATCTATAATAAGGAACTTCTTATAATTATATAAGCGTTTAAGGAATTCTAACCAGAACTCTCCTTAGCAAAACCTAACTAGCCAACTAAAGTCCTTACGGATTATTGCAACCTTAAGTACTTTATAACTATAAAACAGCTAAACTAACGCTAAGCACACTAAAACGAGTTCCTCTTTGGTTTTAACTTTAAAATTATATACAAGTTAGGAGTATAAGGTACTAAGCCTAATAGCCTAACATGCTGTAACGGGACTAGCCCAGTTACAGTAGGAATGTCTCGGTGAAACACTCGATAGATAAATTCCAACGCTTTAATTAAATTCTACCAAATTTTACCAAGTCGATCAAATTCTGCCAAATTCCACTAACTCGATTGAATTCCACTAAATTCCACTAACATAATAGAATTTGGTTGAAACCTGTTAAAACCCGCGTATATATATACCCACACGTCTACTACTAAGACTCCTAAATATTTAGTTACAAGCTTCCTATATTCCTTTCTCTTTTTTACATAACATCTTGTTCCTAGCAAGAGCTATATACCCTTAGATTTAGATAGAATTTATACTATTCCTTTAAATCTTTCCCAAAGTCTCTTCGCGCCCTTCTATTATATTACGTCTAAACAACTACTATTAAAATGGTAAACAAACTTGAATCCCCCGCGTTAATGAGCATTATAGCCCTAGTTAGGGAACAGTTAACTATAATGTAATAGTCCTTTATGGAAGCCTTAGCCTAATAGCAAGTAATATTAGAAGCTTAATACTAGCAATTAATTGGAGCAATCTGCGAAGAACTTTATAACCTTAAAGCACTTACGTTAGAGACCCTAACAATAATACCTGCAGATAAGATTAAAATAACTATATACAAACCCGGCCTGTTAAATGCAAACCCTAAATTAGTAACGGTAGTTTAACCTATACCTATAATAAACTCAGTACCTACTATAAAATTAGAAAAGCTTCCTAACCCTTTAATATTTAATAGAAACTAAAATAACCTATATCCCTTTATAACTAAGCTCCGTTTTAAACTTTTAATAAACTATAACTAATACCCTACTGAAGCTAGCAAGATTAGCTATAAAATATCTTGTTTTAGTAAAAACACTATATAAACCATAGACCTATTCTTCCGCAATAGCACTTTTGTTAATTTTAAAATCTTTATCTCTCTATTAGAACGAATATATAATAACGCCAGCTATAAATATACGGCCGTTACTAAACTTAAAAACCTATAATAACGGAACCAAGACTTTACTAGCTTCTTTTTAGAATTTCTAGGCCTTATTAGCAAACTGGATTAGAATAAAGCCGCTAAAGTTACGGCTCTTTAATAAGCTATTTTAGATAAAATTAGAGTATAGTTAGTAGGTAGGGAACTGCTAAAGGACCTACCTAAATTTGCTATAATATGTTAACGAATTAATAAGGACCTTTAATATAATAAACAAACTCATTCTCTAAAGCCAACTATGCCTTATATTTAAGACCCTATAAAACCAATATATACCCTAAAGCGCGACCCTTCTCCGAAACATACGCACGACCCTATAGACCTTAACGCCACTTAATCCTATACACCCTTAGGAACTAATAAACAAAGAACCTGAGCTATAAATAGAGAATGCTTTAGATATAGTAAAAAAGGATATATCTAAAGGAATTACTAAACTTACCCTTTTAAAAAAGTCCGCCGTAGTTCCTCCCGGTCTTTAAATTACACTTATTCTTTAAGCCATACTTACTTCTTAACTTATACTTATTCTATAAATTATACCTAGTTATTATAAAGTATCTTACCCTTAGCTAACTTGGAAAACAAATTGTCCTAGAGCTAAGTCGCGCCTTAGGATAAGAAGTGGAAGAGTATAAGTATCTAGGCTCTTCCAGCACTAATATATAATATAACTCCCTTAATATACTTAGCAAAATTTAAATACTTAGAAAATAGAAGGAGGTATAAATCCTTATAGACAGCGGAGCTACTAGCATAGGCTTTATTAATATAAACTACATAAAAACCTAACGCCTGAATTTAAAGAAACTTAATAAGCCTTAAGGCCTATAAGGCTTTAACGGCAAATCCTTAATATATAGTAAATTAACGCACTATGCTCTTATAAAAATATAGATAGGCAAATACCTTAAATACGTTTCCCTATTTATAACACCCCTAAAGCAATATAAGATAATACTTAGATATAGATAGCTAAAATAACACAACCCTTTAATTAGCTAGGTTAAAGAAATACTAAAATTCCGCACAACCTACTGCTAAAGTTATTGCTTAAAACACCACCTGCCCTACAAATATGCATAAGATTATTTAAATTTAATATAATATAAACTACCCCTGCTACAGACCCTAAACCAAAATAATAAGGCTATAACTGCTAATTATAGTAAAGAATATAAAGACGTTACGCTAAAACCTCTTAAAATTTGTATAATATAAGCCGCACCTTTTATTTTATTAGCAAGAAAATAAGATTATAAAATCTTTGCTATAATAATAGAAGATATTAAGAAAGCGCTAGAACTAAAGTAGTATATTAACCCTTAACCTCTTATACCCAAGGAGTACCATAATCTAATTAATAAGTTTAAAAAACGATTTATAGACCAGCTGCCCCTATATTAGGATAAACATAATTTTAAGATAGAACTTAAACCTAGTATAACACTAAAGTTTGGTCTACTGTATAGAATGTTATAAGAAGAACTGCTTGTGATATAATAATACCTTAATAAGCATCTAAAAAAAGGATTTATTCGCCCTAGTTAATCTCCATTTACCTCCCCTATACTATTTATTAAAAAGCAAAAAGGAGGCTTAAGATTCTATATTAATTACTAAGCCCTAATAGGACTAAAAGATTGGCTTCACTGGGTGGGTGTCCCAGTGGGTAGCCCGAGGTGCGAATGTGGCTGGCCAAGACAGACACCAAAACACGTAATACTGTTATGCCCCTTACGCACCGGCCGAGA
>Ga0307507_10001561_pt1 | contig 50956 bp, 10 predicted proteins | sample 7_EM_MG_FD_207223 | JGI IMG/M metagenome (GOLD analysis project Ga0307507, IMG submission 207223) | Populus trichocarpa ectomycorrhiza microbial communities from riparian zone in the Pacific Northwest, United States - 7_EM | ecosystem: Host-associated > Plants > Roots > Unclassified | place... | reverse complement strand
ATTTAAATTATTAAAATTTATTATTAAGTGGTTGTTAAGATATTAAAGTGTGATTTTTCCATTTTTTGGTATGTTTTTGAAGTGATCAGCTCACCCGTTTGACCAGCTCACCCGTGAAATACGTTAATAGAATCAAAATAGACCCTAAAAAAGTTACTGCAATTATAAACTAGAAAAGCCCTAGCAATATATAAGTGTGAGGGGACTTTATAGACAGGGAGCTATAAGGACACGATTGTGGAATAGGATAGATTGGTAAAAGAGATAAATCCTTAAGGAGGTAAGGCCTTTGGGATTGTGGAGACTATATACTACGGGTATGTGCCTCTGGCATATAACTAGTAACTAACTAAGGGGCGTCTGGAGGTTGTCCGAAGGGCAACCCAAGGTGTCCGCAATAATATCCCTTATATTATCCCCCCCTTCTTGCGGTTAGCCCCTAATCGCTATTACCTTGTAGTAAGGAGATTATAAGGGCTTATCCTAGAAGGGGTTCGGAGAGATATTAAAGAGATATTAGTATGCCGCTATATATTATCTATCTATTTAACCCCTGCTTTAAACTCCCAAAAACCCTTAATAAGGGAAAAATATAACTAGAGAAAAGACGTAAGGATTGCTAGGAGACCTATTAAAAGCCTATTGGAAGTATGCTGGTAACTATCTAGGCTAATATAGGGATTTTTATGCAACTCTATTTCTAAGCCTTTATACTAGTCTGCAATCAATTATAAATATTATAGGCAATTTGGTGTTCTAGTATAGTTCCGTGGAACCTTTTGATATAGGATTTAACATATAGAGCCTTAGCTTGCCGTCGTTTTTAACTATTAAGATATTAATCTATAATCCTTTCTTATTCTTATAGTCCTATACTATATTTTGGCGTAGCTCTACTGCCTAGTAAATAAGAGGGACACTTCGCAATAGCGCCTCTAGCTATTATGTGATTATCAAAAACGTTTATAATGTTGTTCCTTAATGCCGTAGTATTATTTAGGTATAATTTAACCTATATATGTCTGTAATTGACGTCTTAATTCCCTTCTCCGGCCGCGTAATTAGTTTTTATAAGGAAGTAATAGCTAAATGGCTTATACGCGTATTTCCTTCCTTCTAAATTGCGCTATTATAACGGAGTTATATTAGCAAGGTTGCGGCTATTCACTAGAAGGGTATTAGAAGGTAAAGTATAGAGATATCATGCTTATTAAGCTGCTCCTTTTCCTTAATACCTTACTTCCTATTATTAACCTTTGTCTAAATTTGGACGTATCTTTAATATATTATTAAGATTTTCTTTTTTTTTCTATTATTAATTTAATATGCCTCTTTATTCTCCTGCTGACTGCTCTTCTAAGCTAATTCTATAGCATATTCTGGCCCTGCTGCTGTATATGGAACCCCAACCTTCGCTGACCCGTAACTAGTACTGGTCCTACCTAAATAACTTTATATACACGTCCTTAAAAGACTAGAAATCTAATAAGAAGATTTTGGATGCTTGTAACAAGACCTACTATATAAGGTCTAACACCTTTAGTCCTTGTAATTAATGTATGCGTACTAAGAGCGGCAGTTGTGTTAAGGTGAGTTTTTCTATCCTTAATAGGTTTCTATTGCTGACTTTAGGCTTTAATATAGCCTAGGCCTAAGTGGCGATAATCCTTTAATATCCTTAACTACTATATTGCCTAGGCTCTCTCTTATTCTAGCGCCAATACCAAATATCTGGGTCGAATTTAAGACTATACTACAGCTATCTACACTGCCTATAATTCCTAGTAAGCTAGCTCGTAACGCCTAATAAGGGAGTAAGGTTAGTATACTAAGGATAGGGTAAAGGATGGGGGTAATAAAAAGAAGGTTGTTGTCTACTATAAGAAGGAGTTTGTGTATACACGTTAAGTTTTAAAAGAGCATAATATGATACGGTATTAGGTAGGTTACCCTTTGGGTACCTAGTAGATAGATAACTAATAAATGCCATAGCAAGGTCTTGGTGGTTCTAGTCTTTACTAGCTAGCTAATATCTCTGTTTATTCTGGGCTTAAGCGTGTCTTTATTAACTATAAGCTTACGCCTTAAGAACTTTGTTGGTACTGGTTTAGGCCTAATATTAGTATTAAGTATTTAAGGATCTCTGCTCTATCTACACCTTATTAGCCTGCCCCTATTTTTATACCTATTTTTACTCCTATTAAGGGATCTGGATCTTATTTCTATTAGCTATTACTTAGTAGGCTAATAGATACTAATCCTGTATTTGGGGATAAGGCATGGTAGCTTTTAATTTAGGCATTTGGGATTAATTCTTGTATATAGTAGCAATTGGGAAGGCCTTATAAGGTATTTAGGAAGGTATAGAAACACTATTCCTAATATAGACTAGTAAATAGGAATGCAATTCTAGTAAAATACCCTATTAATTCTATGCTATATATGTAAAAAGGCTAAGGACCTGTCTTGCCTTAGGCTGTAGCCCTAATTAATCCTTATAGTTTCTGGAGCCTATCTGTTCCATATCTGATTTAACTTATTTCTTACTCTTTATGCGAGTCTTCTTTATAGGCTGTAATAACACTATAGTGTTAGAGCGCTTTCTGTACCTTATAGATTGCAGACCTTAGTCCTAATATTCTTTTAAAATATCTTTATAATAATTAAGTTAATCCTTTGGTTTCTATATAGAGTCCTTAGCGGGCTAGCCTAGCTATTTAACTTTATATTAAAGCTTATTCTTAACAGACTTATGGCGTAGTATAGCTTTAATCTTGTACCGCTTGCCTACTACTTTAGGGTGTTTAATTAGGCCTAAACGGAAGTTCTTTTTTAGTAGTGGTCTATGCTATAGCTTTAGTAGGTTTATATAAAATACTAAATATATATAGGCCATAGATAGGGGTAACTGGAGACGGTAGGCTAGCTTGCTAATTTGTTCCTTAACTTAGAAGGGACCTAGGTATCTTGTATTAAGCTTCTTTAATGGTTAACAGGTCTTAATATTTATTAAATATAATAGAACCTTATCGCCTACTCTAAAATACTTATTCTAGTATTTGCGGTTATACTAGAGTCTCTACTGCTCTTAGGTATCTTATAGGCTCTGCTTTGTATATTTCTATTACTCCTTTTATTCCTAGAGGTATCCTTATACTATTTAGTGGATATCCTTAAACTTCCTAGTAGGATCCTATAATTAATTATGCGGCCTTAGCCAGTGATTACTAAATATACTATTAAATCTAAATAGTTAGACGCCATAGGCAATCTAAATTAGTATGTACTTATGTAATATATATTACTTTAAATTATAAGCATACTCCGCATATGGAAGTAGCTTATACTAATTGTCTTACTAGTAGTTTAAATATATTTATAGGTAAGACTCTAGTTTCTAGTTCTGGCGTTCCGTTTACCTATCTATTTATAAATAGAAAGCTGTACTATAATAGTAGTCTATCTTTAAATAAAAGTATAGATCTAACTAGTACTGGCTTATAAAGACGCTACCCCTATTAGTAATAATAGAGTATGGCTAATCTACTTTAAGAAAGCATTTCTCCTTAATTAGGCTGGTAAGCGCTTATATGTTAATTATCTTATTAATAGGAAGGTATTAGACGTACTTTAAAAACCTATTAATAAGTACTAGGACTAAATTATATGTTTATCCTTACTTATCCTTTAATAGTAGAAGATCCGTAATAAAATCTATAGCGTAATGTCACTATAGTTTGCTAGCGGGAGGAACCGATTTAAGTAGACCCTATAGTTTATACCTTTAGATTTTATATACTTAATACTTCTCATAGTAGCTAATATACTCCTTTACTTCCTGCTTAAGCTTTAGCCAATAGTATTTATATTAAAGTAATTCCATTGTTTTAACTTGACTATAATAGCCGCCTAGAGGATTATTATAATTCTTTATAAGAATTTTCTATTATAGATTTGCTTCTTATGGCACCTAAACCTTGCTATTTCTATATAGTAGGCCTATTGGGTCCAGTTCCCAATTTTAGCACCTTTTAGCTTCCTTTCCGTCACTTTTCTAGTCTACTTCTATATTAAAGATAGTATAGAAGGCGTCCCTCCGTTGCACCTTATGGATAAGATCCATCAACCTTTCAAATAGTTCCTAGGTAAAAGCTGTTTCGCCTTATACTGCTTTAAGTATAAGACTAAATAGTACTATAGATCTTACAACTTCTTAGTGCGTGTATGTTAGAAAGGCTGCTATAAGGTTAAAGTCCTTCAATTTCTGTAGGGCTCTAGGTTCCAATTACTTTATAGCTTTACTTTTAATTTAAGGGGATAGCTTAATAATTAGAGGTAATATATTACTAGGTTCTAAGAATATATTAGGGACGTCCTGTTTAGGTATATTTAGACCCTTATTAGCAACGGACTGGGTACTAGCCAGAATGTTAGTAGAAGCTAATAGGGTTTACACTGCCTAAGAATTAGTGCTTAAAGCTATAATAAGTACTCGCATATTTTATACCTGGAGCTTATTCTATAATATAGGGAGTAAGATATCTATTATCTGTTTTCCTTCTCTCGTTTTAAAGCCTTTGGTATAGTCTAGCCATTATAACGGTCTATTAGCAGGGTTGTTTTCCCCTAGCTTATATTTAATCTTAAAATTAAATCATATAAGCTCCTCTGCCTATCTAGCCTATTAAGGTATAAGCTCCTTTATAGTTATAAAGTAGTGTAGATTATAATAATCTAAGAGTATATAAGTAGTATGGCTTGTGTGCTTAAGGTAGTGTCACCACTATGGCTAGTAGTTAACTATGGCTAGTGGTTCCTTATTGTGGGTATAATACTTAATTTTAGGTCTTTGGAATTTTCTATTATAGAATGCTACTGGTTTTTAGTGGAGCTAGGTAGCGTCTGGATGCCTATTAGATTGTAGTAGGATACTAGTAAGGGCAAAGTTTAATATATTAGTAACCATTATTAGTGGTTAATTTAGGTTAAAATGCCGCAGTAGTAGAGCTTTTGTAAACTTTACGCGTAGTTCCTAAAATGCTTCCTATACCTTTCTAGGCTATATCTATAGTTTATACTATTTAGTTAGTCCCTTTTTAGTTTTATTCCTTCCTGCCTTTAAGCTTTTTACTCCTTAGGCTAGGTCTTAGGAAGTTTTAGTAATATAGTTAGATAGGTGTTGGGCAATATCTAAGTAGTTATAGATAAAGCGCCTGTAGAAATTAGTAAAGCCTAGAAATACTTAAATATCCTAGTAGCTCTCTGGCTTTAGCCACTCTTAGATTATCTACACCTATACTAGGTCTATAACTACGCTTATAGGCGTTATAATATAGCCTAGGAACTTAACCTACTTAGTATTAAAGATATATTTTAACGCCTTGGTGTAGAGGCCCTAATTACCTAAACGTTCTAGCACTTTACGGATATGTTACTTGTGCTAATTCTTATCCTCTAAGTAGATTAGAATGTTATCTAAATAGATAATATATATATGGTTAACTAGTCCCCCTAAGGCTTTATAAATGTATAATTAGAATATTATAGGCGCATTAGCTAGCCTAAAAGGCATTACTAGATACTTAAAGTGGCTGTATTAGGTTTTAAAAGCGGTCTTTTACTTATTCCCTTTTTTAATATGGAGCCTATAATAGGTATTTTATAGATTTAGCTTTGTAAAGATCTTCGCCCTAGATAGTTGATTTAGTATTTTACTAACCAGTAATAGTAGGTAGTGGTTCTTAATTATAATCTTATTAAGACTGTAATAGTCTATATATAGTCTTATAGTTCTATCTAGTTTTGGGATAAAGAGGATTGGTACGTCTACTAGTAACTTACTAGGCTAGATCTATCCCTTTTCTAGTAAGCTATTAAGGTACTTCTATAGAATCTTAAGCTCTTTATAAGAGAGGTTATAGATAGGAAGGTTTAGTAGTTACTTGCCTTTTTCTAAATTAATTGTATAATTATATTCTAAGTTCTGCTAAATAACTTTTGCTTACCTGCCTAAAAATACCCTTAGTAGGTCCTTTAGGCCTACTGGGATATTTAATAAATTAGGGTTGTGTTTGTCCTTTGTGTTATTATTAGGTAGGCCCCAGAGGTCCCTTAGGGCGCTTATGGGCAGCGTTGCGCGCTATATTGGCTATTTATATATAGTTGCCATTATACGTTAAATAGTTTTATATAGTAGCTAGTGGAGGGTAGAGAACTCCTTAATATAGCGTCTAAGGTATTATAGTATACTTTTTGCGTATTGCTTAAGCCAGAGTAGCCTATAGTAGTAAAAGTATCTTATAAGATCTTTAAGATTGCCGCCTTCCTATAATGTCTCTACGACCTATCTAGTAGTTCTCTATAGGGTATCTATTATGGAAGGGTTATTGCCTATACTAGGCTTTATATCTATCTTGCTATAGAATAGGGGTTAGATCTAATACTCCTTTAGGTATAGAGTGTATACTGTTTTGCCTAGAGCTATATCCTTTAGGATATCTTTTAAGCTTATTAGTAATATACGCCCTTTTAATTTTTTATTATTCCACCATTTAAAGGCTCCTATCTTAAAGTGTATTTTAAGATCTACTTCTATAAGCCAAGGATATTTAAGGATAAGGTTATAACCTATAAAGTTGGCTATCTAGAAGGGTTGTGGGCTAACTACCTTAGTGCGGTTATGTATGTCGGCCACTAACACTATAAGCTTATGGGCGCTATATAGTTTAATTTAATGCTTATCTAGAAAGCCTGTAATAGGTTTCTGCCACCCTAGCAATAGGATAAGTTTATGCTCTTTTGCTAAGTTATATTATATAAGATTAATTTCGGCGCTATTATTATATAGTGCTTAGAACTAACGTATCTCGCCTATAGGGAGTATTATTTCCAGCTTAACAGCAATATAGAGAGTCTTCCCTTCTATATCCTGCCCTAGTTATAGTTAGGAGACGTCCATAACTAGGGCTTCTCTTTTTTTGGTTTATTAGTGCGTTTATTGCCCTACTTATTTTTCTAATAAGAATGTCCTTTTAGCTTCTTAGAGTGTTCCTATAAGGGTATTAAATGGGTATTAGGTTAACCCTAGGAATCTTTCCCGCTACTTAAGGTTTCCAACTTTAACTATTTTAAAGTTCTCTTTAAAAACGGCTTCTTTAAAAACTGGGTCTACCCTATATTACTACTAGAGTGCCTATGCTTTTGGCTACCCCTTAGCTTCTTACTAGAAGAGGTCTGGTTCCTTACTATATTCTTTATATTTAGAACCGCTCGTTTAAAATCTATATATATAGTAATCCACGGTAGGGCTCCTATGCGCTTTATTTTATTATAAATTGCTAGCTTAATTCTAGCCTAGATAAATCCAATCTTCTCCTTTTTATAGATACTGCCGTCCATATTTTTAAAGGGCTCTAGATCTATCTGTTAAGTATAAGTTTCTATAAAGTTTATAAATTGGTGGAAATCTTAATGGTCTAACTGTGTACCATTCTAGAATTGTTCTATATTATTATATTATATAATATACGGATTTTAGGTCCAACCCTTTAGGAAGGTCTGCAGCTATGGCTATATAGTAATTTACTCTTTATTAAGTTAATTAAGCGCGATTTAGTTTAGCAATTAGTCTTTAATCTTACTAATAATCCACCATATACGTTCTTTAGTATTATTTTATATTATTAGCATCTTAAAGAAGTTATCTACCTTGCGAACCTAATTATCTAAATATTAGGCGCTAGGTCTATAATGGAGTTTTGGACTGCCAGAGGCCTTAGCTAATTAGTCTATATCTTTCTTCCATTTATCACGCAGATATCTCTTTAAGTCTTCTATACTTTCTTAGGTGGGTACTAGGTAGCCTCTAGGAAGCCCTTAGCCTTAGCTAGGTTATAAAAAAACTTATCTAGCTTAGATTAAACCCTATTAAATCTAAATTTGCCCTTAAAGGGTTCTAATATATTTATTAGTGGCTTCCTCCTATATGGCTTCCAAAAGCCTTATAATAGCTTCCCAATATCTATCTTAAAGGATATTAGTATAGGGCTCTTAACCTTTTAAACTTAGGCTTAGGGAAGCTCTAGCTATAGAGATAGTATTAGCACTAGTAACTAGTACGGATTTCCTAATAAGCCCTAGGTCTTAAGTTAGTGTTTAGGTTAGATTACCTAAAGGGGTAGGCCCGCTTGGCTTATAAGCAGTCTATATACTACTACTATGCCAATTATAGGCCAATAGTCTTCTAGGAGGGTTCTGGTTAGGTCCCTAGTTAAACGCGTTAGTATATTCCTTTAGCATTTTTAGCTTAGGGGAAGATCTTAGGGTTGCCTCTGGCGCTTAGTCTTCTAATTAGTTTGGGTAGGGCTAGAGGGGTTCCAGTTACTTTCTAGTAGTGTTGTGTCTGTTATAGAGGGTGTTTATATTTTTTTTAGCGGTAACTGTAGGTATATAAGAGTCTTTGAGCTCCTAGTGCATCTAGATATTAGGGCTTATTTGGCTGTCTTACCTAGAGGTTTATATTGTCGCAATCTCTTACTATTAGAGGGACCTTCCTGCCTTAATACGACGGCTTTCTATAAGGTGTCCATAGAGTTTCTATTTGGGTTGTCGCGAGATTTTAAGGGAGGATAGTAGATATAAATAAAAAATGTAAATAAATAATCTGGTCCTTAAAGCTAGCTACCCTTCTAAAATAGAGTAGGAAGGATTTAAATATAAGGGGACTTTATAGACAGGGGGCTATAAAGATATAATTGTGGAATAGGATAGATTGGTAAGAGAGATAAATCCTTAAGGAGGTAAGGCCTTTAGAATTGTAGAGACTATATACTACGGGTATGTGCCTTTGGTATATAACCGGCGACTAACTAAGGGGTATCTGGAGGTTGTCCTAAGGGCAACCTAAGGTGTCCGCAATAATATCCCTTATAATAAGATACTTAAGGATTTCTAGGATTTGCAAAATTTTATTATTAATTTATTAACTACTTCTTAGAAATTGCCTAGCTATTAGTAAACCTAATAAGGAAGAATATAAAATTTAAATAAACCGCTAGATGCGAATAAGCTTTTAATAACTTAAAATATTACTTTATAACTACTTTAATTCTTATTTACTTTAACCCTAACCTTAAATATACTATTAAAATAGACTTATCTAATTATGTGCTAGGGGGAGTATTATTATAATATAATAAGAATGGCGAGCTACGTCTAGTAGCCTTTCTCTCCTAAAAACTTACCCCTACTAAATTAAACTATAAGATATATAATAAGGAACTACTTGCAATTATTAGATACTTTAAATAATAGCGTCCTAAGCTTAAAGGATTGTTGTTCCTAATATATATATTAATAGACCACAAGAATCTGTAGTACTTTATAACTATAAAGCAATTAATATAGCACTAAATTTGTTAGGCCAAATACCTCTTATAATTTAACTTTAAGATTATATATTATTCATTGCTTAACGTCCGATTAGGATCCCTATTGGGCCCACGCGGACTACTTCTTATTTACATATGGGGAGAAAACTCTATTTGAGAAAACCCCATAATCCATCTCCCCGCCTTTTGGGACTCGCCTACTTAGCGCCTACGAGTCACCGGTGGTACTCTTCTACCTTACTTTTTGACCTCCTTGGGAACTACTACTGCCGTAACAAGCCTACGGACGCGCTAGTATTGCAAACTTTACTTTACTACTATAGAGTTATTAGGGGGCGCCTATAACTCGCCCCTTTGCCCTCTATTACTATTTCCTTTATAACCCGGAACTGGTCTAGTACGTTTTGGCTAATAAGCCACTGGGTAACCGCTTTAAGGCCTTTTTATATTAAAAGCAGTATAGTATAGTTCTCTGTGCCAGCTACTAAGAGCATTGCTTCTCGGTTAGTGCGTAGGGGGCATAACAGTATTATATATTTTAGTGTCTGTCTTAGCCAGCCATATTTACATCTTAGGCTATCTACTAGGACACCTACCTAGTAGAGCCAATCTTTTAGTCCTATTATTCCTATTCTTAAGAGTGTTGCCATTGTATTTTCTGCCTTTATTAGGCCTTTTTGGAGCCCTTAAGTATTTACCCCCTATAGCGTTAACCATGCTACGGCTTCGGTTCCTCTTGCCTAAGTTAGCCTCTATACCTTTAACTCCTATATACCTCTCCAGCGTTAGTCCAACCAGTATTATATTGCGGTAGATAGTTTCCTAGCATTCCTTTATACTCTACTTTAGCTCCTTTCTCTCTCTTGCTATTATCTTTACTAGCCTCTTACGCGTCTCCCTTCCTCCTCTATATGGGCCTGGGCCCTAAAGTAGCACTATTTTTCTTCTACTTTCTTCGCCTGTTTCTCCAATATATCTTCCCTACTTTAGGGTTATTGGTTTATTCTCCTATAGGGCACCCTTAGGTCCCTCTATAGTTTATTTAGGCATGTCTTAATATACTTTATAACATTAGAGTTGCGTTTATTTTGCGCCCTTTGCATTACAGCGGCTTTAATATATAGTTATAAGGGGGGGATATTGGCTTCCTTCTCTAGCAGTGCTGTGGCCGTTTGCTTATACCCGCCTATTATACTCCAGAGGCAGGCTGTTTAGACCTTTTAAAGTAGTTTAAGAAGTAATTTAGGGGGGCCTTTCTTGGTTTCTCTAATGGCCCAAACACTGGATCTATACGTCATGGTTAGCCGGATAACTGCTGTATATAATAGGCGTGACCTCTAGAAGCATGGGCTCTATATAGAATTAACAATCCTAGATAATACGATGTACTATACTTAGCCCTTATGGGCCGCTTGCGCTACATATACGCTCCACCGGAGCTTGCTGTCTACCCATACTCCTAATACCCTTAGGCCCTAAACTAGTTAACCCCTAAAGCCTTAAATGTGGATTATATGCTAAAGATCTGCAGATTGGTTGCGTTTTCTTATAAAGTAGATTAGCTGGTATTTCTCTGGTAAGAATTAGACTTTATATCATCTTGCCCATTCTATATAGGTGTTATAGGCTTTCTCTAGTGTTCTATAATTCTCTGCGGCTGTTAGCCCGTATGTAATTAGGTTTATATTGTTAACAAAGCCTATCCCCTAGGTCGCCCCTTCCTTAAAGAAGTTAAGCAGGTTACTTACAAAGAAGAGGAAGAGTATAGGCGAGAGGGGTAATCCTTATAGTATTCCTATTATAACTGTAATGGGGGGGCTCTGGTATCCGCTAAAGACTAGTAATATTTCTTTCTGGCCTATAAACCCTTAGACAAATTATATAATCTATTTTAGGAAGCCCTTTGCCCTAAGGATATATAGGAGACGCTCGTGGGGCATATTATTATAGGCGCCATTAATATCTAGGCCAAGCATTAATACTACAAAGTCCCTTCGTATCGCCCATGCAGATTTAATGGTGGCAGTAAGTAGCGTAAGTGCTAATAGTGTTAAGCGGTTCTTTCTTGCCCCCATTTAGCTTTATAGTAGTAGGGCGTGTTCCTCAGCCATATCTACTATATGGTCCGCTATTACCCTTTCTAAGATCTTATTAAGGGTGTTTTCTAAGGCAATAGGGCGGTAGCTTTTTGGGACTAAGTAATCTGCTTTGCCTTCTTTTTATAGGATAACCATTATTATGGATCTTCTAAGTTATAGGTAGTAGCCTATAGCAAAGCATACTCTGGCTATATCTACAAGCTAGGGTGCTATAAGTGGTCTATAGGTCTTTAAGGCCTTATTTAGAATCCCATCTAGTCCTAGTACTATATTATTTAAAAGGCAGCTAATAGTTCTGGCTATTTCCTCTATTGTTATATCGCTGTTAACCTACAGGCGAGTTACCGGTGTTTTGCCTATAATATTACTAAGGTCTGCTGGAGCTGGTTAAAGGAAGAACCTTTCTATAAGGATCTTTACCTTCTTATTATTATTATTAGTGGCCTGTAATTCCCCTGCTCTTTATAGGGGTGGTAGGTGTAGGTCTTCTACTAGGCACCCTACCTTTTTTTTTACCTATTTTGCCATAGCCTAAAGGCCTTTGTTATAGGGGAGGCTCGGGTTAGAAGTGTGCTCATTTATAAACCATCTCTAGTTATTCCTTGCTTCTTTTTTTAGGGTATTCTTTAACTGGTTTCTTATATCTTTATATCGTCTCTCGTCTTTAGGGTTGTGGCTACTTATGTATTTCCTTCTTGCTTATCATTAGCTGGCGATAAGAACCGCGTACTATACGGACCATACATATCACGCGTAGGGGCCCGGTTATAAGACTAGGTAGTGCTCTTCCAGTTTATTTTTAATTGCTGCCTAGATCCTTTCTAGTCTATAGTTAATTTCCTTAGGGGTGGCCAATGAGCCTCGCTTGTTTGGTATTAGGTGGATTTCTTCTAGGTCTTAAAGTTGTTATTTAACTATATTAAGGAAATTGTCTATCTTAAGCTTCCTTATTGCGTATCTTTTACTATTTGGTTATGCTTTAATATCTAGATCTAGCTATATTTGGATAGAGATATGGTCTAAAGCAAGTGCCTATTCTTCTTTAGGGTTACACCTTTTAAGTCTCTAGTATAGGCCTTCGTCTATAAATGTAAGGTCAATTGTACTTCTGGCGGTGCCTTATTGCCATATAGTTGCTCCTAGGGGGGTAGCTAGCTTAAGGCCCCAGATATCTATAGCTCTTAGTAAGCACTCTACCTATTATTTAGCAGTAATATAGATACCCCCCTACCGCGGGTAGTGGAGGTTTATATCTCCTAGTAGGATAAACTCTGTGCCTTTAGTTTCCAGTAAGCTTATTACCAATATAATATTCTCTATTTGCGGGACCCCTTTAACCCTAGGGTTATACACATTAATAATTTATACCGGTCCCCTATATATCTAGATTGTTATAACTGCAATATCTGGGTTGACTGCCTGCTATAACTATAAGGATAGGCTAATAGCCTTACTGATCATAAAGCATACGCGTATAGCTGCTTTTGGTTTATATAGGAGCTAAAATCCTTAGGGGCAGTATGTTGATTATATATAGGTATTGTAGTATGGTTCTTGTATAGCAAGGATATAGTGTCTTTCTGGGTCTAGACTGTCTAGTAGGGGTCTTATAAGACGGTGGTTTGTATTACCGCAGTTATATTATATAATAGATAGGTAGCGGACCCTTGGCGGGGGTCCTTTGTCTCTCCTTTATTTCTTACTTCTTTTATTTCTACTTTCTCTAGGATATTCAGAACTTCTATCTCTTGTGTTTACACCTTAGTCCCTACTTATTTTATATAGAGCTTTCCATTTTTGTGTCTTGTGTTCCTATTAACGCTTTTATATCTAAATCTGTTATTATCTCCGGTTCTTCCCTTATTCTTACTAGTTGGCTATATACCCTTTATAAGTTGGCTGCAAATGTTATATTTGCCGCGTTAAGTCTAATTCTTAATTATCCTAGTCTTGAGCTTACTATGGCTGTCTATAAGGGTCTACCTATAGGGCGTTCTCTTCCTTGTGTCCCCTATAACCCTTATATCCCTATTTAGTCTGGTGATGTCGCGCGGCGTTGCTTCTGGCCCGTTAAGGCTTGGGATGGCTGGCCTAGCCCCCTAGTGTTAAAGGTAGGAAACGCTAGAAAGGCACCTACGTCCTACTAGCTTATCGCTTATTGTTTCCATTTATATAACCTAGCGTGCAGTTATTCCCGCAGCTGTTAAGCCCTTGCCTTCCATCTCCTGTATTTAATGCAGTCTTCTCTCTCCCACGCCTTATATGTGCTTCGGTGGCAGTTTACGCATTTTGTTTGGTCTTAATTTAAGCAGTGTTTTGTATTGTAGGGGCCTGCACAGTGGCTGCAGCATACCTGTGCTGTGCATGTGGATTGGGTATGTCCCTATTATATATAGCGATAGCATTATTCTAGGTGTAGTCTGTGGTTGTAGAGCCTTATGTTGTATATAAGGCCATTTATAATTATTCCTTTTTGGATAAAGAGTTTTTGCATTCCTAGTGTATATATACTAACAATAAGGGAGCCATGCGTTCGTCCGGCGTCTCCCTAGCAAGTCTCTGGCGACCCTTATGTCCTCTTATTGTTCTCGTTATATGCTTGGTTTGCATTTTCCTAATAAAGCCATTGGATTTGGGTAATCTTAAGTCCTGGTATAAGGCGTTCCGTTTGTCTTACTATCTCCTATATAATTGCTGTATTGTCCGCCTGGCGTCCCTTTTCTACCCTAAGGCTTATAGGAACCGCTGGGACTTCGACTAGGTAATCCTCACGGAGTACTTTTATACCAATGCGTTCTCCTAGCCTGTCCCCTACCCTTACGGCTCGTTCCTTTGCCTGTTAATCCTTTAGGGTAACTCTAATGTCTCCGCTCCTAAGGTGTCAGACTGCAACAGCGTTGTAGACCTCTTTACGAATCTTTATAAGGACTTCTATTTCTAATTGTCCCCTAAGCCCCTCTGCTTTTTCTATATTTGGTCATATTATGATTGTATGCCCGGTTGTTGTCTTAAGGGGGGTGGGTTCCCTATGCTGTAAAAGCGCAGCTACGGCGGCCCAGGTGCGTTTAAGATTATATACTAACTAGGCAAACTTAATTAAAAGCCTAATATATTAATATAATGATTATAAGACCTACCTATAAACGCTTTAGATAAATAGATTATAAACTAATTACGGATTTTACTACCCCCTAAATGTTTTAAAAAACTATATTCTATATTCTTAAATACGGAACTTAATAGAAATAAATTAGAAATTAATAAATAGGAAATGGAAACTAATAAGCTAATATAATATAAATATAAGAACAATATATAGATAAGAAATATAATAAAAGCAATTTAAATAGGAAAATAACAGTATAAGGATATTATACTCGCTAAATGCGAAATTTGAAACAATTAATTATACTATTAATAGAAGATAGTAGTTCCAAATTCTAAACCTTTATAATTTAAGATACTTAAATTTGTATACAACTCCTCTATAGTAGGGCATCCTGGCTGTGCAAATACCTATAAAATTATTTAACAAGCATACTACTAGCCTATAATGTATAACTATTGGTTACACAAGGGGATATCACGTAGCTACGGTTCGTAGATAGTATAATAGTTGTTCTTCTTTTTAATAGGAATGAGGAAAGGGGTAAGGAACTTAAGGTTCCTCACCACGCTAGGGCCATGTCAGCACGTAACAGCAATATGCCTAGTATAATAGCAGCTTGCCTCATTCCCGACACTGGCAACTCTTCTTTTTGTGGTTGCCATCTATATATAGACAAACAGATAGGATGCGACAATACCAGATAGTATACAACAATACCAAACAATATGCGACAATACCAAACAATATACAACAATACCAAACAATATGCGACAATACCAAACAATATACAGCAATACTAAACAATATACGACAATACCAAACAATATACAGCAATACCAAACAATATACAACAATATGCGACAATGCGGCAGTTGGCAGATAACGCAAAGATAGGTAGGCCGCTAAGGCGCTAGTAGTAAGTAAGCTAATAGCAATTTTCTATCCCAGGGATAGAAAATCCTAATTAGCTAGTTTAAGTTAGGGTCTATAGAATATTATACTCCTACTCCCTTTTAACCCAACCTTTAACTTATATATGTAGAGTGTTTATGTTAACAAACGTTTCTAGAGCCTTATTTAGGTTTGCCTTTATTATTACGTCTACTAGGTTATCTTAACTATTAATCTATTAAATCTTAAAGAGTTCTCGCCGTTTGTAGGATTAACAAAGTGCTATAATATTAATTATAAGGCGCTTCTCCTTTATAGTACCAAGCTTAACTAAGCACTTATAAAGGGAGTATAAATCAGTGCATACAATTATAGGGATAATAGGAAGTTTAAGTTAATCTATAATTATCTTTAGGGTAGTTCTAATTGTAATTGCTATATTAACTCCGCTAACCATTCCATATATCTCTAACACCAAAACACTTCAGGTAACGCGCTTGCTCTTAGTTAAGCTCCAATAGATAAGGTTGCTATAGATTATAAAGTCATTCTCTCTAGTAAACTTATTTGCAATAATAATCTTATATCCTAGCTGGGAGCTAAAATCTTTATTGTTTGCGAACGATCCATTAACAAATACAAAGAGCTTAGCGGTAGGAAGATTAATAGGCACGTAGTATAGGCCCCAGTTAAGATAGTTCATTTACTAGAAAAGGCGTTTATTTAGGGCAAGAATGTCGTCCTTAGTTAGTTCCTAGTATTAGGCGGCAATAGAGAGATCAAATAAAGCCTTAGGTTAACAGATAGAAGCAACATAAGCTCTATAAGCGCGTTACTCCACGTATCCTTACTTTGGAGAATTAGCATTAATAACGTCAATCTTCTTACCTTAACCCTTCTGGCGCAGAGCAATAGAATCCTCGTTTAGGGAGAGGATGCATCCGTTAAAAAGTAATGGTATTATTAAACTAAGCTTTTCCTTTGGCTTTACTATAAGATTTACCTTTACTAGCTCGTCTTCTTTAAGAGCTAAGAATTGGTCGTCTCCTAAAATAATTATATTATTAGTTTGCATGCCGATAATTCCAAATAGAGTTCCCATAGTTGTAATAAAAAAGCAGGGATTAAATATAGAAGTAGTTATTAAAAGCTTCTCTTTATGGTGCTTGCTGTAGGTAGCCTACTAGTAAGTTTCTACCTCTGCGATCCCATATAATGGCTTAAGCACAACTATAATCGTATCTTCAGGATACTGGTGGCGAATTTGCTTTAGAAGGTATACCAATATTAAGCGCTAAAGGTGCGTCTCTAATTGGGTATAGGCTTAAGTAATATCTCGCAAATAAACCGCCATTCTATTTTTTATCAAGGAGGGAGCTAGCGCAATAATAACTCGCTGACTAGCTCGTTAAATCGTAGAAGACTGCGTAAAAATCACCTCCTTACCATTATTATTGTAGCCTTAAATAACAAGCCTTAATTTCTTAAATAGGGCGTCAGTAGCTTTACCCTTAATTTTATTAACTATTCTTAACTTAAAGATGCGAACTCCATTAAACTTAGTAGGGTTATACTTCTCAAATTTAAAGACTCCTCTTACGATAAGACCCTCAATCTCCTACTTATTAGATACTTAAAAAGGAGCTCCTAAAGTTATAATACGACCTTCCTTTTGGAGCTATTTTACAAGTTCAAAGTTATCCTTCTCCTTAGCTGTTATAAAGGCCATTAATAACTCAACTCTATTTTTAATGGCGGTAATAAATTGCTCTTCAAAATTAATAAGATGTTGGCGATTTTATAATCCCTTTGGGCGACCTCTACCACGTTATAGTTATGGCGCATCTACTAATATTGTATTAGGATCGTAGTCGCCTTCTAGAGCACGTTAATTATAGTTCTCCTCTAAGGCATCTTCTAGGGCATCCTACAAAGGCTCAAAACTGTTATCTTTATAGTAAGGCTTAATAACAGTTAAACGGAATTAAGTAGGTCTATAAGGTATCTAAATAGTATAAGTCTGGCCATTAATTGCAATAAGTTGATATAGGCCTAACTATCCTCCCTTTTTACGCTATACGCGTACCTTAGACTGGAGTGGCAGATCAAGCATAGTTAAGGTGTTTAGGCCATTTCTTATTCCTAGTGCGTTATTAACTTGGCGTGTAGCGTAGAGACATCATACCTCCTTTATTGCCTTGCGAATAGCCTCAGCTCGTTACACAATAGAGGGAGATAATAGAGAATTGTCAGTTATTTAAGGGTAGGCGCCAAAGACTAGTAATATGGGTATAAGTCCATCTAGGCCAGTAGAATTGTTAATAGCTTTAACAGCTATTTACAAGATAAGTTCTTTACTAGCGTCCTCTAGTTCTAAAGAGATAATCTTATATACGCGGCGTAATAGCGTGTAATATCGCTCTACTTTTTTAACACTATTATGTGCCTTAATAGGGACTTCCTTAACCTTAATTGCCATTGCCTTTATCTATTATCGAAACTCTGTAGATAAGAAGTTCTTTCCTATATCATAGACAATTTAATTAGGGGGTCCTAGGTAGATATTAATCTAGCATAACTAAAGGGTATCCCATGCGTTCCTAGCTGATATATCCTTTAAGAATCGTGCGGCTTGGAAAGAGGTTAAGAAGTTAACAACTTAGAGTACTAGCTTACCACTAAGATATATAACGTCAACGATAATACAGAAGTTAAAGTTATAGTTATCTTTAAGGGTAAACTTAAATCGGCCAGGGGACTTCTGGTTCATTTGGTAGTAATAGCAGTACTTTATAAAATGCTTAATTGCCTTAACCTTAACTTCATAGCCTGCTCGCTGAAGAACCCTAAGCAATTAATAAACGGATAGGTGGCCAAAATAATAGTGCAGTTAGCGTAATTCCAACTTAGTTAAGTGGCTTTAAGCAACACTCTTTTCTAGTTAATAAAGGAGCAACTAGGGGTAACCCTACTTACGCATAATAGGTACCCAATTGTCTCCCTAAATAAGTATATTCTTAAGGTTGTTAAGCCTAACGCCTAACTTATCCATATCTTTAATACAAAATAGAAACGGAGTGTTCGTAGGAATAATATAGAAAGTAATATATCCTAAGGGGGTTTAGACCCTAATTGTACTAAGAGAGATTGTAGTACCTTTACTAAAGCGAATTGTATGTTGGCCTACCGTTAATTGGTCAATCTAAACAGAGCTATTAAGCTACTAAAGGGCTCGAACTTAAGGTTCTCCTACTATAGATACTCCTACGGCTCTAGTATCCGGTATAATACTATAGAAGACGTTCGCCAAGTATCTATTATTAAAGGAAAACGCGGAGCTCTCCTTTGGCTTATTAAAGATATCTGACTTTATAATAAAATGGAGCATAGATTAGTTATTAAGAACAGCAACAGTTTATATGCCATTTACCTCACCATACTCAGTAAAGTATTAGTTAGGAGAGTAGTCCTTAATTTCCATATCTATAAGGAGCTGTTTGACCTTATTAACCTTACCCTCAAGGTCTTCTACGCCTTCGTATTAAACCAGAAAGCTTTAAAAGTAGGCCGTAGTAACCTTACAATTTCCGACGTTTCTTACACTCTAACGGAACTTGTTATATGCCTCTTTTTGCTTATTAAGGGAGTGTCTAGTTAACTAGCACTTTGGCTTTTTACAAATATAGTACTTCTTCTGGCGATCACTTTAAAATGAACCTCTATAAGGACCTCCACGGTTGCCTTATAGTCAATATTAATTATACCCTCTTCCGTATTCCCTACCATAGCCACCATATGTTCAATCAGTCCAGTTGTGATCATGTTAGTTGGGAATACTTGTTTAGGTAGGGTTTTTGGTATAGAGCTGTTAAGATTCTTATATTCGCATTATAGTACCTATAGCGGAGCGTAGCTTAGCATATACTCCTTTAAACGTATCCGCAGGTTTATATAGCGCTAAGTTACACTTAGGAACGCTATAGCATACTAAGATAACCTGGTCCCTTAGGCTGTTCTTATTTTAGTAGGTTTCGGTAAGGCCACGTTAGATTTTCTAGAGTTTATTAAAGAGTAGTTAAAGGCACTCTAAACGAGTCTTTATTAGGTTGGAAGTAATAACTCTCTAGAACGTAGTCTCTCGCCATTTAGATATATAAAGTTGGCAATTCTTATTAGTCTTAAAGTGGGCTCTAGTAAGCTGAAGCATTATATTAAAGCTATAGTTTTTACCCGCAATATGGTCGTAATAGAATGTTACTGCCTGTCCCTTTAATATAACAGAGAAAGCGTAATGGTACTAATAGCATTAAATTCCGACCTTATTGCAACAGTTATAAAAGACCTGTAGTTTTACTCTAAGTATATTATACAGTTCTCCTCTAAACTTCTTCTCTTTGTCCGAATATACCTTTATCAGATTTGTGACTTCTCGTGGTAAAGGCTCACCGGTTGGCTAAAGTGGAGGAGGTAGAGGCGGAGCAACTCTAAATAGAAGGGCACCTTTAGGTGGAAAAGCAGCTCTAGGTGGGGGGTCAGCGTTCTAGGGGTTTTAATATAAATTAAAGTTGCCTTTTAAAGAATATGGGTTATTTTTAGGTTTCTATAGTTAACATATAATCTTAGCTTCTGTCTATATTGGTTCTTTTATACTAGTAATAACGGCCTAAATATTACTAGCAATTGGGTTACCGTTCTTAGTAATATATACCCTATTCCTATAGAGGAAGTCTCAAAAATCCTAAACAATATTAACGTTGCCAAGTGCCTAGGTATCAGCAGTCTATCCCACAAAATCCTCCCTAAAATACTCCTATAGTTGTGAATCGGCGTAGCATCTATTTCAGTAGAATATAATATGGTGTAGGAGAAAGCCGTTAACTTATTTTACGGTATAAGTTGTTGTATTAAAGGCGAATTCGTCCTAATCTTTATTAATAAGTTTCGCGTGCTTAGCTACCCCTAGTGGTAAGAAGTCTTTCCAGTTATTTAAAGTAGGCGTAGCCATGTTTTCGGAGGGAGGGAAGTGTTATTAGTATAGGGATTGTCGTTTGGTACGCGTTCGTAATGTATATTTATCGTTTAGTACGCGTTCATAGTTTGGTACGCGTTCGTAACAAGAATTTGCGATTATAGGGCTTAGGACCAGTTCTAGCCTTAAATCGCGAAGACTTGTAAAGCATATTGTTCTATGTAATGGACGCAAGAATCCGTAATCTTAGAAAGGCTTAGGACTAGTTCTAGCCTTTTAAATCCTTAGATTTGTGGAAGAGTTCTATTTAAGGTTTAGGACCAGTTCTAACCTTAAAAGACAGCTTCCTCTAGCACGAGTAGCACTGGTACAGTGGCTTGTCTCTTCTTAGTGATACCTAGCTGTTCTGTAGTATAACAGTGAAGTTAACTACTAATTAGTGTTGGTTACATAAGGGGATATCACGTAGCTACGGTTCGTAGATAGTATAATAGTTGTTCTTCTTTTTAATAGGAATGAGGAAAGGGGTAAGGAACTTAAGGTTCCTTACCACACTAGGGCCACATTAGCACGTGACGGCAACATGCCTAGCGTGACGGCAGCTTGCCTTATTCCCGACAATAACTATATACAAAAATATGTTTAAGTATATAGGATATATATATATAGAAAGACCTCTTATATAAAGAAGTAAGGAGTACTTTAACCGCTACTAATTCTAATATAAAGATGGCATAATATCTTAATTAACTTATAGTTAACTTGCCTAATAGTAATAGGTTTATAAATATTATAGTAGTTATTAACCGCCTTATAAAAATGCGATATATAATTCCTATAGACTTAATTAATGCAATATTAGTAGTTAAATGTTTTATTAAGTACGTCTTTAAGCTATACAGACTTCCTAACTTAATAATATCTAACTATAAAAGCCAGTTTATTTTAGACTTCTAGTAAGCTCTATATAAACAATTAAGTATTTAAACACAACTCTTAACTGTATTTTATTTAGAGATAAATAGCTAAACTAAAATTGCGAACATGATTATAGAATAATACTTATAAATATACTACTCCTACCTATAAGATAACTAGGAAAAATAGCTACCTTTAACTAAGTTTATTGTAAACAATATAATAAACGTATTAATAGGCGTAACACTATTCTATATAATCTACAGATAAAACCCTTAACTTAGATTTAAGCTATAACCTAATATTAATATAACAGGACCTATAATTAAATAGATCTAGTTAATTAATATATATAACTTCACTAATTAAATAAAGCAGTTAATAGAACTATTATAAAGTAAATTAATGTACGCTTAACTATTATAGGAATAGTATATAAATAAAGGATAAGCTCCTATATAGGACTTTAAAGAAGGTAATATGGTTTACCTAAATATATAAAACCTAAAGACTTAACGGTCCTTAAAGAAACTTAATTAGAAGTTTATAGGCCCGTACTAAATTAAAAAGAAACTAAGCTTATATACCTATAAGCTTAAACTGCCAACTAAGATAAAAATATACCTAACGTTTTATATAAGCTTGTTATAACCTTTAAAAGATAATCCTATAACTTATAAAGTGCTACTGCCACCTCCTATAATTGTTAACAATAGTAATAATTTATACTTTATTAACTTAATTAATAATATATAATAAAAAACACAATCTAAATAATTTAAACTTTTTATTAAGTGGAAAGGATATAAGATATAAACCTAGGAAACCTATAAATAGATTAAGGCTAACGCGCCTTCCTTAGTAAAATAATTCTATAAAGACCATCCTTTACGGCCTACTTTAGCTAAATAGACGTAATATAAAGGTAAATAATTGCCACCTAATATAAATATATAAAACATAATAGCAGGAAACTTAAAATTAAAAAAAACTTAAAATATATTAAAATATTTATAATATGGTTATATAATAATAATTTATTGCTTAACGTCTGATTTGGATCCCTATTAGGCCCACGCGGACTACTCCTTATATATATATAGGGAGAAAACTCTATATAAGAAAACCCTGTAATCCATCTCCCCGCCTTTTAGGACTCGCCTATATAGCGTCTATAAGGTCGCCTATACAGCGCCTAAAAAGCGCCTGCGAGTTACCTATAGTGCTCTACTACCTTATTTTTTGACCTTCTTAGGAACCACTGCTGCCGTAACAAGCCTACGGACGTGCTAGTATCACGAACTTAACTCTACTACTGTAAAGTTATTAGCGGGCGCCTAGTACTTGCCCCTTTGCCTTTTATTACTATTTCCTTTACAACCCAGAACTAGTCTAGTACATTTTAGCTAATAAGCCACTAAGTAACCACCTTAAGACCTTTTTATATTAAGAGTAGTATATTATAGTTCTCTGTGCCAGCTACTAAGAGTATTACTTCTTAGTCTGTGCGTAAGGGGCATAATAGTATTATATATTTTAGTGTCTGTCTTGGCTAGCTATATTCGCATCTTAGGCTACCTACTAGGATACCTACCTAGTAGAGCTAATCTTTTAGTCCTATTATTCCTATTCTTAGGAGTGTTACCATTATATTTTCTGCCTTTATTAGGCCTTCTTAGAGCCCTTAGGTATTTACCCCCTATAGTATTAACCATACTACAGCCTAGGTTCCTTTTACCTAAGATAGCCTCTATACCTTTAACTCCTATATACCTCTCTAGTATTAGTCTAACTAGTATTATATTACGGTAGATGGTGTAAGGTGAGGATGTAGATAAGGAGCTTAATAATAGAACAATAGGGTATATTGTATAGACAGACAAATCCTTAAGGGAGAAGGAGGAGTCTGAGGTGCGAGGTAAGGGGTTTTCCTAGGCATGTGCAGCGCACATACCTTAGGCGAGTTATATGCAAGTCGCCTATGCCTCGTAGCTATATATAATCTGCTTAGGTTTCATTTAATAATGCCCCTCCCTTTAAAAGGATTGTCCCCAATCCTTTATATACTTAAGCCTTAATAAAACCCCACAAAAACCTTAATAAGGAAAAAATTAGAAGGGAAAGAGCGTCCTAATTTTATATACGGAAAGATAGGTATATAGAGATTCCGCCAAGTTCTGCCAAATTCCGCCAAATTCTGCCAAATTTGCTAAATTCTAAAGCTTACTTGTATAAGCAGGTCGCTAGTACCTCATAGGTAGGTTATAGGTTATTTATATACAGCCAGACTCATAAATGGTAAAGTAGTATGCCTAATAACCGCCGCTAACCCCATACTTTAGCCTTGCAGTATACTAGCGCAAGTGGTCCTGGGTTACTTATATGCAGCCAAATTTATAGACAGTAAGGCTATATGCCTATTAAATCCGCCGCCGACCTATGCTTTAGCCTTGCGTTATCTGCGTAGCACATATGTAGCATATATATAGTTACGTCGGGTTGCGATATGCCTACGCAAGGTATGCGTTTAGGGGTATACGGTATTTGGGTCTTCCGCCTATCTAACATTAGGTCGCAATGCGCCTGCGCATAATATGCATTTAGGGGTATACGGTATCTAAGTCTAATATATAAATTGTTAATATAGGTTACTACTAGCAGGTTACTAGCGGGTTAAAGGACCTTAGTTAAAGGGCCCTAATTATAGATAGACCTATTATCTAATATATTCCGCTTAAGGATTTCTAGTAGGAACCCGCCTCTAAGTTAACTAATCACGTATAGAGCGTATAAAGGCGTCCCTTATACTCTATAAATGGACTAGTAGCTTAAGGGTATTATATAAGCCATTTTAGCTAGGGTAGCTACTACTACTACTTGCTATAGCATAAGGCTCTGCGCAAAGCTAGTGCTAGCGAGGTAACTCGTAGGGTTATTATTATTGGGTTGCGATATGCCTGCGCAAGATATGCGTTTAGGGGTATATGGTATCTAAGTCTTCTTCCCATTTTAACGTTGGGTTGTGATGCGCTTATGCAAGGTGTATATTTAGGGTATGTATTGTCCACGTCTTTTTATATCTAACATTAGGTCGCGATGCGCCTATATAAGGTGTGCGTTTAGGGTATATGTTGTCCGTGTCTTCTTATATCTAACGTTGGGTCGCGATGCGCCTATATAAGGTGTATGTGTTTAGGGTATATGTTATCCAAGTCTTTATAGAATAATATATACGTCGTTAGTATAGGTTACTACTAGTAGGTTACTAGTAGGTTATAGACCCTGGTTAAAGGACCCTAGTTATAGCTGGGCCTAATACCTAATATATACAAGGTTATTGGTGTAGGTTATTACTAGTAGGTTACTAGTAGGTCTAAGACCCTAGTTAAAGGACCCTGGTTATAGATAGACCTACCACCTAGTGTCTAAGCTATTAGTATAGGTTACTACTAGTAGGTTACTAGTAGGTTATAGACTCTAGTTAAAGGACCCTAGTTATGGACGGGCCTATTATCTAACAGTTAGGCTTTATCTGTAGTGGCTTACTACTAGTGTTTTTTATAGTTGCTATCTACGTTCTTCTTGCGATATGTATGCGTAGCACCGGCGTTTAGGGGGTCCTTAGAGCTGTCTGGCTGCTAAGTAGTCTCCCTAGGAGTTTGCTTAGGAAAGCCTTGCCTTCCTTAGGTTTTGTCTTCTAAACCTAACCCTGCAGAGCTTATGCTATAATCGCGCTTTAAGCGCAAGGATCTACTACTAACTATGCAATCTTCCGCAAGCTTTATAGTGTTAAGCAATTGCTTTATACAGCGGACTTTAGCAAAGAGGTCCTTAGTAGTTCTTACCTATACAGCAAAGTTCTGGCGGAAGAGCTCTGCTTATAGGTAGGTTAGGAGATATAAGAACCAAAAGTCTACCTGCTAATTAGGATTGATAAAGGGGGTATATAACAAGAGGTCCTCTAAGCTACGCATATAGGCTAAGAAGGTATTAAACTTCTGGTTCTCCTTTATTACAGTTATATAGTATGCAGTAGCATTATTAAAGCGTCTTACTATAGGGTCCTTGATCTGGTCCTAGACTATAGTCTTAAATTTATCCTATAGTAAAGGACCTTTATCTTTAGCGCCTAGCCAGTAATGCACTAGTTGGGTAATTATCTTTACTTTTATAAGACCTTTAATGGCCTAGCGCGTATATCGCTTGCAGTTGTAGTTAGCATTGTTAACCTTAAATTAGTTCTTAACTGCGGTAATCCACTAGTTAAACTTCTGTTGAGTAGTGCCACTAATGTTAGGCGGTAACTTCTTAACTAGGGCGTTAAGATTTATTTGGTATATACGCTCGCTGCATAACTTATATTCTTCGCTTAAGAGATAATGGGAGGGCTTTGTTAAGTTGATAATGCTCTATAAGTTGGCTATTTTCTTGGCCAGCTTATCTAGCTCCTTTAGGTTAGTAGTATTTGGTAGGATGCTGGTAACCTTACTAAGCTCTTGTTAAGCCTAGGTATATAAGTCAAACTAGTCTCTAGCGTTTGTAAATATCTAATTGTCTTAAGATTTAGAAGGTAGCTTAGATGTTACTAGTATAGAGGCTTCTTCTGCACTAGATCTTAAGGCATTTTACCATTATATCGCGGGCGTGTTACCGTTAAGTGTAGGCGTTAATCTTGTCTTTGGAGGCATTATAGATTGTAGGAAAATTAAACCAGCTATTTTTCTAAAGGGATTGGTAAGGATTTAAATATAAGGTGAGGATATAGATAGGGAGCTTAATAATGGAATAATAGGGTATATTGTATAGACAGACAAATCCTTAAGGGAGAAGGAGGAGTCTGAGGTGTAAGGTAAGGGGTTTCCCTAGGTATATACAGCGCATATGCCTCAGGCGAGTTATATGCGAGTCGCCTGTGCCTCGCAGCCATATATAATCTGCTTAGGTTTTACCTAACTGTCGGTATCACCCAAGTGCACTTGATTGGCCTATTAATCTTTGGATTTGTCTGGTGTTCAATAGGTAGAGAAAGCAGAGGATCGTAAGGATCGCGGTGCCTAAGTAGGGGGCTGATGAGTCATCATAAGGATGACTAATTAGAGACACGAATGACCACATAACCTCTGTCCATATATTCTGACACTAACAGATGGTTTCTTAGTACTCTTTTATACTCTACTTTAGCTCCTTTCTCTCTCTTACTGTTATCTTTACTGGTCTCTTACGCGTCTCCCTTCCTCCTCTATATAGGCCTAGGCCCTAATATAGCACCATTCTTTTTCTGCTTTTTCCACCTGTTTCTCTAATATATCTTCCCTATTTTGGGGTTGTTGGTTAGCTCTCCTATAGGGCACCCTAGGGTCCCTCTATAGTTTATTTAGGCGTGTCTTAATATACTTTATAACATTAGAGTTGCGCTCCTTTTATACCCTTTATATTGCCGCGGCTTTAATATATAATTATAGGGGGGGATATTAGCTTCCTTCTTAAGTAGTACTATAGCCGTCCGCTTATACCCGCCTATTATACTCTAGAGGCAGGCTATTTAGACCTTTTAGAGTAGTTTAAGGAGTAATTTAGGGGGGCCTTTCTTAGTTTCTTCTATGGCCCAAACACTAGATCTATATGTTATAGTTAGCCAGACAACTGCTATGTATAGTAGGCGTAACCTCTAAAAGCATAGACCCTATATAGAATTAATAATTCTAAATATTATGATATACTGCGCTTGGCCCTTATAGGCCGCTTATAATATATATACGCTCTACCAGAGCTTACTATCTACCTATACTCCTAATACCCTTAGGCCTTAAACTAGTTAGCCCCTAAAGCCTTAGATATAGATTATATACTAAAGATCTATAGGTTAGTTACGTTTTCTTATAAAATAGATTAGCTGGTATTTCTCTAGTAAGAATTAGACTCTATGTCGTCTTGCCTATTCTATATAGGTATTATAGGCTTTCTTTAGTATTCTACAGTTCTCTACGGCCGTTAGCCCATATATAATTAGGTTTATATTATTAATAAAGCCTATCTCCTGGGTCGCCCCTTCCTTAAAGAACTTAAGTAAGCCGCTTATAAAGAAAAGGAAGAGTATAGATAAGAGGGGTAATCCTTATAGTATTCCTATTATAACTGCAATAGGGGGGCTCTAGTACCTACTAAAGACTAGCAATGTTTCTTTCTAGTCTATAAACCCTTAAATAAATTATATAATCTATTCTAGAAAGCCCTTTGCCTTAAGGATATATAGGAGGCGCTTGTGGGGTATATTATTATAAGCACCACTAATATCTAGGCTAAGAATTAATACTATAAAGTCCCTTTATATCACCTATGTAGATTTAATAGTGGCGGCGAGTAACGTAAGTGCTAATAGTATTAAGCAGTTCTTTCTTACCCCTATTTAACTTTATAGTAGTAGGGCGTGTTCCTTAGCCGTATCTGCTATGCGGTCTACTATTACCCTTTCTAAGATCTTACTAAGGGTGTTTTCTAAGGTAATAGGGCGGTAGCTTCCTAAGATTAAGTAGTCTGCTTTACCTTCTTTTTATAGAATAACCGTTATTATAGATCTTCCAAGTCGCGGGTAGTAGCCTATAGTAAAGTATACTCTAGCTATATCTGCAAGCCAAGGTACTATAAGTGGTCCATAGATCTTTAAGGCCTTATTTAATATCCCATCTAGTCCTAGTGCTATATTATTTAAAAGGCGGCTAATAGTTCTGGCTATTTCCTCTATTGTTATATCGCTGTTAACCTATAGGCGAGTTACTGGTGTTTTACCTATAATATTATTAAGGTCTGCTGGAGCTGGTTAGGGGAAGAACCTTTTTATAAGGATCTTTACCTTATTATTATTATTGTTAGTGGCCTATAACTCATCTACTCTTTATAGGGGTAGTAGGTATAGATCTTTTACTAGGCGCCCTACCTTTTTCTTTACCTATTTTGCTATAGCTTAAAGGCCCTTATTATAGGGGAGGCTTAAGTTAAAAGTGTACTTATTTATAAACCGTCTTCAGTTATTCCTTGCTTCTTTTTTTAGGGTATTCTTTAACTAGTTTCTTGTGTCTTTATATTATCTCTTATCTTTAGGGTTATAGCTACTTATATATTTCCTTTTTGCTCATTACTAGCTGGCAATAAGAACCGCGCACTATACGGACTATGCGTGTTATATATAGGGGCCCGGTTATAAGACTAGGCAGTGCTCTTTTAGTTTATTTTTAATTACTACCTAGATCCTTTCTAGTCTTTAGTTAATTTTCTTAGGGGTAGCTAATAAGCCTTGCTTATTTGGTATTAAGTGGATTTCTTCTAGGTCTTAAAGTTATTATTTAACTATATTAAGGAAGCTGTCTATCTTAAGCTTCCTTATTGCGTATCTTTTACTATTTAGTTACGCCTTAATATCTAGGTCTAGCTATATCTAAATAGGGATATAGTCTAAGGCGAGTGCCCATTCTTCTTTGGGGTTACACCTTTTAAGTCTTTAGTATAGGCCTTTATCCATAAATATAAGGTCAATTATACTTCTGGCGGTGCCTTATTGCTATATAATTACTCCTAGGGGGGTAGCTAGTTTAAGGCCCCAGATATCTATAGCTCTTAGTAGGCAATCTGCCTATTATTTAGCAGCAATATAGATACCCCCCCACCACGGGTAGTAGAGGTTTATATCTCCTAATAGGATAGACTTTATACCTTCGGTTTCTAGTAAGCTTATTACTAATATAATATTCTCTATTTATAGGACCCCTTTAACCCTAAGGTTATATATATTAATAATTTATACCGGTCCCCTACGCGTCCGGATTATTATAACTATAATATCTAGGTTAACCGCCTACTATAACTATAAAGACAGGCTAATAGCCTTACTAATTATAAAGTATACGCGTATAGCTACTTTTAGTTTATATAGGAGCTAGAATCCTTAGGGGTAGTATATTAATTATATATAGGTATTATAATACGGCTCTTATATAGTAAGGATATAGTATTTCTCTAGGTCTAGATTGTCTAGTAGGGGCCTTATCAGACGGTGGTTTGTATTGCCATAGTTATACTATATAATAGATAGGTAGCGGACCCCTAGTAAGGGTCCTTTATTTCTCCTTTATTTCTTACTTCTTCTATTTCCACTTTCTCTAGGATTTTTAGAATTTCTGTCTCTTATATCCGTACCCTAGTCGCTACTTATTTTATATAGAGCTTTCTATTCCTATATCTTGTATTCCTACTAGCGCTTTTATATCTAAGTCTATTATTATCTCCAGTTCTTCCCCTAATCTTACTAGTTAGCTATATACCCTTTATAGGTTGGCTACAAATGTTATATTTACCGCGTTAAGTCTAATTCTTAATTATCCTGGTCTTAAGCTTGCTATAGCTATCTATAGGGGTCTTCCTACAGGGCGTCCTCTCCCTTATGTCCCCTATAACCCTTATATCTCTATTTAGTCTAGTAATATTACATAGCGTCGCTTCTAGCCCATTAAGGCTTAGGATGGCTGGCCTAGCCCCCTAGTATTAAAGGTAGGAAACGCTAGGAAGGTACCTACGTCCCCCTAGCTTATCGCCTATTATTTCCATTTATATAACCTAGTATACAGTTATTCCTATAGCTGTTAAGCCCTTACCTTCCATCTCCTGTATTTAACGCAGTCTTCTCTCTCCTACGCCTTATATATACTTTAGTAGCAGTTTAAGTAATATCTTATATTATAGGGGCCTATATAGTGGCCGTAGCACACCTGTGCTATATATATAGATTAGGTGTATCCCCATTATACGCAGCAATAGTATTATTCTAGGTATAGTCTGTGGTTATAGAGCCTTATGTTATATATAAGGCCGTTTATAATTATTCCTTTTTAAATAAGGAGTTTTTATATTCCTAGTATAAGTGTGCTAATAATAAGGGAGCTATGCGTTTAATTAGTGTCTCCCTAGCAAGTCTCTGGCGACCCTTATATCCTCTTATTATTCTCATTATTTATTTAGTTTATATTTTCCTATTAAAGCCATTAAATTTGGGTAATCTCAAGTCCTAATATAAAGCGTTCCGTTTGTCTTACTATCTCCTATATAATTGCTATATTATCCACCTAGCGTCCCTTTTTTACCCTAAGGTTTATAGAAACCGCTAGGACTTTAACTAGGTAATCCTTATAGAGTACTTTTATGCTAATATATTCTCCTAGCCTATCCCCTGCCCTTACGGCTTATTCCTTTACCTATTAGTCCTTTAGGGTAACTCTAATCATCGGGAAAATATTCGCAGGATGAGATTCAAGTAGACTTTGTTTTTCGCGTTTCGCGTAATTAACATGCAATTTGACCAACTCGACACGCAATTGACCAACTTGACACATAATTGACCAACTTGACATGCAACTTAACTAACTTGACACGCAATTGACCAACTTGATATATTTAAAAGTTAAATAACACGCAGTTAACCTACTTAACAACTTTAAAAGCTAACTGCACATTCCTTAACATGCAATTGACCAACTTAAAATTTAAATGACACGTAGTTGACCAACTTAACAACTTTAAAAGCCAACTACACATTCCTTAACATGCAATTGAGGTAATATAATATATTATTTTAAAGTTGTATGCCAATTGCGTAAATGAATTTTTACTATTTTCTTAGCCTGCAGTATGCTAGCTTATAATATATATTAGGATTAAAATAATTTTATACAATCTTATACAATCTTATACAATCTTATACAATCTTATACAATCTTATATAGTCCTATATAGTCTTATATAGGTTCTATGCTAGCTTAGCTGCTTTTGCTATTTGTCCTAGCTTCTATATAATAACGCGATACAAGTTCCTTCTTTAAAAAAGTTGTCTGAGTATAGAGTATTATATTGGTCCTAATTAATATAATTATTAATATAGTACAAATCTGGATAAGAAGTAGCGGCTGGAATAATATGCGCGCTTCGTAGAATAGATGGCATTGAATAAAAGCGACCACCTCTAAGTACTTGCCTAGTATTTACGCTCAAGCGCGGCCACCTTTTCACCTTAACCATACCGTGTGTTAGATGCGGCAGTCCATGATTTAATAGCTGAAGCAGCTCTACTATAGCTCCAGTATACTGTATATATACACTGTACTTATCTAACCTTTTAATATCTAGAATAGTAATAATTAGCTAAAGCTGGCCTATAAGTCTTCCACCTAATAGCGTGCGGCCTTTTCTAATATGGTCGCTGTTATCCATATACTCTTGGACCCATACGTAATCACGCCTCCACTAGTTAGAACATTGCTAATTTAGTATGCAATATACTACCTCACTAATTTGGCCCTTAAGGTCGGTTATATTTTTTCCGTCTCGTTTCTAATAGCAGATAGATGGATGTATTTTAACAAGCAGGCGCTTAACCTATAAGGGGTCCTTCTCTTTCTAGTCTATATTGGAGTTCTGGGCACGTTCGCCTTGTAGCTTTCGCCTGCACTCTTAGACAAATACCGTAATGCCGTCTAGAAACCCTGGGATTTTGTAGCAGTTTGCTATATAAGATATATAAAGCCACGTCTTTAACCCAAGACGCCTCTGGATAAGATCTGTTGCCCTATCTATATCTTCTAAAGGCTACCGAAGCTTTGCAACTGCTAAATGCTATATTAGTTAAGTAACCTGCACCTCTAGACACTGGGAAGACTGTGGTATAGAATTACTATTTATAAAAGCTATTTCGTCTTCTATTGCTAGTACTGCTACCTGTCTTAAATTATAAGAGCAGATTTAAGATAGCGAATCCCATTTATTTATCAAGTTATAAAACGCCTTAATAATATAATGGTGTCCAGCTTCGCTATTTGCGCTAGTGTAGTACCCATCTGCGCATCTATACAGGCGGATATTTTCCTCAAAATGTACGAGGGCATGGAATTTTGGTATATTAAAATGGCCCATATTAGAATCCTTTGCCTTTAGACAGAAACTTTAAAACACGCCTTTAAGCATATTAATTCGATATAGGGCGTGGTGCATATATCGTAGTGTCTCCTCGTCATGGGTGCGATACTGAGCCATAATAACGAAGTCGCATATGGCTCTTGTAAAATGCATAGCATATAGTTCCCTGGATAACAGTAGTAGGGCTAGTATAGCAATAAGTTAACGAACCATGGCTTTTTATTTATTACCTGTCTATTAAGTAACTTTACTAAATAACAGATTATCAAACCGTTTTAGCCCTGTAAAAGCCGGGACTTGTCTAAAACGCTAATTAAGCTGAGCCTCCGCAGATATATTTGTTGTGGTTATCTTCGTCCCTCTTCTCTTTCTTTTTAGCTAGATAACATCGCCTACTAGTTTCTATACCCATTCGATAAGTCGCATGACAATACCCTTTAAAAGCTGATATAGAACATCTACTATTATGCCCTTATAGATGTTAAATAGGCGATAGTGCCATGTAAAATATTCTACTGGGTGTACCCAGTCGTCTAAGGATGGAAGAATGTTCTCTAGTTACTAGCGTTTAATCTATCTTCTCGTCTCCTCATGGGTGCGTGGCGGGTATTGTTTCTCGGTCAAGTTCTTGCGCTTTAAAGGGGGGACCTAGCATATAGTGCAGTGCTGTCGGCTTTTAACACCTATAAGCAGCACTTGTTCTTTATAGTCTGCCATTATTCCATACATGATTGGATAACATCGTCGCACAAAATTATCTGTATATTAAAGGTCTACGCCGCTTTCTGCAAGATGCTCAATTGCTATTATATTTTAGTTAATAGGATATAGCGTTAGAATACTAAAGCAGGACTTATATTTAAGTATAGTTCTTATCGCCTTATAATATGCTTTACTTTTTATATCGTTATTCTTTTCTTTAACAACTGGCATAAAGCTAATAAGGATATTTGCAGGGGATATCTATTGGCGCCGAACTTGTCGGTTAAGATTACCGATAGTAAGATATACGGGCCAGGCCGATTTGTTATTATAGTGCATTATTAGCTAGGTCTTATTAACTGCTATAAGTATAGGAACTACTATAGCACCGCTAGGAAGCTTGCCTTATATCTCCCACTACTAGTTACCGCTGTATAGCTCGTTATAGACTTGGTGGTTTTCGGCATTATAGAGTCTCTTTAGTGCATATACCAGTGTATCTTTAAAGGGTCAATAGCCAATTAGAAAGGTAATTACATTTATAACATCCTAGTAAAGAATATAGTATTCCCTCTGCTTAGAGCCTTTAACGTTTAATTCCACCTTACACTCTAATCGGAGCCATTGTTCGTCTTATATGCTAAATAGAATAGCGGTAATCAGTTCTTCCTATCAATTTGCAGATTAGAAGCTGAGCAGGCCATAAAGTAGGCTAAGGTGGGTGTCTTTAAGCAGTGCGTCAACGTCTTCCTTTATACAGCAAATGCGGTGCAGCTATATTAAAAAGGCGTAATCAAACTCCAAACGAAAAGGATTATATGGTATACTTTGGCTATTATTATGTTATAATATGGTAATATCTAAAATTATCTGGCTAACTTACTATATATTATTATCGGTCTCGCATAAAATTAGTTCACCCGCCTTTATATTCTTAGTTACTTCAAATGTCTCTACTCTAAGTGATAATAATGACGATATAACGCTTTTCTAATGTGGTATACCGCACGGAGGCACCAGATGGGCATTCTACTCGTATTCTACCGCCACCGGAGCGTACTTATCGGTATCCGTGTTTATACCGTCCGGTTGCGATCGCGCGTTATCTGACTAGTAAGAGTGGTAGAATTGATTGCGAATTATAAGCAGTTAGGCCGCAATAAATGTATAAGTGTTGTATCTCTCTTCGCGTGCTTTTTTGTAGACATATTAGTGGCTAGGCAGCCGCCTTTTACAGCACTATAGGTATTGGTGAAGGCCGCCATAACTCTTAGGGGTATAAGAACACCATAAACAGCTTTGCTGCATTGTTGCTAATTGTATATTAAATAATATAGTATTGTTTCCAGGCGTAAAGAGTGTGTATTATAGTACTAACGGTTAATTGCCGGTATTTAATCTATATAAGTGGCTTAGCTTTATAGCTGCTAAGAGTATACCTCTTATTTTCTCGCCAGAACTAGTTACACTAAAGCACAAGTATGACTAGCCTAACACCGAGTTTAAGGACTTAAAAGAGTCCAAGGCAGCCAAACTAGATGCTAAAGCACAAGTATAACCAGCTTGACACCGAGTTTAAGGACTTAAAAGAGTCCAAGGTAGCTAAAATAGACGCTAAAGCGCAAGTATAACCAGCTTAACACCAAGTTTAAGGACTTAAAAGAGTCCAAGGCAGCCAAACTATACGCTAAAGCGCAAGTATAACCAGCTTGATACTAAGCTTGATACCAAGTTTAAGGACTTAAAGAGTCCAAAGCAGCGGAACTAGATACTGTAAACTAAAGACTTAATAGTACCTAAAAAACCTTTATCCATCTAAACAATAATATACAGTATTCTTAGGCAATGGCTACAGGACTATAGCTATGGCGAAGATATTATTTACTACCAATGTTATAGAGCCCGATGATATTAGCTATCCAGACTTGCGGATTCCGTTGTTTCTATATAAGCCATGGCAAAAAAAAAAGGGAAGATTAAGGGTAGTGCTAGTCGAGTTGAGATAACTAAATGGGTTAGCACTTGGAACTATAATATCTGGTCTTAGGTATATAGAGTTCTAACTAATATCCAACTTAAGCTGCCGCCCGGAAGTCTTATATTCGTCATTAGGGTAACGCTAGAGGGCTAGGCTGGATAACAGGTATCAGTAATAATATAGATGATTTAAAGCCTATAAAGTAACTAAATAGAAAGCCCGTGTCTTATAGGCTAACTACTTGTCTTTAACGGCTTTTAAAAGTTTATTTCTAGAATTCCTTTTAACATCTCCAGTTTCCTATTAAACAGATATATTAGCACGAGCCCATATACTACCAGGGTACGGAGAGCTAAAATACAGTTAGAGCTCTTTAAATGATTTACCAGAAAAGAACAGGTTATTTAGGTCAGCCTATAGATTAGCTAGCTTAACCTCAACATCCTACCCCAGCTTATAAAGATTAGGGCCATCTCCACCCAATATACCACCGTTAATTTGCGTATTGGCATCTCCCTTATTTACAGCGGCTAAAGAAGCTTCAGGTATCTAGTCTCTAGAAGGTATTATAATATAGCTTTTAAGAGAGCCTACTCCGCGCTAGGGCACCAGACGCCATATTGTAGGTAGAGCTTATAGTAGTTATATAAGGCGGGATACATTTCTAGGCAGTATACGTTTGGAGAAATTGAGGCTAAGGCAAGCTTAACGTAGCTATATTTTTAAAGACAAAAAGGCTATAGTGTTGGTTTAGGCGGCTATAGAAGTTTAAAAAATCAAGCAAACAATAGTAGGAAATAGAAGAAAAAGGCGCGTAAATAAGAGTACAGTATTACAGGGCTAGAGTAACAATAGCTATGTTATAGATAGCTTGACATACAATTTAAACTATGGGACCTATATATAAATAAGTTTAGTGAATATCTTTGATATAAAGCGTAGTAGCTATAAGTGGAATCTAGGATACTAGTTTTAGGTTGCCTATATAGTAGATATAACAGCTTACCTAAAAAAAAGTTGCTTTATCAGTGACATAGCTTAAAAATGGGTTATACTTTAGGTAAAAGGGTATCCTAAAGCCTTATCTTGCGTTTATAGGATAAAATACCATATTGTATTTTACTTTGTTTTGTACAATCTTAGACTTTCTATAATATCTTGGATTATCCCCTACCTCTCTTTACTATGCACTTTACCTTATCTTGCACTTGTGGGATAAAATACCATATTGTATTTTACTTTTTTTCGTACAATCTTGGACCTTTTATAATGTCTTAGATTATCCCCCCGCCTCTCTCTACTATACATTTCACCTTACCTTGCACTTGTGGAATAAAATGCTATATTATATTTTACTTTTTTGTACAATCTTGGACATTTTTTAATGTTTTAGATTGTTCTAAACTTATTCCCTTACCTCTCTAGAGCTGCTTTACTAACCAGTCACAACACAAAGAATAGAATTATTAGCTTTCTTATTATTATATATCTAGTCTAGTTGCTTAAGTGTACCTATTAGGATATCTATTACCCTATCTATAACTCTTTGGCTTTCTATATAATGTATATAATAACTGACGTTCTAAGGCTTTTACTGCGGATTACACTTGTTTTTATATGCCTTACTATTTACATCTTGCAATTTTATTTACTTGGTTAGTAGCGCAAATCTTACATCTCGTCTCGCCACGCACCTTTCGTTCCGTTTCTTACTCTAAGTCTCGCATTTCGTTCTACTGCCTATATTAAAGCTTACATCTCATCCTACTTCTCGCATTAAGACTCGCATTCTGTTCTATTTCTCGCATCGCTCTTATATTGCTCTTGTTAGAATCCGCTATTGTCTTAAGTTAACACCATTGGCATACCTTTTTATTATAACTATTAAAATTGTCTTGTAGATTATTTCTAATTGTCTAATATATTATCCGCTCCACTATCTTCGTAAGTCACTCTATATTATTCTACATAAAGCTTTTACCTACTTATAAATATATAGGGTTCTTAACTATAATGGCGGCGCCACACCCAGACTCTAGTTGGTACTTGACCACTACGACTAATAAGAACTCATCCAAATAAGTGGTCCAAAGCTGCAGTAAGGACTCGCGATCAACGAAAAAACATATAAAGAGATCCTCTAATACTGTGCTAGCGAAATTAATAAAGCGTCTAGCGGTAGGTTGCTAGCGTCCGGGCCTATACAAAATGGAGTTAAGCGCACAGTCTTTAACCTTCTTAACACTAAGTATAGGCACGTGTTTAAGAGATTTAATCTACTATCAGAGTTTAAAGCTTTCGCTATCGCCGCCAAAAAGTCTATATAGCGACACGTAACGACCAACAGACGTGGAGGCGTGGAGGTTATAATAGCTGATATTATTCTAAAGCATGGCGCCTTGTCTTCTAGAGAGTAGTCTATTGACTTATCTAGATTAAGGGCAACCTCTAAGGCTGCCTAGGTACTCAGTAGTCTGTTCATTAAAGTCCTATAACAGCCAAATACCATACCTACACCATTCTATGAAATGAGCTTTGCTGTGTATAGTTACCTAGATAAAACGCTATTAAATAGGGCCCCCATTCCATACGGATTTGCATTGAAAACTAAGCATAAGTATTTATTATCCAATTCTCTAGAGAAAGTTAATATATATCACTATGGATATAACAAGCTGCAGGCCGCAATAAGTATAAACTTCTTGGTGGATAAATACAGGGATGGCTAGGCTATAGTAGATCTAACCACCAGTATACTAATTCTTAACCACATAAACCTGGTATTTACGGTACTTTCTGCAAAGAAGGCTGGACTTAATATAATTATAATTAGAGTTAAAAATCCCAATTGGATTATAAAGCGTAAGAGACTTTATAACTTATATAAGATTGTATAATATTGTATAGAGTTGTCTAATATATGTTTATAGGTATAAGATTTAATAAGAGTAATTCTAAGTCTAACTCTAACCCTAATATTGCATAACCGGTGCCAACTAGGAGAAGAATAGGCATACCTACCCTAGGTTAAAGTAGTTACAAGCAGTTAATTCTAGAGTCCACGCTACTTATATCTAAGCAGTTAAATCTAAAGCCTATATTAACCCTAAAGTCACCGCCACCTATGCCTACTGGTGCATTATTAGCCGTACGGCCGGCTATAATTAAAACTGCTCGTAGCTGGACCTGTGGTAGTAAAGACTAGCCCCTACTAGATAAATTAGAGCTCTTAAAAGGCGTAGATCTAGACAAAGTGCAAACATTTAAGACAATGCTATGGGATAAGATAAAAGGATGGTATAATAAATAGCCAAAGTCTAATCGCGAAATGTTTATCAATACATTATTTAAGGATATAAATAATGACCCTAACCTAATTTATATTGGGGAAATTAATCTTAACCGCATATAGAAGCGCTGCCACTTTAACGCCTTAATTAACCTTATTTCGACTAACAAGGAACCAGAAAATAAGCACGAGGATAAAATTAAGAAGGTTAATTAGGAAGCTAATTACCTAAAGGACATATAAGAAGCACACATCAACCTAGTATTATAGGTAAAGGCGCTGCGGTTTCTCTCGTTTCCGTTAACTATTTATAATACTCTTTAAGACGCAACCTTCCACTTATACGGCATAAAAAAGGGTAAAGCTATATAGACATATTAGCTGCTTGGTATTACCTATACTCTTCGTAATTATATAGCCCTAGGTAGGACCTTTCTCGCGGATACAATGGGTTTAGGTAAAACACTTTAAATACTCTTAATCTGGTACACCAGCGTGTTAATAACCAAAATTAACCTTAACTGGCTTAATTAGGAAAATCAAGAAGGTAGAGATGAAAGTCTCCACCTTGCCCCTAGTATAGACAAACACCCGTAGCCCCCTAACGCCTAATACCCGAGTTAAATAGATGGCATGCCACAGTGCTGTTGTGTTAAGGGAAGTATCACTAGAAAATTCCTTTACCGGCTAGTAGGACCAACTATATATATTACTAAACAGAATCTACTGCCCTAAGCGGTTAAAGACGTTGAATTATAGTTTAAAACCTTAGAACTAAATAATTATATTCCTAGAGGCAAACTACAAGTTCGCGTACGCCATTCGGCTTTTATTAGGTCCAGTATAAAGAAGTATAATTTTATAGATAAAGATAAAGACATTCTTAAACCTATAAAATGCGAAGGAGAAGGCAAAAAGGTCTAGTGGAAAATAGACCCAAGATTAGCTTTATATCTTATAATTATAACGTCGCAAACTTGGGCAACAACCTAGACCGCTTAGAAACAGCATAAGACTATTTTTAATCTCTATAGAGACGGTGGTCCTTGTTATATTATTAGTGGGATTCTTGCCGACGAGTTCCATATAGATAGGTTAAAGACAGGTTATCTAATAAAAATGGCCAAATAAGTATATAATGATCAAGCAGTATTTCCTTGCTTTTAACGCCCGGGCCTGTTTTACAAGGACGGTAATAGTAAAATAGCCTACTATACCTCTCGACCTTTAGTAGTGTTTACTTCTAGTACGCTAACTAGCGAAGGTTTTACAAGTCTAATTCCTGCCTTAGAAATTTTTAGGGCCTTTAATTAGGCGGATCGCCCAAATACAAAATTAATTAATGGTCGCAATATTAAAGTATTAATTAAATATAAAAAGCTAGGAGTAGCTAATCGCTCTTCTCTTCCGAATAAGGTTATTATAGGCTTTAAAAAATGCTCCTCTTCGATTACAAAGATCTTAATTATATGCAGGATAGGGGAAGACCAATAGTTTAATAGAAGGGTAATTAATAAGCTACCACTAGTCGTTTACTAAGACTGCTATATAACAAACAATTTAATATTCAAGCCGTATATTAAGAAGCTCTGGTGTGGAGCATCCCTAGAAGCTTTTAAACAGCTAAATAAAGCTTTTGGACACTGGAAAGCTAAAGGAAGAAAAGGAGAAAAACCCGTCTTTAATATAGATTAATTTCTAGAGGGAGCCGGTCACTTATTAAAAAATTTTGCTATCTTTCCAGGCCTGGCTAAGATAGGAGATAAGTGGCAGGATGCGTGGTAGAAGAATAAGAAAAAAGTTAGAACAAAGCTGAGGTAGATAGTTGACGAGTTTCACAGCGAAAAATAAGATAAACCTTTGGACGAGAATCCGCTTTAGAAGAATTAGAGCATAATTACTAACTCTAGGAAACTAAAGGGAATTATAAAATATATTAATAAAGTACTTAAAAGGAATCCTAATAAGAGACTACTGTTTAGCAGTTACAAACTAGCGGCATATATGCTATTACGCCTTATAAGTTAGCTATTAGACTGGTAGTAAACTATTACTAATAATATAATATAGTATTTCTATAAAAGGCTTAGCTAGTTTAAATATTCAACTATTCGCTAAATAGAGTCTAGGACATCCCTAAAAGACTAGGAGGATATCTACAAAGCGTTTCGTATTCTAATAGGTAGTCCTTACCAGAATAATATAGTCTAGTTTCTTATTATCAACTAAAGGGTTGGAGGAGAGGGTCTAAATTTAGTCTCTACGCACAGAGTCCATCTGCTTAAACCAGCAATAACAGTAGATATAGAGGTATAAGTATTTAGCTAAGCTGCTAGATCTAGACAGCTAGCGCCAGTAGTTACTACGTTAACAATATATAGTACGGATAAGTGGAACCTAATTAATATGGTTATATTAGCAAGGCGTATAATGACTAAAAGGATAACAATTAACAAGTTCTATAAGGTGTTTAAAGCTTAACCTACTCAGCAGGCTGATAATAATGTAATAGAAATAGCGTAGCTGGTGTAATTGGAGCAGCGATCACCTGCAATAAGAATATATCTTAGCATAATACACATATATGTAGACAATATGCAACTATTTAATATTTTATAATACATTATCTTAATATTAACCACCGTGTAACTAAACCTTAGAAAGTTTAAATTTGGTCTAGATTAATATTACTCTAGCTACTAACTACCGCGATACTTATTAAGTAATCTAGCCTATAACCCTACCAACTCTCGTTCCTAATATATATTAACAATTCCTATTAAGGTGTATCCTCTTTACTAATAAACTGTATATATATGCCATCTTTATTATTCTAAAAGCCTAATTAGTATATAAGAGGATCCTTCTATAACTAAAAGAGTTTGCTAAATCTACTTTCCTAAAAAGCGTTACTCTCCATAGATTAGGTATCCTGAACGTACTATCCTCTATACGGACTCTTTAGATTCCGGCTTTATATATAATAAGATATCTATAATGCGAATAAAAACTATATAACAGCTTATACTAGGCCCATTCAGTTCGTCCTAAATCTACTATATAGGGAAATTAATATCCAACTCCCTCTGTATCTTAAATTGTTACAAGAAGTAAGACGGCATTAGAATAAATAAACTAACGTTTACAACTACCGCTTTTATCTGCCAATTGTACAGTTATAGCGTATATACGAAATCCCTAACGGCGAAGAAAAGCGTACCCTAATTATTTCATTTAATCTGCCTCCTGCCTTTTTCTAATAGGTGTAAGATATTGAATTAATTTATAACACAATACTGTACTAGAATAATTGACAAACCTAGCTCCGTTAGACAAATATGCTTAATAATAAGGACCGAAACCCTATTGCTATTAAGCCTATTATGCTGCAAAACGAAAGAGCTATTATTAATATTGGTACGTTTTAAGCGCACTTAATTAGCCGGCACTAATAAATATAGGTTAATAGACCACCTACTACTTCGTGTCTAACGGTTCTAAGAACGATAGGGTAAAATATACTATTATTTATCGTGTTCCTATAGACTATAACATTTAATTCATTATAGGCCAGAAATTTAACCTCAAAGACAAGCAAAAGGTAGACTTTTGGGATATATTAGACATATTATAGACGAAACCTTTATATAGCCTATCCGCATTAGAACACATCAATAGCAGTACTATACCGTTAGATTTCGCTGTTAGGCATTAAAATAACCGAGCAACTTTAAGTCTTCCCCTTATTACCTAGCCCTAAGCCCCATTACATCACTAAGACTTATTGCATTATTAAGTCTTATTGCATCGCCATTAAGCCTTATCACGTCGCCAAGCCTCATTGCATTATTAAGTCTCATTGCATCGCCATTAAGCCTTATTACGTCGCCGAGCCTCATTGCATCGTCGAGTCTTATTACGTCGCCGAGCCTTATTGCGTTGTTAAGTCTTATTGCGTTATTAAGTCTCATCACGTTGCCAAGCCTTATTGCGTTGTCAAGTCTTATTGCATCACCATTAAGCCTTATTACGTTATTAAGCCCTATTGCATCGCCGCCGAGCCTCCTAGCCAGATCGGGCAATTGGATATCGCGAGTACAACTCCCAGGGGTAGCAGGTTCAATTCTCACTTATCGCGCATCAAAAATATTAAAAAAGAAGGTCGTTTCCTATTAAATCAAGCGTTAGCAAGGCTCCAAATTAAGCTCGTATTTTCGTACGTGTCTCGCAACACCTAAAGTTATACATTTAACGAAATCTCAGCATTATATACTTAGCATATCGGCTCTTCCACATTGAGTTTTAATCACGTTGGGCTAGCTCTAAATGGTAAGGGGCAGAATATACCATACTACTACGCCATAAGGACTTTGGAATATAATCTTATAGATTTAACTAAATTATAACCCCTTCCTAAACCTTATAATCAAACTAGATCCTCAGGGATAGATCCCTATAGGGAATATTTAGTTGCAACTTTAGGAGCTTAAAGCTCCTTTAAACTCTAAATTAAATCTAAAGCTTTATATACGCGCCCAATCAATAACTTCTTATAATATGGCGTCTCTGCCCACCCTAATCGCGACGCTGCTACAATTGCAGCTATATGTATTTTATGACGCCCTTATTCTAACTTTTATAATCGCGATAGTACTCCTTCTGCGTAGGGTCCGTACTCAGCATACTAATATAGCGAGGTATAACAAAGCTAGTTGCCATACTATATTGGTATTATAAAAGCTAATAAGAGAACTGTAAGTATACAATATTTTCTAAATAGGAAGGTATCTAACTATTAATAGATTCCCGTTATTGGAACACCTTGTTTAGGTCCAATAGAATATTAAAGCACTATAATACGTTATAAATAAGCCTTATACGGATCTTAGTTTAATTATAGCTATAGAGATAAACGGCGGAATTGGCTCTATAGCCATAAGGTATAACTTCTAAGTAATAGAGGCCTAATAGGAGAGGTGTTTATTTAATCGCTCACCAAAATCAACCACGTGTTATATAAAGTCAAATTCTAAGCCTTATCTAGAGCCTTATAGAACGATCGACTTAATTTTAGATTTAACCAAGCCTTAATCCAAAATCTTGGTCGTTAGAAATTTGGGGTGTCTGCTACTACAGTAGTAGAGGCACCTTAAGTTTAACACCACGCTAAGCATTATAACTTTCCTACAGTGACCGAGCAACCCCAAATTAAGGTAATTATAGAACTTACTATACCACTACGCCGCAAAGGCCCTTAGTTATAGTTTTATAAATTTAATTAAAATATAAACACCTTCCTAAATCTTACAATTAAATATTTCCACGTATAACACTATGCCAAGGATCACGATATAATTGCTCAGATATAGCTTTACTATAATATAACGGCTCTACGCTAATCGATTAATCTATAGCTCTAAAATCTAGATCTATAACACTAAAAACAAGCTCTAAGCCACTGATTTTATACTGGCAGAATAAAACTTGGCAAGAGATTTAGGCAGTAAAATTACTGCTAAGAGTTACTGCCCGGATTCTGGCCAACAAATACCTACAACCACAATCTTAGTAAATGGCAAAAAGTATATAGCAGTACCGAGACAATAGTAGGACAATATAAGACAATAACAGGACAATATAAGACAATAACAGGATAATATAAGACAATAACAGAACAATATAACACAATAGCAAGACAATAACAGGATAATATAATATAATGCCAAGATAATAACAGGATAATATAACATAATGCTAGGATAATGCTAGGACAATATAATATAATAGCAGGACAATACCAGGACAATATAGGACAATATAATACAATACCAGGACAATGGCAGGACAATATAAGACAATATAAAAAAATAAAATACAAGATATAAAAAGAGGGAGCCCTAACACTTCCTCTTCTTCCTACCCCCACGGCCCTGGCGCCCAATGCAGTGTAATATCGTCTGTCCGTATAAGCGATAGTATTAAGATGGTTACTTTAAGCAATATGCCCAGATAACTGGTCTAGTGTATAGTTTGTATAACATATAACAATAACAGGGGGATCTCCTATTGTTATATTACTAAGCAACGCCTTTAAAGCCATGTTTTTCTAGTGCCCGGAGGTCCTTGGATTATTGTAAGACGCTTTATAAGAACTTATTTCAGCGCAGTGGCTTTAAGCCCTATAGTAGTTATATCTGGCCAGTCTTTAAGAATGTAAACATTCTTAAATAAGGAAGCATTCTTAATAGCCACAATTAAGCTAAGATCCGTATAAGGCTTATTTATAACATATTATAGTACTTTAACATTCTATTAAACTTAAATAAGGTGTTCTAATAACGGGAATCTATTAATGGTTAAATATCTTCTTATTCAGAAAACATTGCATACTTACGGCTCTCTTATCAGCTTTTATAATGCCAACATAGTATAGTAACTAACTTCGTAAAATCCAGTTCGTTCCTTAACCATCATCTATAATACGGATAAGTCAATCTTAATCTCTTTAGGTCTTAAAGAATAAGTTAACCTCTAAAGGATTCTATTCTAATATGGCCAATAGTCTCGCCGCCGCTGTTGCAAGTATACATTCCGTTTGAAAATTATCAGTCTCGGGAGTTAAAGTAACTAGAGACCTAGCAACTAGTCTTTTTAACTAATCCTAACAGATTATCTTCCCTACTCTCCTAAGTAAAAACGCCACGTGGATTACTAGCCCTTAAGGTAAAAATATTACTAAGCTAATATAGACCTTGTAGATATCAGGGGATAACTGCTTTAGAATTATAGCATACTTACCTATTTATATATACCGATTCCATTACCATATCTAGATTCCGGTAAACTAAAAGGGTCTGCTCTAATTTGACCCACTACCTCTCTTAACGGTTTGATCGTATCTTCTCTTAAAAGATTGTACTAAAAGCTTAGATACTCCTTTATCAAGCCAGACAGACCTAAGATCTTGTTAACTTGTAGTGGAATATCTCCGTTTTCGCTAATAATATTCTGGCCCTTATTAGGGATATTAAGTATTTTAGTAGAGGTTGGGACCTCTAATCGTACTAACCAGGCTCTACCAGTTAAGGGCTAACTGGGCGTCTTAAAGTATTAATAAACATAGTTACTAGTATATATTAAGCTGCTTAGAAGGGATTTATATATATAGAACTATAGTGCCATAGCCTAGAGGCTGCATATACAGTATTATACGTAGTATAATACAATGGAGATAAAAAAAAAATTATATATATATATATATAAAAAGTATTAACGAATCTAGGTGCTAAATCGAGCTTATTAAGACGGAGGAGACGTAAAATGGATAGGAGGAGGCTCATAAGTTTAGGTAGTATAGCGGGTAGAGAAGCGTTCGCTAATACGCTTATTTATTTCTTATAAGACATTTAACTAATTGTTTTATATATAACCAAACAATATAGTTACCTATTTACACAATCCTATATATCGGTCTTGGTGCGTAATTAAGACGTCTTTCCTACCACACCTCCCCTAACGCTTCTGGAATTATGGCACTAATAATAGACCTAAGCTATAACACTAAAGACACTCTTAAGCGAGATCTTAGGGTTATAAATAAACAATACAATACAATCTACTATAATATTAAAATTAAAATGTCGATGCGCGGGCTCCTTGGACAGCCACTACACTCCCTTACAAGTAAGGCATAAATATGGCAAATATTAAACAAAATCTCTAATGAATTTCTATCTGTGTTTCTAGGTTTACCTAAGAACCTACATATTAAATATATTAAACAACTTGCCTAGTGCTACAGCTATAACACAACGCGTTAAATAAACAAAACAGCTTCTACTAGGTAAATTACAACAGGCAACCTAGTACTCCCACACTCCGCCATCGCGCATTATCTACCGGCCGGCATACCAAAGGTAATAAGGCAGGAGGGAACACCAAGGTTATATAGAACAATAATAATACTAATCCGGCGGGCAGCTAATAAAGAGCCAATAATTATCCCTACCCAAAAGCTAGTAACCGGCAAGAATAACGCCCTAGATATACACGTTGATGATCTAAGCTTTAATATATTTATAGACATGCTAGGCTAGGATATTAACTTTAACCCTAAGAGCGAAACGCTTTGCTACTATATTGGCAACAAGATAGCCAGAGGACGAATTCAGCTTATAAACAAAGAGAAATAGCGCAGTGCGGTTAAGGATATGTTTCTACAAGAAATGGATAGGTTTTTATTTATAATAGAATAAAGAAGAACAAGTAGGTTACTACTTAAAGTTAATTTAGCATTACTAACTCGTATTTATAGTCTGCGCTGCTAGCTAAGAACAATGTAATTATTCACCCTCTATTTCCGCACCTTTGCCTTTACTAGACAACTTGCACTCTATATATATAAGAACAGGTAGAACTAGTAAATAGGTTAATACCAAGGCGATACTTAACCTATAGCTGTCCCAAAAAACCTCTTCTAGTCAAAAAAGAGCCCTTACTCTACGCCTTAACCCGCAATAGAAAAGGCGAAGGCAACTATAACCATAGCATGGATTATGCGCCTTAAAGCCACTACTTTATTCAGAATACTTATTGGTTTAATAGATTACCACATATAAAGGTAGACTGCTTAATATTAGAGCCCTTTAGCGTGCTATTAGGTAAGGGAGTCTTAGAATAATATAACCTAGGATATTCTTATGACTTATCTAGCATTCTTAAAACGCCCAAGGGGATTGGACGATAAAGCCTAAGGTTTACACCCGTTCTTTCTGGTGAACTCGTTGGGGTAATATATATTAACACTATCCCTAGCTCGCTCTTAGTATCTGACACTTAATCCTTATATCTATACTTACGCTTTCCTTGCCATTCTGCTAAATTCGATTGCTATTATAATACATGTGTAGGGGATAGGTTAGGCTTACTATAGGCTAGTGGGGTTAACAACACGGAAGAATAACATTAGATATTTGCGGTAGAAATACTAGGTGTTACATAAGGGTGTAGAATATGGTAATATAACTATATAGAAGTGTTATTGCTATCCTATATACCGCCTATACCTACCCTAGCATCATCTACACTGGCGAGCTGTATAGATAAGGTGGATAAGCTTCGCTTTAAGCGTAAGACAGGTGTTAAACCTAGTATAGGTAGACTGGAATAAGGTATAGGATCTAAAAGCTAGCGCCTTAAGTGGGTAAAGTGGTTTAATAAGGTACCTCCCTGTTAAATTTAGACACGAGCCTTACCAGCCTACTACTTTTATTGCTGGGATTGACGTTTAACCTTTTATACACGTATACTGTATCTACTAAGGGATATGCTAATAGAATAAAACAGTTTCGCGTATAATAGCAAATAGTATTAGACAATCTTTAACTATGTAATAATGTTTTCTTAACTACTAACTTAACGCGAGTTAATAGGTCACAGTCGCGGCTTAACCGCAACTAGTTAGAACTAGCAGCTAATCATAATAAATGCACCCCTATTTAAGTTATTTGCAAGCACCATAGCAATAATACTCCTACTAATACTGCCATCAGTCTAACATATACTATACCAGTATACATTCTTTTAAGTTATTAATCTATATACGCCCTAGATATTACAGAAACAGCTATAAAGTAACCTATTTTAGCTATAAGCTGTACCTTCTACTAACTAGGCAAATATAGGAGTATTACTATAGTAGGTAAACGTAAAAACGCGTTATTGAACACTTAAACTAGTAGCAAGAACCCTACTTTAAGTCAATATAGGATAAGGAAACAAAGATAACTAGTATAATTAACCTTACGTCTCTACCTAGCCTACTGCTAGGAGTTGCCCACGTCCTAGCTAACGGAAGGAAGAATATACTAACAAAGAACAAGCACGTGGAACCTAGCTAGAACGAGCATATAGAACCCAGCTAGAACGAGTACATAGAACCCAGCTAGAACGAGCAATATTATAACTCTAGTCTAGTTATATCTAGGCGCAAAGAGGAGTAGGTACGCAATAGACCCTATTAACGTCGAATATAATATATTAAGCTGGCTGACAATATATAGAATATACATAGCCGCCTCTAGCTAAAAAGGGTATTATCCGATGATAAGAATAGCGACTCTAGTCTAGTTATATCTAGGCATAGAGAGAAGCAGGCATGCAATAGACCCTATTAACGTCGTATATAATATATTAAGCTGGCTAATAATGTATAGAATATACATAGCCGCCTCCGGCCAAAAAGGGTAATCTCTAATAATAAGGATAGTAACTATAAGTCTACACCTACTTCTTCTACAAAACAATAGTAACTAAATATTAATAAATCTACTAAATCTATTAATAATCTGGCAGCAGAACTAGCTTAGTTAAAGACGCGAAGTCCTAATCTTTTAGTTAAGGTAGGTTACACCTTTATACATAACCAGAGTCTAACTGCAATACTTAATAGTCTCCTCTACCATTTGGCACTTGGCGAGCCCTAGTAAATAGAACACTCTCTTTACTATCTAACCGCCCACTGCTATAAAAAGTAGCATCTTCGCAATATACCTCCGGCTCTTAACAATTGCGTATTGGTTTAAAATACTCTCCCATGCGCCCAATCCGTACCTTACTACGTAAACAATTGCGTGCTAGTTTAAAATACTCTCCCACACGCCCAATCCGTACCTCACTGCGTAAACAATTGCGTGCTAGTTTAAAATACTCTCCTGCGCGCCCAATCCGTACCTTATCGCGTAAATAACCAACATTTGGCTTTACATTCTCCCCAGTAAGCCGTATTCGCCTAAACCCTAACACAGCTTCGTCTACAAAACAAGTAACCTCCCTCTAATATAGAGTACACTAATCTAGTATTCAATCTAAAGGGGACCTAGATAGCACCAGGGAAAGTAAGGACAAGTTAGACTATAAAGACGATTTTAACCTAACTGCCGCGATATAGGCAAGAGAAGAGTACCTCTGGACATCACAACGGCGACGTATAAAAGAAAACCCACCTAAGAGATATAAGCCCATATTTGCGCTTTATAGGTCCATTTTACTAGCAAGGCTAGTAACTAACTCTGGGACTTATAACGGGCATTTTATTAACCTATGGTTTAACCGCTTTCCAGGCCTTATTAAGGATATAATAAAAAAGGCATAGTTAAAAGCTATTTTAAAGCAGCCGAAAGCAGTGTAAAAAAAAGCTAATTATATTCCTAACCTAGTGTCCGCTTATAAGGTATCTATATACTGGAAATATTATATTAAATTGTCCACTAACAATCTTAATATTATATACAGCTATTTGACGCAATAGGGAACTTTAGGAACCACGCAATTACAAAGGCTCGTACAGTTATAAGGGAGGTGTATAGGCTAGGGTTTAATGACGCGCCCGAACTAATTATAGAACTACTAACTAATTACAATTTTATTACGCTGGATTACATAAAGGTATTTTGCCTGTGCTATTTAGTAAAATACTAATAAGAGTTAATAGCCAAGTGATAACCACTTCCGTTCCAACGCGATAGTTGCTGGCATAGCTAGTATATTTTATAGTAGAGGAAGAAACGGCCTTGCCTAATTACCCTGCTCTTGTAATATATTTAAAAAGCTTACCAGCAACACTATTGCTTTTGTTTTAACAGCAATATATTATATAATTAGGGAGTACAGAACTGGGTCTAAGGGAACGGACAACTTTTATGGCACTATTATTAGCGGTTAGTGCATATCCAGTGTTTTACTACCTATTATTATTCTCTAACCCGTTATAGAAGCCTACGCCAACCTCTTAGGCAGCTAGAACCAGATATCTAAAAAACGGCAATCTAGAATCTAGCTGCGGCTTCAGCCCGCGGTTATTAAACATGCTATGGGCCTAATGCCGGATTAATCGACTATAGAAATTATCAAGGACCTGTATAAAGATGACCTTAATGACCTTATAGCAGATCTAAGCAACGACGCAAGAGAGAGGTTCCTTATAAGCCTTAGCAACAATAAAACTGACGCGATTATTAACTTAGGCTATTTATTAGTGAGCTGGGCTATACTATCTAATCTACCAAGTCTGTCTTAAAGGGAGAGCTCTAGAGTAGGCTAGACCAGTCTACCAAGTCTATCCCAAATGGAGAGCTCTAGAGTAGGCCAGACTAGTCCGCTAAGTCTGTCTTAAAGGGAGAGCTTTAGAGTAAGCTAGAAAATCTAGGGCCCTACTACTACTATAATATTTGCTAATTTAACTTTTGGAACTAGCTAAGTTTGTTAGATTTAGCAGAATATACATCCTCCGCCCTAGTGTACTACTTTGTCCTAAATACAGGAACCAGCAAGCCTAGGCCAGAAAGGTTTAAATCTAATAAGTTATTTGCACAATTTAAGCAGTACTACAGCCTTGCAGAGGACAGCTATGGCTGGTATAGTAATGGAAAAGCAATATTAAATTTAATTAAGAATGAGGAGCAGTATATAAAGTTTATAATATATACTCTGGACTCTAGTGTGGAGGAGCCGGTAGAGTTTTTAGTAGGAGATTAGGTATAGGACTTTCTATACTCTCCTATAGGATGACTGCGGCTTCCTTATTGTATATACTAGCTCTTAATCTACCTTTCTTTCGGCCTATATCTGCTACTCTTAGTAGCTACTTTTTGGCTATA
>Ga0307507_10001560_pt1 | contig 51005 bp, 3 predicted proteins | sample 7_EM_MG_FD_207223 | JGI IMG/M metagenome (GOLD analysis project Ga0307507, IMG submission 207223) | Populus trichocarpa ectomycorrhiza microbial communities from riparian zone in the Pacific Northwest, United States - 7_EM | ecosystem: Host-associated > Plants > Roots > Unclassified | place... | reverse complement strand
ATAGAGGGACCCTAGGGTGCCCTATAGGAGAAGGAACCAACAACCCTAAAGTAGGGAAGATATATTAGGAAAACAGGTAGAGAAAGTAGAAGAAGAATAGTGCGGCGCTAGGGCCTAGGCCTATATAAAGGAGAAAGGAAGACGCGTAAGAGGCCAGTAAAAACAATAGCAAGGGAGAAAAAGGAGCTAAAGTAGAGTATAAAAGAGTACTAGAAAACTATTTACCGCAATATAATACTAGTTAGACCGACGCTAGAGAGACAAATAGGAGTTAAAGGTATAGAGGTAGACTTAAGCAAGGGGAACCCAAGCCGTAGTATAGGTAACACTATAGGGGGTAAATACCTAAGGGCTCCAAGAGGGCCTAACAAAGGTAGAAAATACAATAGCAACACTCTTAAGAACAGGAATAATAGGACTAAAAGATTAGCTTCACTAGGTAGGTATTTTAGTAAGTAGCCTAAGGTGCGAATATAGCTAGCTAAGACAGACACTAAAATACGTAATACTATTATACCCCTTACGCACTAGCCAAGAAGCAATGCTCTTAGCAGCTAGTATAGAAAACTATAATACACTGCTCTCAATATAGAAAGGCCTTAAGGCGGCTACCCAGTGGCTTATTAGCCAAAATGTGCTAGACCAGTTCTGGGTTACAAAGGAAATAGCAATAGAAAGTAAAGGGGCAAGTAATAGGCGCCCCCTAATAACTCTACAGGAGTAGAGTACAGTATGTAATACTAGCGCGTCCGTAGGTTTATTACGGCAGCAGTAGTTCCTAAGAAGGTTAAAAAGTAAGGTAGTAGAGCACCACTAGTAACTTATAGGCGACTTATAAACAAGCCCTAAAAGGCAGAAAGACGGATTATAGGGTTTTCTCAAATAGAGTTTTCTCCCTATATGTATATAAGGAGTAGTCCGCGTGGGCCCAACAGGGATCCGAATCGGACGTTAAGCAATGAATAATAATAATAATATATAAACTAAACCTAGCTACTTATATATGCTTCCTAGTTAGCTAATATATTAACATATAGGTATAGAGCTACTATAATGTTAGCCTAAATATAGATAAACTATAACTAGCTACTAATTAGGACTAAATTAATATAATTAACGTCTATAACCTAAAGGATAATAAGCCCTAAATTGCTATATAGGAACTACTTTAATAGACTATTAATATAGCGGAAGGCAAGGTAATAGTCCTAGGGGACTTTAATATACACTATATATTATAGGGAGGGTAGTAGGCTATAGATAAAATATAGGCAGCCTACCTACTAAATAAGCTAGAAATATAGGGCCTTGCCCTAACTACCCTAATAGGTAAACCTACCTAGAAAAGAGGAACCTAAGAGAGTATAATCGACCTTATATTTATATAAGAAACACTTATAAACTAACTAGAGTTTTGCGGACTAGAAGATATATAGGCAATTACCGCAAATTATATACCTATATAGATAGCGCTTAATATTACTATATTAGCGTAATATACTTACTAGAGATACGCTACTAAGAAACTTAACTAGAAAAAATATACCTAGAAAGTTACTAATAGGCTAATAGCTATACCTTAGGCATCGCTAGAGGATATTTAAAGAATTATAAGTAACTACTTAGAAGAATACTACTTAAAGGCCTAACTAAGTAAATATATATATTATAAATAGTTGCTAGTAGTGGCCTAGTTACTTATAGGCGCTAAAAGGGCAAGGCGATAGTATAGTATAATAGGTAAAGCCTACTACTAATAGAGCTTTAAGGCCCTTAAAAATAGGCTTAAGAAGATAATATAAAAAAAGGGTAGAAATAACTAGCGCTAATTCCTAAAAGAAATTACCTTAGATATTACTAAACTATATAATAAGAGACTCTAGCGTATATTAAAGTAAAGTAGGTGCACTATTAAGGAGACGCTAGGGGACCCCTATTTACCTATATTCCGCTAAATAGAATAGAACTAGTATATAAATAATAATAAGGGAAAAGTTAAAATACTAGTAAAAAGGTTCTTTTTAGGCATAGGCTAAGTAGACCTATAGGATATTAGTAGCTAACCCTTCCCCCTACCTATTAAAATAAGCTATATAATATTAGTAAAAGAAATAAAGGACACTATTTAAAAGCTCCTTACTAGTAAAGTGCTAGGGCTAGATAAGATCCTAAATAAGGTAATTAAAGCTATAGTAAAAGCGATAGTAATACTATTTACTAAGGCCGTAACTACCTATTTTTAGAGAGGCGAACTACCTAAATACTTTAAAGCAATAACTATGGTTATTTTATAAAAAGTAAAGAAAAAGAACTACTTCCTTTTAGAAAGCTACCGCCTAATTACTTTAAAAAATACCCTAGGAAAGCTTCTAAAAAAGACAGTTATAGAATATATATAAAAAGCAGTAGAAGTATAGGAGCTACTACTATAAATATAGATAGACATAAAATTTTTTTTTTACCTTTTTAGCTTTCTTTCTAATTACCTCTAGTGTTTAAGCGGTATAGTAAGCCCACCTAGGCCGTACTGTATCTATACTAAGCCTAGACCTAAGTAGAGCCTTTAATAATATATTATATAAGAGACTCCTATAGATCCTAAGAAATAAGGGCCTATTAAACTAGATAATTAAGTTTATCTAAGCCTTCCTAATAAGACGTACTACTAAAATTATAATTAAGGGATATAAAAGTAAACTAATACTAACACCTATAGGTATTCTATAGAGATTACCCCTATTACTAATCCTATTTCTCTTCTTTATATCTAAACTACTAGAGATATTCAATAATAGCTAGGATATAATAGCCCTAGGATTTATTAATAATATAAACCTAATTATATAGGGAACTATAGTAGTAGAAAACTATACTAGACTAAACTAGGCGTATAATAGGTGTATTATATAGGTAAAATGATATAGTACTAAGTTTATACTAGATAAATACTAGCTTATCTACTTTATAAGGAAAAGAAGGGCAAGTAATAACCTAGCCTTAATAGTAAATATCTAGGGATATAAAGTAAGACTAAAGGCTACTCTTAAAATCCTAGGAGTATAGGTAGACTCTAAACTAAATTAGAATAAGTATATTATATAGGCGACCTATAGGGGAGTAGCCGCGTTCTTAGTAGTATTATAAATTACCACCTTAATATAGGGACCCTTTTTTAGACTTATATTCCTACTATATATAGCAGTCGTAAGGCTAATAATACTATACGGCTCTTAGGTCTAGGGCCTAGGACTAGGTAGTAAAGTACTAGTAAAAAGCTCCCTAGTACTACTAGCTAAGCTATAAAACTAGTATCTATAGAGAACTATAGGGGCTTATAGAAGAATACCACGCGCCATACTAAAACGCGAAGCGGTAGTACTACTACTAGACGTATATATTAATACAACCACTATATAGAGAGTAGTTATAATATAAGGCTACCTAGTAGAAGAAAAAATACACTAAATACTAAACTATATATAAGGAATAAGACATATATAAAAAGCGAGGGCACCTTAAAGGGGAGATACGCCTAAATATACTAGCTAGGAAGCCCTCTACCTATAAATAATAAAAAGAGAAAAGGAAATATAGGAACTCTTAGCTTACTAGGTAGAGACCTAGCGCTATACTAATAAAACGCCTTAATAGCAATAGAGGATTAGAGGCTATTAGTATAGATAGAAACCTACTATACTAATTATAAGATAGGTAGATCTTAAATAGAAGTAATAATAGAAAAAGGTAGTAAAAGAATAAGACGTAGCTATATAGAATACCCTATAATTAATACCAACTCTCCCCCTATATAAAGGACTAATAAAGGTAGAATCTATAGCTACTATCCTATTTTAGATAGAGGTTCTAGGTCTAAATATATAGCTTATAAGTATTTATATCCTAAATACTACACCTTAATATATATATAGGTAGCCTATTTAAACAGTACGCTATATACTAATATTCTATAGCCACCGCTTAGTAAGGGATTAGCTACTTACTAGTATAGGTATAAATAATATTACCTAGATACTCTCTATAAGTAGGGGCTTATAAGTAGTAGTAAAATAGCTTATAAGATAAGGTATCCTTTAGCAGTTTTAAATAGCATATAAGATCTAATAGGAGGACATTATAGGATATACCCTATTCTAGGCCCTAAAGGACTAGTTACCCCCTACTTAGCTATAGGTGGTATACTAGCAAACTACTAGACCCTCTTACTACTTCCCCCCTTTAGATCTTCTAATATACCTAGGAAGTATAGTATATAAGGTAGATAAAAGATATAAGGATATATTAGCTAGGTAAAGGTGGAACGTATAAAACTAGCTAAAAGGAAATACTTAGGTTTTTCCTCCTTATAGGAATTTTTCTTATATAGATAGGTAGTAGCCTATATAGACCTAAAAACGGGACCGTATTAGGCATTAAATATAATTAATAATAATAATAAAGTAATTAAAGTCTATTAAGCTTTTTAACCCCTAACTACTATCTAATAAAATAGACTCCACTTTTAAAAATTAGAGGATTTAAGTATAAGGAAAGCTCTGCGTTAACTATAACTATTTCCTCTCTAAAGAAGCTAAAATACTTTACCTTTTTAGTTAAACCACTAGGGATACCTAATAGTATCTTTAAGTTAAGTTTAAGGATAAGTCCCCTATTTAATTTATATCTATTAATAAGATAATATAGTACCTAGTAGCTATCTATATTAACCTAAATAAAGTATAAGATATTTAATATAACTATAATTACCTAATAATAAAACTAAACTAACCCTTTACTAAATTCTAAACTTAATTTCTATATCTTATAGAAGAAGGCTAGGTTCCCCTTAAGAACTACTAATTAGTATTATAGCTTATATAAATACCTCTAAACCAAAGCTTATAGAATATTATATTATAAAGATACTAAGCTAAGGAGAAGAATAGAGGTATATATAGGAGGTAGAGACGTAATATATATATATTATAACACTAAGTCCTTAGCTAAACCCCTAACTAGGCTCCCTATCTAGGTTATATATTATAGTGCCATAATATTACCCCCCCCTTTAAAAGAAAGCCTGCCCTTAGGCTTTATTAGAAATAAAGTAAAACTTAAAAAAAGGAGATATAAGTGCGTTTAGACTAAGTATATAAGGCAACTATAGGTTATATAGAAGCGCTAAAGTAGAAAGGGTAGCTGTTAAAACTCTTAGTAAGGATCTAGCTAATTAGAGAACTTTAACTAGTAGTTAAAGTTCCTAGATATCTAAAGGCCTTATATAATACGTAAATCTAAGTGGCCGTATATTATAGTAGGCTTTATTTCTTAGGCCTTAGGGTGTTCTTATTTCTATACCCTTCTAGTAACTTATTATCTTTATTATACTAATATTCTATCCACTTATCTAGGTACTTTAGGGGCCTAGGTAAGTTAGGGTATTAATTATAAAACTCTTTAAGCTTTTAGGGGCAGCCTATAAAGTTCTAAGTAGGGTACTAGGTTAGGTCTAAATTATAGCCCTTCTATTAGATATATATTACAGAATAAGGTTAGGAGGCTCTATAAAGGTTATAGTATTAACTATATATATAATAGGATATTATATAAAGGTGCAAAGAGGTATAAAGGCACTAGTACTCTATATACTATAGGGTGCTAAGGCTCGCTAAGCTTACGTATATAGGAGCCTTAGTAGTGCTATAGTCGGAATCTATAATAATACGGTATTTTAGCACTCCTTATACTAGCTTATATACTAGTATTTCCTTAACTTCCTATTTATTATCACTACTAACTTAAATTAGTAGGGGAGGCTCGTTCTTCTACCTAGGTAATAAGTCACTTATAACTTTCTATAACTTATCTAGTAAGAAAATAGGGTAAACTCTAATTAAATCTAGGAGCTTTACCTTATATAAGTTACCTACCCTTTCTAAGACCTTATAAGGTCCTACTATTTAGTAGTCTAGTTTATAGCTAGGCTATTTAGTTCTTTAATTCTTTATTATAACCTAGACCCTATTATTAGGGGCAAAGTTAGGTTCCTAGCGGTATTTATTTACCTACTATTTTATTAACCTCTAGGCTTTTTCTAAGTTTTTATAGGCTACCTTCTAGGCCTTTTCTAAGTATTTAGCGTACTACTAGGCTTTACTATAGGATAGTTTCTTATATATAGTCTAGGGTTCTTCTAGTCTTTTCTAGTTAAAGCTTATATAGGGTAAGTAGCTTATTTTTAGCTAAATAGGGGCAAACCCTATAGAGTTATAGGGTAGGGTCGCTTAGATATAGTTTATTAGGGGGAGTAGTTTAGACTAGTTATCCTAGAAGTAGTTAATAAAGGGTTAAAGTCTTTAGTCTAAATACTAATTTATAATCTCTATCTATCTATCTAAGGGTAATACGTTATAGAGAGCTTTAGCTTAATGCTTAAGATTTAGGTAAACTTGTTCTAGAAGGCTAATATAAACTACGGCCTATAATTAGATATAATAGTATCTAGCAGTCTATAAATTTAGTAAATATAGTAGATATATAGCTAGGCCGCCTCTTTAGCATTAATATTCTTATAGTAGGGGATTAAGAATAGGCGCTTACTAAAGCAGTTAACTAGGATTATAACCATATTATATCTATTACGGTCTATAGGTAGTTTATAGAGGTCTATAAAAATATATTACTAAGGGCGCTCTAGTATTAGGAGCGGTTTTAGTAGTCCTAGGGTTTTATCTTATAGGATTATAGCTCTTTAGCAGTTATTATAGTTCTATATATATTAATTAATGTCTATAGCTATCCTAGGCTAGTAGTAGCGGCCGCTAATAATTTTATAGGTTTTGTTATTACTGGGGTATACTATAGAGACTTAATAATAGGCTTCGCGAATTAGTTTAGTTTATAGATTATTAACATTAGGGACTATAAGCCGCTCCTAATATAGGAGCAATTCTTTCTCTATTTTAAAATTGGGGTCTTCTCTTATAGCTTAATCGCGGAGGGCCTTTAGGGCATTAGCCGTACGGTTTATAGTTAAAAGGCGGTTAATTAGCCCTATTAGTTTATCTAAAAACTCCTCTATTAATGCTAGCTTATTTTACTAAGAGTCTAGCTCCTTAAGGATCTATAGGTTAAGCTATTTAGGATAGAGAAGCGCGCGTATCTAGTATTAGGTCTTTAGCTTATCCTAAGGTTCTACATTTTATTCTTTTTAAGTTAGGGTATTAGCCTTAGAGTTTTACTTACTAGAATAATATATAATTATAAAGAAGAATTAGGAGAGTACTTTAGCCTACTAGGCCTACTATCTAGTAAGCTGCTTTATAGTTATAAAGTACTCTAGGGCCTTATAATTTATATATATCTTAATCTAGGAGTTCGTACCTTTAAGCTCTACGCGCTATTAGAATAGCGATTAAATAATAGCTAGCATTTCTTTGTTATATATTTTATAGTTACACTTAGCTAGGTCTATTATTTTTAAGAAGAAGGTAATAGGGTACTATTTACCGTCCTAATATAGCTATAATAGGATTCCTACTATAACTCTATTAGAAGCGTCCGTTTCTAATATTAATTTAAGGTCTAGGTTATAGTAATAAAGGATTAAAAAAGAGATAAGCCACTTTTTTAACTCTTTAAAGGCTTCTATATAGTTACTATTAAAGATAAAGGGTATATATTTCTAGGTAAGTTATATAAGAGGCTTAGCTATAACTCTATAGTTATGGATAAACTAGTAGTAGAAGTTATAAAAACTAAGAAAGGACTAGATCCCTTTTATAGTATAAAGGGGTTTCTAGTTATAGATTACTTTAACCTTTTTAAGACTAACTTTAATTCCTTTTATAGTAATAATAAACCTAAGGTACTTTATACGTTTTACTCTAAATTTATATTTCTTAATATTAACTTATAAGCCTATGTTTTGTAGTCTCTCTAGGACCTTCTTTATATAAACTTTATACTTAAGTTTGTTATTTAAGTATATAAGGATATCGTCTAGGTATACTATATAGAATTTATTAAAATAGTTAAAAAGGATATTATTTATATACCTTTAGTATATAGCTAGCCCATTTATTAATCTAAAAGGAAGGACTTTATATTTATAGGACCTATAATAGGTATAAAACGTTATTAAATCTTTAAATGTAGGGTCTATCCTAATTTAGTAGAAAGCTTAGCGGATATTAAGTTTAGTAAAGATCTTTACCTAGCTTAGATATATAAGGGTCTTGTTAATTAAAGAAATAGGATACTAAATCTTTTAAGTAATAGCGTTTAGCTTTTAATAGTTAATATAGAAATAAAGGTCTCTATTAGGCTTTTTTATAAATAGGATAGGGGAAGTAAAAGGGGCTTAGCTTAGCTTAATAAACCCTTTATTAAGGTTCTTAATTAAGTACTACTTTATTACTTTTAGCTTATCTATTAATTATTAGTATAGAGGGCTATATTTTAGTAAGTTATTAGCTTCTAATTAAATCTTATAATTATATATCTAGTAAAGAGGTAACTTGTCTAAAGCTACTCTTAAGAATGCATTCTTATATCCTATATAAATAGTAGGGAGAAGGCGTTTAACTAGTTCCTTATTAGTTTTCTTAGCTAGCTTTTCTTCCCTCTTATTAATAATCTAGTTAATTTTATATAAGCTAGTTATAAAGACCTTATTATCCCTCCTATATATATTAAAGTAGAATACTATAGTGCTAATTGCCGCGATATCTACTATAGGGGGGTTATATAACAATAGGGGTATATAGAACCTTAGGGGCTTCTAGGGTAAAGGCGTTATTATTACTCCTTTTAGCTCCTATTATATTTTTTAAAGGTTATCTCTTATATCCTATTAGTATATTCTCTTCTATATTAGTTAGATCTATATAATTTAGATATTATCTATATTACTATTTATCCCGCTACCATATATAGAGTCTTTATTAACTATAGCGCTTTAGGGGAGTATTTTTATTAGTATAAAAGAGTTCCTTCTAGCCTTATAATAGGCATCTTCTTAGGTAAAGGCTAGGTCACAGTCCCTAACATTCTATTAATAGGTAGGGTTAGCCCTCGCAGCTAGTATCTTATGGTTAGTTTAGATTTCCCTAATAAAGGAAGGTAATTTTAGTCTATCCTCTAGCTAGACAAATTATCTTTATTATATATTTAGCTAAATATTGAAATAGGATATCTATTTTTGGCTAAGGATTATATTATAGGACCCTAGGTCTAGGATGCAAAAGGGGATACTATACTAGTATTGTTCATTAAGAGCGATATGCAACTTTAGGACGTAGGTAACTAGCTTACTAGCCTAACTATTATATTCTTTTACTTAGATAGACTTCTCTAGTCTAATAGCTTTTATATTTAAAAACTTAGCAACATTATTTATATAGGTAGTATTTATAAAGGTAAAGCTATTTACTCTAGTGTTAATAAGGGCGGTTGTGTTAACACTATATCTATTTTAAGATACTATATATAGAACTATAAAGTGTTTTCCACCTATTAACCAACTTAGATTAATTTCTTTAAGATTAATAGGGTACCCTAGAGGGGAGTCTTTCCCTAGTATTCTTCTTTTTTTAACTTATTAGACATCTCTCCTTCCTCTATTTCCTTAATATTGCCTATATCCTTTAGCTCTAAGTAAGATAAGGCGAAGTAACTATCCTTATTACAGTTATAGCATATAACTATAGTAGGGTCAATTAGGGTATTATAGTAATTGCTAGTTAAGGGCGTAGTATATAGCGGGTTAGGCAAGGCTTATAGATATATAATAGTAACTACTTTTAGAGTAGGGACTATAGTAGCTTGTCTTTCTACTCTAGCTTCTATAGGTATAGTTAATAGGTTCTAGGGTTGCTTCTACTAATTAGGGTAGGTATTAATTCACTTTAGTTCTAAATCTAATAATAGGTAATAAGCTATAAGTCTTTTATAGGTTAGTAGGTTATCTAAGGTTACTATAATTTTCTCTTATAGCCTAATTATTAGTTTATTATATAGGTCCAATTAATAATTTTTAAGGGGGACTTAGCCTTCTTCTATAAGGTATAGGAATTAAGTCTAGAATTCAGTAAAGGGTTAATTTAGTTTTATTATTAGGCGATTATAGTTATACTAGGTATCCTATACTTTATTTAGGTTAATATAGATAGTAGCTAGGTACTATAGTATCTTATTAACAGATATAAATTAGATAGGGGAATCGTCCTTAAACTTGGCTTAAAGGTGCCGTTAGGCGTCCCCTATAGTTCAACTAAAGAGGTAGAGTATTTTAGCTTCTTTAGAAAGAAAATAGTTATAGTTAACGCGTAGCTTTCCTTATACTTAAATCCTCTAATTCTTAAAGGTAGGGTCTATCCTATTAGATAATAGTTAGGGGTTAGGGAGCTTAATGGGCTTTAATTACTTTATTATTATATTTATACTCTCTAGTATATTATATTTAGTTAAGTAGATAAAATAATTAGGACTTCTAGAAGGGGAAGCTAAGCTACTTTATAGGGCTATAAGACTGTCTAGGATCTCTTATAGGGTCTCCTATATACTTTAAGCTTAATGATAGTTAGCTTCCTAATTAACTATTAGGGCACAAATCTGTTTATATATATCTATAATGTTATTATTATCTTTAATTTTGGATCCTAATTAAATCTCGTATTCTTCTTAGGTTAGGGTAGCTCTTTTAAATAAACTTACTTTAGGTGTTATTATTAGCTTCCTAAGGTTTATTAGTATTATACGCTTTAGTTTTAATTCTAGGGATATAGGTCTAGTCCTATCTAGCTAATAGAGTAGGATATTATAAAGGCCTTTCTAGGTAGTATAGAGTTGTTTTAGTGTTTAAGTATAGTATATTAACGCATTATTGCAGATAAAGTTTCTTTTAGGGTAGGATATTATTAAGGCCTTTCTAGGTAGTATAGGGTAAGCTTAGTATAATATTATAGCTTATATAAATGCCTCTAAACTAAAGCTTATAGAATGCTATATTACAAAGATACTAAGCTAAGGAGAAGAGAAGAGGTATATATAGAAGGTAAAGACGTAATATATACACATTATAACGCTAAGTCCTTAGCTAAACCCCTAACTAGGCTCCCTATCTAGGTTACGCGTTATGGTACTATAATAGGAAATATATACTCCTATAATAAAGTAAGGCTAGAATTATTATTATTATTATTATTTATTAAAGCTCTATAATTATAGGCACCCTTATTAAAGTTCTATAGTAGCTAGGTATAGAATCCCTATACTATATAGATACCCTTATACTTATTATTTTATTATTTTATTTTATTATTTTATTCTTCTCTTTATTAAATAGCTGCCTATACTATAGGGAAGTATATATTAAGTAGTAGCCTCTTTTTAACTATATAAACTTAATAACTAACTAAGTAATATATATATATATTAACCAAATATATATACCTACTAACTAATTAATTAAATAATAACTAACTATATATCTCCTTTAGACGCTTATACTATACTACTTCCTAAATAGTCCTTTTAATAGATACTAAGCTATATATACTATAAGGAACAAAATTAGTTAATACTAAGACTAGTACTATATATTAGCTATAAAGAATAAGCCTAATTAATACTAAGTTATATAAGCTTTAAGAAACGAAATTACTAAAACTATCTACGCTAATACTACTTTACTACTAACTACTAATTATACTAATCTATATATAATCTATATACTAGATAATAGTAGCGCTAATATACCTACTACTATAACCTAACTATAACTATACTAATACGCCTATAGTTTTACTAACTATATAATTATACTATTTAGCCTATAATCTATAACTTTTATTAGTACTATACTACTATAAACTAGATAAATAATAGCGCTATTATACCTACTATCTATTAACTAATTAATAGCCTAAGCTTTATATTTAACCTACTATTATAAGATAACTAATAGATAAGCTCTATACTTAACTACTATTATTACTACTACTACTACCTAAATAAACTCCTACTACTCGTACCTATAGTATATCTAATTTAATACTTACTACTTGTACCTATAGTATTATAACTAATACCTACTACTATACCTATAGCTAACCTTAATTTAATATCTACTACTTCTACCTATAGTATACTATTAACCTTTACTACTCTACCTATATTATTTTATTTAACTTTAGCTACCCTATCTATAGTATAAAATAACTATATAAGGGGAAGATAAGTACCTAAAAATAAAGCTTAAGGTAAGCTTTTTTAAAGAAGGGGGTAATATTATAGTACTAATATATATAACCTAGATAGGGCCTAGTTAGGGAGTTTATTTATATCTTAGCGCTATATATATAGATATATCCTTTCTATAACCTTCTTCTACTTTTTATCTTAATATCCTTATTAATAGATAATCTAATTATATAGGCTTATATATATTCTTTATAGCGCTTATACCTTAATTAACTAAGTCCTATAATAGTAATAAGCCTATAGACGCGCTAGTATTATAAACTTTACTCTACTACTATAGAGTTATTAGGGGGCGTCTATTACTTACCTCCCTACCTTTTATTATTATTTCCTTTATAACCTAAAACTAGTTTAATATATTTTAGCTAATAAGCTACTAGATAACTACCTTAAGGCCTTTTTATATTAAAAGTAATATATTATAGTTCTCTATACTAGCTACTAAAAGTATTACTTCTTAGTTAGTATATAAGGGGTATAATAGTATTATATATTTTAGTATCTATCTTAGCTAGCTATATTTATATTTTAGGCTACCTACTAGAATACCTACCTAGTAGAGCTAGTGTTTTAGTCCTATTATTCCTATTCTTAAGAGTATTCCTATTATATTTTTTACCTTTATTAGACCTTTTTAGAGCTCTAAGGTATTTAAGCCCTATAGCGTTAAATATACTATAGCTTAGGTTCCTTTTACCTTAGTTAGGCTTTATACCTTTAACTTCTATATACCTCTCTAGTATTAGTCTAGTTAGTATTATATTATAGTAGATAGTTTTCTAGTATTCTTTTATACTCTACTTTAGCTCCTTTCTTTTTCTTACTATTATCTTTATTAGGCTCTTATATATCTCCTTTTCTTCTCTATATAGGCCTAGGGCCTAAAGTAGTACTATTTTTTTTCTACTTTCTTTACCTATTTCTCTAATATATCTTTTCTACTTTAGGGTTATTAGTTCATTCTCCTATAGGGCGCCTTAAGGTCCCTCTATAGTTTATTTAGGCGTATTTTAATATACTTTATAATATTAAAGTTATATTTATTTTATACTCTTTATATTATAGTAGCTTTAATATATAGTTATAAGGGGGGAATATTAGCTTCCTTCTTAAGTAGTACTATAGCTATTTACTTATATCCACCTATTATACTCTAAAGGTAGGCTATTTAGACCTTTTAGAGTAGTTCAAGGAGTAATTTAAGGGGGCGTTTTTTAGATTCTCTAATAGCGTAAATACTAGAGCTATATATTATAGTTAACCAAGTATACAATGAGAACAATAAGAGGATATAAGGGGCGCTAGAGACTTGCTAGGGAGACAATAGACGAACATATAGCTCCCTTATTATTAGCGTATATATACCAGGAATGCAAAAACTCCTTATCCAAAAAGGAATAATTATAAATGGCCTTATATACAACATAAGGCTCTATAACTATAGACTACGCCTGGAATAATGTTATCGCTGCGCATAATAGGGACACACCCAATCTATATGCGCAGCACAGGTATGCTACGGCCACTGTGCAGGCCCCTATAATATAAGACAATATATAAATCAAGACCAAATAAAATGCGCGAACTGTTACCGAAGCATATATAAGGCGTAGGAGAGAGAAGACTGCATTAAATACAGGAGACGGAAGGAAAGGGCTTAACAGCTACAGGAATAACTGCACGCTAGGTTATATAAATGGAAACAATAGGTGATAAGCTAGGGGGACGTAGGTATCTTCCTAGCGTTTCCTACCTTTAATATTAGGGGGCTAAGCCAGCTATCCCAAGCCTTAATAGGCTAAAAGCGACGCCGCGTGATATTACCAGACCGAATAGGGATATAAGGGATACATGGGACACAAGGGAGAGGATGCCTAGTAGGAAGACCCCCATGGACGGCTATGGTAAGTTTAAGGCCGGGATAATTAAGAATTAGATTTAATATGGTAAACATAATACACGCAGCTGGCTTATAAGGGGCACACAGCTAACCGGCGAGAATGGGGGAAAAACTGGAGGCAATAACAGACTTAGATTTAGAAAGGCTAGTAGGAATATAAGATACAGGAATAGAAAGCTCCATATAAAATAAGTAGTGGCCAGGGAGCAAATATAGGAGATAGAAGTTCTGAACATTTTAGAGAAAGTGGAAACAGAAGAAGCAAGGAGCGAAGGAGAGGTAAAGGACCCCCACTAGGGGTCCGCTACTTAACTATTATATAGTATAACTGCGGCAATACGAACCACCGTTTAGTAAGGCCCCTACTAGACAGTCTAGATCTAGAGAAACACTATATTCTTGCTATATAAGAGCCGTATTATAATACCTATATATAATCAATATACTGCCCCTAAGGATTTTAGCTCCTATATGAACCAAAAGCAGCTATACGCGTATGCTTTATAATTAGTAAAAATATTAGCCTTGCCTTATAGTTATGGCAGGTAGTTAACCCAGATATTACAGTTATAACCATCCAGATATATAGGGGACTAGTACAAATTATTAATGTCTATAACCCTAGGGTCAAAGGGGTAGCATAGATAGAGAATATTATATCTGTAATAAGCTTGCTAGAAACTAAATACGTGGAGTCTATTCTACTAGGAGACATAAACCTCTACTACCTATAATAGGGGGGCATCTATGTTGCTGCTAATTAACAGGCAGAGTGCCTACTAAGAGCTATAGATAACGGGGGCCTTAAGCTAGCTACCCCCCTAGGTGCAATTATATGGTAATAGGGCACTGCTAAAAGTACAATTAACCTTACGATTATGGACGAAAACCTATACTAGAGACTTGAAAGGTGCTCCCCTAAAGAAGAATGGGTACTTACCTTAGACTATATCCCTATCCAGATATAACTAGATCTGGACATTAAGGCGCAACTAAATGGTAAAAGATACGTAATAAGGAAGCTTAATATAGATAGCTTCCTTAATATAATTAAATAATAACTCTAAGACCTAGAAGAAATCCACCTAATACTAAATAAGTGAGGCTTATTAGCTACCCCTAAGGAAATTAATTAAAGACTAGAAAGGATCTAGGTAGTAATTAAAAGTGGGCTAAAAGAGCACTGCCTGGTTTTAAAACTAGGCCCCTACATGCAATATATATGGTCCGTATAGTACGCGGCCCTTATAGCCGGCTAATGACGAGCAAGGAGGAAATATATAAGCAGCTATAATTCTAAGGACGAGAGACGATATAAAGATACAAGAAACTAGCTAAAGAATACCCTAAGAAAAGAAGCAAGGAATAACTAGAGACAGTTTATAAATAAATATACTATTAACCTAAGTCTCCCCTATAATAAGGGCCTTTGGACCATAGCGAAATGGGTAAAGAAAAAGGTGGGACGCCTAGTAGAAGATCTATACCTACTACCCCTACAAAGAGCAGGCGAACTATAGGCTATAAGTAACAATGATAAGAAGGCAAAGATCCTTATAAAAAGATTTTTCCCTTAACCGGCTCTAGTAGACCTTAGTGACATTACTAGTAAAACACTGGTGACTTGCCTAAGGGTTAACAGCGACATAATAACTAAAGAAATGGCTAGAATTATTAGCCGCCTCTTAAATAATATAGTATTAGGACTAGATGGGATTCTAAATAAAGCCCTAAAGACCTATGGACTACTTATAGCACCTTGGCTTACAGACGTAGCCAGAGTATACTTTATAATAGGCTATTACCCGTGACTTGGAAGATCTATAACGATGGTTGTTTTATAAAAAGAAGGTAAAGCAGACTACTTAATTCTAGGAAGCTACCGCCCTATTGCCTTAGAAAACACCCTAAGCAAGATCTTAGAAAAGGTTATAGTGGACTATATAGTAGACATGGCAGAGGAACACGCCCTACTACCACAAAGCTAAATAGGGGCAAGAAAGAATCGCTTAACGCTATTAGCACTTACACTACTCGCTACTACTATTAAAACTGCATAGGCTATGCAAAAGGACTTTATAGTATTAATGCTTAGCCTAGATATTAGCGGCGCCTATAATAATATACCCTATAAGCGTCTCCTATATATCCTTAGGGCAAAGGGCTTCCTAGAATAAATTATTTAATTTATTTAAGGATTTATAGGCCAGAAAGAAACGTTACTAGTCTTTAACGGATACTAGAGCCCCCCTATTGCAGTTGTAATAGGAATACTATAAGGATTACCTCTGTCGCCTATACTTTTTCTCTTCTTTATAAGCAACCTGCTTAACACCTTTAAGGAAGGGGCGACCTAGGGGATAGACTTTGTTAATAATATAAACCTAATTATATATAGGCCAATAGCCGCAGAGAACTGTAGGACACTAGAGAAAGCCTATAACACCTATATAGAATAGGCAAGACGATATAGAGTCCAATTCTTACTAGAGAAATACCAGCTAATCTATTTTATAAGAAAACGTAACTAATTTGTAAATCTTTAGCATACAATCCATATTTAAGGCTTTAGGGGTTAACCGGTTCAAGGCCTAAAGGTATTAGGAGTATAGGTAGATAGTAAGCTCTAGTGGAGTGTATATATGGCGCAAGCGGCCTATAAGGGCTAAGTATAGTATATCGCCATGTCTAGGATTGTTAATTTTATATAAGGTCTATGCTTCTAAAGGTTACGCCTACTATATACAGTAGTTATTTAGCTAACTATAACGTATAGATCTAGCATTTAGGCTACTAGAGAAACTAAGAAAAGCCCCTTTAAATTACTTCTTAAACCACTTCAAAAGGTCCAAACAGCCTGCCTTAAGAGTATAATAGGTGGGTATAAGCAAACGGCTATAGCACTACTTAAGAAGGAAGCTAATATTCCCCCTCTATAACTATATATTGAAGCCGATGCAATATAAAGGGTGTAAAAGGAACGCAACTCTAACGTTATAAAGTATATTAAGACACGCTTAAACAAACTATGGAGGGACCCTAGGGTGCCCTATAGAAGAAGGAACCAATAACCCTAAAGTAGGGAAGATATATTAGGAAAATAGGTAGAGAAAGTAGAAGAAGAATAGTGCGGCGCTAGGGCCCAGGCCTATATAGAGAAGAAAGGGAGACGCGTAAAAGGCCAGCAAAGATAATAGTAAGGGAGAGAAAGGAGCCAAAGTAGAGTATAAAAGAGTACTGGAAAACCATCTACCGTAATATAATACTAGTTAGACTAACGCTAGAGAGACAAATAGGAGTTAAAGGTATAGAGGTAGACTTAGGCAAGGGGAACCCAAGCTATAGTATAGGTAATACTATAGGGGGTAAATACCTAAGGGCTCTAAGAGGGCCTAACAAAGGTAGAAAATACAATAGCAACACTCTTAAGGATAGGAATAATAGGACTAAAAGATTGGCTTTACTAGGTGGGTGTAACGGAACCTTATAGCTTGGACTACGGTGGGTTCTGTTATTGGGCTGGGTATATAGGTACGACAAAAACAACAACATAATAATAACTAGTGGAGTAGTTGCCTAATAGATTAACTCCAATAATATTCTAAGATTCACTACAAGGAGAGAACTATCTACGGTAGGGACTGAGGTCCTTTAAATACATAACCGTACTCCTAAGAAATCCTCTCTTATACATAAGGTACGTATTGTCCATATTAAACATAATGTCCCTTCCGTTCAATACAGTTAATACATTCAACACTACGTGACCTTAGTTACTATTTCTTGTTACATAGTTCCACCAGATCTATTCTAGACCGTGCCTATATTAACTAACTAGCTTCCGCTAACTCTTCTCCAAGTAGTTATAATATTATACTTAAAGCGTCCGTAATACTATCTCCCTCCTCTTTATCTTCGTCCTTAAAGATTTCTAATATCTCCAAGTTGTCCACTAGAGGTGTGATGTCTATTTAATTATTCTAGTTAATATCCATACTTATTATACCTAAAGCTTCTTCTTCTCTTTCCTAGGTTAAGCGTCGCCTTTATACAGTCTCCTCTATACTATTGCTAGGTGAAGTGATGGCAATCCCTTACTCGAGGTGTGCGAAAAAGGGGTTAGTTTATATTACGCTAGCAAGTCCTTTGTCTTAATAACCCTCCTCTTACTCTAAGTGTACTAAAGCAAACGTTCAGTCTTCCTATGATATTTGCTCTGTCTCTAACACTAAGTATACGCATCCTATAACTCTTAACAGTCTTTAAGTTCCCTAAGTAACTTATTATAGGGTCTTATGTTTAATCTACCACTATAAAGCTTAACAGTAAGCTGGCCTCCGCGCTACTTAAGGTTTAACATGCCTTAGAAGAGTCCACACGCGTCCTTAAAGCTTAATGTTTAGCTTATGCTCGTCTTTAACGCCTTAAACGTGTCCACAAGAAGGTCCGCTCTAAGGAATAGAAACTAGTTTAATAGGGTTTGTCTAAGCTAGGTAACAAAAGAATTGGCTCTCCTTCTACAAGGGAAACAACTCCAAGTAGCTCAGCAATTGCTCCTCTTAGGTCCCCCTTAGGTGACTCGTTTTTTAGCAATCCTTCTTTATTAATATTACCTAACCTACTTTCTTCTAATACTCCTATACCTTTCCTATAGCGTTTTTTAGGTTGCTTAGTAGTTCCTAGGTAGTTTTACTATAGCCTATCTACTTTACTTTATACTATATTTTGTTATCTACATCCTTATAACTAATAATCTTTAAAACTTACTATTTGTCTTCTTTTTGTCCTTTATACATATCTGCCTTATAAACTAGTGGCTTAATATTCCCGTATACTGGCTCTAGCATTGCAATATGCTATATAGGGTAGATTTTTATTTTAGCTGGTAGGTTCAATTTGTACATAACTAATAAAATTCTTTACTTAATTTCGAAAGGTCCTAGTCTAATATAGTCTAACTTCTTGCTTGGTCGTTAACTCTTGAAATTTTTATATAATAGCCACACTCTATCTTCCTTCTTAAGATCTGGTCCCTTAGATCTCTTAGCGTTATAGTACCTTTTCATTTATTCTTGTACTAGTTTAGCTGTTTCTTTAAGGTCTGTATAAAGATTTATTAACGTCTCCATTCTTTATTTAGCTGTGCTACTTGTTCTTTTTACTTAATATAGCGATAACGATGTTCTTAGCTTATACCCGTAATTCGCCTTAAACAGTAATGCCCCCGTTCCTTCTTGCGGTGTTATATTGTATGCAAACTATATAACTGGTAATAACAATACCCAATTGTTCTATACGTGATTAATATAGTGCCTTAGATACTACTCCAGTATCTAGTTTAGTCTTTCCGTTTATCCATCCATCTGCGGATAATATACTATAGATATTACTACGCGAACTCCTTATTCTGCTAAAAATACTTCTTAAAATGCTGCTATAAATCTTGGATCTCTATCCAATATAATCTTGTTTGGTGCTCTATGTCTTGCGAATACTTCTTTTATATAGATTCTAGCGATATCTTCTGCTAATATCTCTTTAGTGCACGCTATAAAGTATCCCTACTTTGTTAGCTTATCTACTATTACTAAAATCGCGTTATAATCTTGTCCTATAATAGGATCTCTTAACTTTGGTAACTTAATAATAAAGTCCTATAATATAACCTCCTATGGTCTTCCTGGTGTCTTAACAGGTTATAGCCCTCCGTACGGCTTATGCCTTATTAGTTTGTTTCTTTAGCAATCTAGATATTCTTTTATAACTTATCTTGCTAGTCCCCAGATTCCTTAAATAATATACTCCTCTTAAAGCCTTAACACTAAGCCTATAGCTCCGTTATGTCCTTATGTTATTCCCTTATAAAATTCCTTAATAAATTCTTCTGCGATAGACCTAGGCATATATATTGCTTCTCTATTTTCGTATTGCTTTAAGTCTAGATCCTCTGCCTGTGCTTCTTAGATCTTTTGTGTTTAATTACTCTCTGGTGACTTATAGATCTGACTTTTCTTAGTCGCTGTAATCTTTAGATAATTATACCTAATTAATCCATCTTAATCCTTTCGCAATAAAGCTCCTAATAGCTTTTCACTACTCTATAGTTTAGCCTTTCTGCTTAGAGTGTCTGCTTATGTATTATCTGTACCCTTAGTATGCTGAATTTCGAAATGGTATTCTATAAGCATTTCCGCCTATCTAACCTATCTTTGGTTGAGTTCCTTTGTTGTTAGGAATCCTATAAGGTTTTTATAGTCCGTCTTAACTATAAATGGTTTCTCTATGCCTTGTAAGAATGCTCTCTATTCCTTAAGTGCTATAACTATACCTAACAACTCTTTGTTGTAGATGTTATAGTTTAACTCTAGTAGTGTTATCTTCCAACTATAGTATACTACTGGGTGCCATCTATCTTAATGTTTCTATAGGAAGTACGCCCCTAGTATAAAGTCTGATATATCCGTTTCTACAACTGTCTCTAACCCTAGTTGATAGATCTTAAGAACTGGCTCCTAGGTAAACAACTCTTTAATTCTTTTAAATAACTCTTATTACTCCTTCCCCTATGCCCACAGTTCTTCTTTCTTTGTTAACTGCGTAAACGGTTTAATGTCTTATAACCATTATGCTATAAACCTTCTACAATAATTACAAAACCCTAGGAACGATTTTAACTGCGTAATGTTCTCTGGTTCCTGCCAATTTACTATAGCCTCGATCTTTTTTAGATCTATACTAAGTTGGCCTAGTTTAATGATAAATCTAACGAAATCGGTCTTCTAGGTAAAGAACTTGTATTTCTTAATTACTACTAGCATCTGTTCTTTCTATAGTCTTTTTAAGACCTACTTAACGTATTCTCCGTATTCTTCCTCGTTCTCTAAGTAGATGATAATGTCGTTAAGGTATGCCATAATAAATTCATCTAGGTGTTCTCCTAATACACTATTAATTCGCTTCTAGAACGTTACTAGTGCGTTTATAAGCCCGAATTGCATAACTAATGGTTTATATAGTCCTTCCTTTAACCTAAAGGCTGCCTTCTATTTGTCGCCTTTTTTAATTCTAATCTAATGGTACGCCTATCTCAGATCTATCTTTGTAAAGATCTTTGCATTGCCTATCCTATCTTGGATTTCGCTAATTAAGGGTAAAGAATACCTATCCTTCCTAGTGATACTATTTAACTGTTTGTAGTCTATACACATCCTAAGTTTTCCGTTTTTCTTTAGGATGAACAATACTGGATATTCTGCTAATAACTGTAACGGTCTAATGTATCCCTTTTGTAAGTTCTTCTAAATAAACTCCTTAAGCGCTACTAACTCTGTTTTAGTAAGCTTATAGATTAGAAAGAACTTTAGACTTATTCCCTCTTTTAATTCTATTTTATGGTCCTAAGCTATATGCTCTAACAGCTTTTCACTTTCTAGTGACTATAACTTTTTGCCATACTTGTGGTATCTCTTTGGTATATAACTTAAGCCTCGCTTAGTCTCTTTATATGTCGCTCTGACTTGGTACTATACCAACTTGGTTTACTGTCGCACTTTACGCCATCGTGTATCTTTAATATTGACTTGACCTGTAACCTAATTAATCTTTAGATTGTATTTCTGTAACTAAGGCATTCCTAGTATTGCCTCGTCCTGTCCCAATAGTAGGATATTAAAAGACATTCTAACTGGTCTCCCTTTAATAGTTATCTGAATAGGTCCTATTTTAAGGTTAATAATGCCTCCTCTATAGGCTATCTGATCTCCTAAAATTGTTATAAGTGAATATGGGTGTTTCTTCTGTCTATGTAGTAACCCTATCCTTTTTACTACCTTTGGTGATATATGGTTCCTAGTTACTCTACTATCTACTAACGCTTTAAACTGCTAATCTTACCACTTAGCTTTTAAATTTAGGTATTGCCCTTAAATTTCCTTAAGGGTTTAAGGCTCTAATACTAGTTCCCTCTAGTCCTATACGCCTCCCCTTTTCCTAACTGTTAGCTGCTAGATCCTGCTTATACTTAGTCCACTTTTAGCCAATACTTAGTTTATTTCTTTTCCTCTATATACTATAGATAAGTGTTCTCTAGGCACTCCCACCACTATTATCCGTTTAGGTATTCTTCTATAAGGAATCTTCCTGGTTAAAGTATTAAGTCTCCTTAACCTTATACTTCTACTAGGTGCTAACTGTGTATATACTTAGTATTCCTAAACCGCTTTTCTTCTAGTGCCTAATATATCCTTACTAGGTACTTCTGGTTCTTATCTTTAGGTGCTCTATATATGTTATATATGTTATCCACACAAGCTATCCACAATAGTGTATAATGCGCTGTATATTTTAGGTTAACTCTTAGTTCGTCTTTGTCCTTAAGTTTAAACCTATACCTAGTTAACCTAACCACTGGTATCTCTGCTGTGGGTACTAAGATTTATTGTTCACTTCTCTAGTCCCTAAATCTCTCTTCTAGGTTCCTTAACGTTATAATTAATGCTCCTTTGATATAACTTATGCGTTTCTCTATAATGGGTTGGTCTTAGATAACTTTTTTGTTTAGCTATATATAAAAGTCTTTCTATTTATCGTTGTGTTGTTGCCTATACCACTTTCCATACAACTGGTTTAGTGTATATGGTCTATCCGTTAGAAAGTACCTTATTATCGCTATATCGTGACATCCTTTGGTATATCTTTCTTTAAACCTAGTTAGAATATTTAGATCCTTTTCTTATTCCAATTCGTCTAACTACTTTGCCCTAGGTATCCCTGCACTTGGCCTATTAGTAACTCTTTATATGGGTGCTCTATCCCTTATATAACCTAGTATAGCTAATCTCTTGTCTAGCTTTTGCTCTTACTATGCAATAATTCTTATCCTAAACTTATCTATAGTTTCTTGTTTTCTGCGTCTTGTAGCTGGATTCTTGTAGTCATTTTGCTTTTTAATCCTAGTATTAACTGTTTAATCTTTAGGCTAAACACTACGTTTACTTAGGATTACTAACGTTCTTATTTATTCTCCGAACTCATAGTTCTTAAACTTGCGTCCTATACTTATTCGTTTGTCGCTGAACTAAGTTGCTGCCCTTTCCCATTAGTTTTCGTCCGTTGTGGGTCCTTAGGTGTGTCTTATCTTATTTTAAGAATCTTGAGCTTCTCTTATCTCTTCTTAAAAATCTTAAGCCTATGGCCTTTTACCTTTATTAAGTAATAAGCTAGCACTAGCAGTTATCTACTTATTTAGTTTCTTCTAAACATTACTCCTATTATCTTATAAAGCGAGGGAAATTGTATCTAATGGTGTCGCTATACCCGTTTCTAAACCTTGTTCTGTAATAGTCTTAGTCTCTACTTCTATTTCAACTTCTCTAAGGTTTGTACGCTCCTAGTAAGCTGCCTTTGTTACCTTATTGTTAGTAAATGCTTCGCCTTTATCGAACTTATTATCTTTAATATCCGATCTGTGAGCTGGTTCGCTGGTTCCTTTAAACTTAGATAACAATAGCTCTTGCAGCTAATAGCTTGCGCTATACTTGGCATCCTTATAAATTTGGTATGCGTTATTGTAATAATACGCAAAACTGTTAATTAAACACTCCTTTGTTCCTTGTAGTGCACCATTATCCCTTTATATATACGCGCCGTCTGCTGGTCTGGTTCCCTTTACTATATAGTTACTCTAACCACCTCTATAGTCTCTGGCGAAATGACCCTGTTTTCCGCAATTTATGTAAGCTCTATCTTTAAACTATTTTTCTTGCTATGGAGTTCGCCTAAACGTCTTTTGCTGCTAAGATCCCTGGTTTGGCCTCTGCTCCTAGGTCCTTTAATTACTTAATCCTTAACCTCTAGGTTTCCATAGTTTCTTTTCCCACTTTTGGGTTTCTTTAGTACCGCTTAGGTCCATTGGCTCTGCGCTATTCTATGGTTTTTAACTCTATGTCTATTGTTGCGTACTCTACGCCTTATACAACTGTAGAACTCTGTCTTGCCCTCTCTTAGCTTGTTCCCTTTGGTAGATCCTATTATTGATCTTTATTAACTGATCTATTAACTCTTTTAGAGTATCCATATCTTCTATTAGGATAATTGCGTCCTAGACTTTAGCCTTAAGTCCCTATTTATACTGTGCTATGAGCGCCTTGTTATTCCACTTAACCTATATAGCTAGTATTTAGAACTGTGTTATATACTTAATTGCTAAAGTGTGTTGTACTAAGTTCTAAAGCTTTCGTTTTGCTGTGGTTGTGGCTTCTAGGTCTTTAAACATCTGCGTTAGTTGCTCTACAAACCCGTTCCAACTAGCAAATATGTACCGTACATCTTAGTTAGTAGTTGTTATGCCATTGGCCTATATTTCTGTAAGATATAGCTTAAACCACTTAAGTGCCCTCCCTGTTAGGAACAACCCTGTATAGGCTACTTAGTCTAATAATATTGCTAACTTTGCTCCTTCCTGTACTACCTTAAAGTATATTTGCGTAAGAAATCCCTTAAGCTTTAACTTCTCTTTTAAGAATCGTTTAATTGAAGGTAACTTGATCTTTGCTACTCTAATTCTATTAATATGTTCTTTAAGTATCCTATTATTGTCTTATAAGTGATTAACCATTTCCTATAACTGACTTTGCGTAACCACTTAAGAATCCCTATTGTCCATACTGGTATCTCCTGGCCCTGAGGTTGTGGCTGTTGCCAACACTGTTGTGATTAGTGCTGCTCTTAAAGGCATATTGTTCGATTTTGTTCCAATACCGTAACCTTAGTAGTGAATGTGTAACGGAACCTTATAGCTTGGACTACAGTAGGTTCTATTATTAGGCTAGGTATATAGGTACGACAAAAATAATAACGTAATAATAACTAGTGGAGTAGTTGCCTAATAGATTAACTCTAATAATATTCTAAGATTTACTACAAGGAGAGAACTATCTATAGTAGGGACTAAGGTCCTTTAAATACATAACCGTACTCCTAAGAAATCCTCTCTTATATATAAGGTACGTATTGTCCGTATTAAACGTAATGTCCCTTCCGTTTAACATAGTTAATATGTTTAATACTATATAACCTTGGTTACCATTCCTCGTTATATAGTTCCACCGGATCCATCCTAAACCGTGCCTATATCAACTAACTAGCTTCTGCCGACTCTTCTCCAAGTAGTCGTAACATCGTACTTAAAGCGTCCGTAACAGTAGGTGTCCTAGTAGGTAGCCTAAGGTGCGAATATAGCTGGCCAAGATAGACACTAAAACACGTAATACTGTTATGCCCCTTACACACCAGCTAAGAAGTAATGCTCTTAGTAGCTGGCATAGAAAACTATAATATACTACTCTTAATATAGAAAGGCCTTAAGGCGGCTACCCGGTGGCTTATTGGCCAAAATGTGCTAGACCAGTTCTGGGTTGCAAAGGAAATAGCAATGGAAAGCAAAGGGGCGAGTAATAGGCGCCCCCTAATAACTCTACAGGAGTAGAGTACAGTGTGTAATACTAGCGCGTCCGTAGGTTTATTACGGCAGTAGTGGTTCCTAAGGAGGTTAAAAAGTAAGGTAGTAGAGCACTACTAGTAACTTATAGGCGACTTATAAGCGAGCCCTAAAAGGCAGGGAGATGGATTATAGGGTTTTCTCAAATAGAGTTTTCTCCCTATATGTATATAAGGAGTAGTCCGCGTGGGCCCAACAGGGATCCAAATCGGATGTTAAGCAATGAATAATAATATATATTATAGTTAGCTAGATAAGTACTATATATAGTAGGTATAACCTCTAGAAGTATAGAGCCTATATAGAATTAATAATCCTAGATAATATAATATACTATACTTAGGCCTTATAGGCGGCTTATACTATATATAGGCTTTACTAAAACTTACTATCTACCTATACTCCTAATACCCTTAGGCCCTAAACTAGTTAAGCCCTAAAGCCTTAGATATAAATTATATACTAGAGATCTATAGATTAGTTATATTTTCTTATAAAGTAGATTAGCTAGTATTTCTCTAGTAAGAATTAAACTCTATATTATCTTATATATTCTATATAGGTATTGTAAGCTTTCTCTAGTATTCTATAATTCTCTATAGATATTAGGCTATATATAATTAGGATTATATAATTAATAAAGCCTATCCCCTAGGTCGCCCTTTTCTTAAAGAAGTTAAGTAGGTTAGTTATAAAGAAAAGGAAGAGTATAGGTAAAAGGGGTAATTCTTATAGTATTCCTATTATAAGTATAATAGGGGGGCTTTAGTATTTACTAAAGATTAGTAATATTTCTTTCTAAGCTATAAATACTTAAATAAATTATATAATCTATTTTAGGAAGCCTTTTACCCTAAGAATATATGGGAGATATTTATAGGGTATATTATTATAGGCACTACTAATATTTAGGCTAAGTATTAATAGTATAAAGTCTGTTTATATTAGCTATATAGATTTAATAGTAGTAGTAAGTAGCGTAAGTACTAATAGTATTAAGCGGTTTTTTTTAACCCCTATTTAGCTTTATAGTAATAGGGCGTATTCCTTAACTATATATACTATATAGTCTACTATTATATTTTCTGAAATATTACTAAAGGTATTTTTTAAGGTAATAGGGTAGTAGGTTTCTAGGATTAAGTAATATACTTTACCTTTTTTTTATAGGATAAGTATTATTATAGATCTTCTAAGTTATAGGTAGTAGGCTATAGTAAAGTATAGTTTAGCTATATCTATAAGCTAGGGTAGTATAAGTAGTCTATAGGTCTTTAAGGGGTTATTTAAAAAGGTATCTAGTCTTAGTACTATATTATTTAAAAAGTAGCTAATAGTTCTAGGTATTTTCTCTATTATTATATTACTAATAACCTATAGGTAAATTACTAAGGTCTACTAGAGCTAGTTAAGGGAAGAACCTTTCTTTAAAGATCTTTACCTTTTTATTATTATTATTAGTAGGCTATAATTCCCCTACTTTTTATAGAAGTAGTAGGTATAGGTCTTTTACTAAATAGGCTACCTTTTTCTTTACCTATTTTACTATAGGCTAAAGGGGATTATTATAGGGGAGGCTTAGGTTAAAAGTATAGTTATTTACAAAGTATCTTTAGTTATTTCTTACTATATTTTTTAGGGTATTCTTTAACTAGTTTTTTATATCTTTATATTATCTCTTATCTTTAGGGTTATAACTAGTTATATATTTTCTTTTTAGTTATTATTAGCTAGTAATAAGAAGTATATATTATATATAGGGGCGTAGTTTTAAGAGTAGGTAATACTTTTATAGGGTATTTTTAATTAGTACTTAAATCCTTTTTAGTCTTTAGTTAAATTTCTTAGGGGTAGCTAATAAGGCTTAGTTATTTAATATTAGATAGATTTTATTTATCTTAAGGATTCTTATTATATATTTTACTATTTAGTTATAAGCATATACTATAAGTATATAGTATAATATTTATAGTTTTTTTAGTAAGTTAAAAAGAATAGAGTAATATATAGTTAGAATATTTAAGTAGTAGGTAGTAGTAGGTAGTAAAGTAGAAAATTAAAATAAGAAGGATAAGTATATATATAGACTAAGGGTATAAATAAGCGCGTAGGTAGGGTTTATAATAGTAGTATAATAGGGTATAATATAAGGGGTAAGTATAACCTATTATAAGGGATAGGTTATAAGGGTTAGAGGGTTAAAATTAAAGTAAAAATAGTAAAACTTAGCGAAAATTTAAGCAAGGAATATAATTTTTTTTTTATAAAAGGGTAACTTTTTTATATAAAAAGGGTAGAATAAGGCATAGTAAGTTACGCGCAAGTTTTAGATTTTAAATATCTATTATAGTTAGGTTACTATATTACTATAAAGTTAAGGAATTTAGTATTATTTTAGTATATAATATAAAAACCTTAATTAAGTTAGCGTCTATTTAAGTTATAATATAAAAACCTTAATTAGGTTAATACTCTCTAGGTTATAATATAAAAACCTTAATTAGGTTAACGCTCTCTAGATTATAATATAAAAACCTTAATTAGGTTAGCGCTCTTTAGGTTATAATATAAAAATCTTAATTAGGTTAATACTCTTTAGGTTATAATATAAAAACCTTAATTAGGTTAGCGCTCTTTAAATTATAATATAAAAACCTTAATGAGGTTAGTACTCTCTAGGTTATAATATAAAAACCTTAATTAGATTAGCACTCTCTAGGTTATAACTATATTAGCTCCCCTTATTACTTTACTACTTTATACTTCTATAGCCTAGTAGATATAAAAACCTAAGTTTAGATTAGTATTATTAGTAAGCGATATAAAAACCTTAATTAGATATAGTACTCTAAACTAGAGGGAGAATAACACCTTATAACTAGTACACTTAAATATTATATTAACGCCGTAACTCTTTAATAATACTTAAAGTAAATAAGGGTAGTCGCCTAAAGAAGCTTTATACTATAGAAGAGAAAAGGGAAGTAGCTAATATAGTAAGTTAAAAATCCTACCGTTAAAAAGTTAGGCCTAGTAGGTTAGCAGTTATTCTAAATTTTAAATTTAACTAGACCTTCTTTCTATCCTCTAGTAAGCTAGGCCTAAAGGAGGTAAATAGATTATAGCACTTAACTAAAAGATTTAAGCAAAAGGGTTTAGTAACCTAAGTAATAAGAAGTAATAGTATCTAAAGGTAGTTATTTACTTAAGCTTTTTTTAACTATTTAATTCTAACCTATAAATAAGTAGGCTAGTAAGGCCCTTTATAAGTTATTCTAATTTTAATAGTCCTTATTTTCTATTATAGCGTTTCGCTTTCTTACCTATATATTATAAGCTAGAACTAATATTTATAAACCTATTTAGTCTAATCTACCTCCTACTACTAAAATTAGATATATAGATAGGCTATTACTACTAAATATTAGATCCTTAAGCATATATACTAAAGTCTTAATACTATTACCGCCACTAAACTAATCTACCTAGGCGTAAAGTCTAAGCTAGTTATAGTTAGTAACCGTATATAAAACCGCTCTAATACCTAATAATACTACTATACTAATAGAGGAGGATAATAGGGTAGTGGATATAGATAGAGTAGCATAATTATAGCTAATAGCGTTAACTTACTCCCTATCTTTAGTTTATAAATCTTCTTAGTTATAACTAGCTAAAAGTATAGAGCCTACCCTATTATTAAAGGAGGAAGATAGCGCTAAGAATACAGACTAGGTTAGAGAAATAGGTAATATAAGTAAAATAGTAGAGGTATTAATAAGCGGAAGCTAGCATAGAGCCTTTAATAATAATAGTAGCGATAATAATAATAGCGGCAATAGTGATAATAGCGATAGTATATAGCCCATATTACTATTAACTAATAATTCCTTATACTCTAGTAAAGCTACCTATAGTAATATAGATAACGCTAGTAATAGTAATAACGGACCTAAGGATTAGTAAGTAAGGTAGGCGGACTCTAGTAAGTATACTATTAATAATAGCAATAATAGGGTTAACCAAGAGTAGTATACTAGGGCTACTACCGCTTAACTAAAGATAGCGTAGAATAAGAGGTATATATATAGTATATAAATAAAAAGAATTATAATAGGGACTTTACTAACTTTATAGATAAGCCTCTATATATAGTAAATAAGAGTAGATACTCTTTAGTATAGATAACTTAATTCTAGTAATACTAGGTATTACTATTTACCCTAAATAATATAACTAACTACCCTTTAGATCTACCTAAGATTGCTTTAAAAAATAAGGACCCTAACGACTATAGTTATATTCTATAATAGATACTACTAGCTAGAGGTAATAAGAATCTACTAAAGCTTAACTTTTTTAAGTTAGAAAACTGGTTTAAAAATATAGAAATCTAAATTGGCTAATAATAGGATATTAATAGCTTTATTACTTAAGTAACTACGCTAGCTATATACTAAGGCGGGTTTAACTTAGCGTATAGACCCCTATACCTTTAGCATATTATATAGAACCTAAAAATCTAGATCTAAGGCTACTAAATATATAAGCTAAAGCAGTTTTAATTAGGCTAGGGGCTAGCAGCTAGTAGATTTGGCTATAAGTGCTATATATTCTTCCCGTATATAGTTATTAGGGAGTTTAGTAGAATATATCTCTCTAATAGAGAATAGGCTATTTAGGTTAATAATATTATCCTCCTAGCTTTAAAGAAAAGCTATACACCTAATATCTATTAGTATTATCCCTAAAGCTTTATAGATATAAATTATAAGGCTAAAGTTAAGATAAAATATTTTATAATAGGAACTAGTTAGCCTATAGATATTAGATATATAATACTAGAGTTATATCTAAATAGACTTTAAACCGAGGTACGGCAGCTCTCCTATAAGTATACTAGTAATAATAATAGATATATATTATATAATACTTTCTATAATCTATTTCTAGTAATATCTAAATATAGGCTTAAGTTAGCTATTAAATATAATACGTTCTAGTAAGCTTAAAATAACTTTCTTAGCTATATTAACCTATATTTTAATTTTAATAAGAACCAAATACCTAATAAGAATTACTAGCTTAATCTTAGTATAAAGGATATACTAGTCCCTACTAGTGACGTTAATAGAGGTATTACGCTCCTCTATAAGTTATACTGCTTAAATAGTTAGGTAGAGGGATTTGCCTATCCTAACTATAACTCCTATTTAGTTTAGATACGTTACTACTACTAAGCACTAACTAGTGACTCTAGTAGCGCTAATATAGAGCTATAACTAACTAATAGCTTGTAAAGGATAGGCGGTATTATATATAATAAGGTGTATAACGTTAATAAAGAACTATTTACTATACTATTTAAGGGCTATAACCTATTCTAAAACGCGCAGTTTAAGGCGCTTAGCTATTTATAGGATCTACTAAAGTAATAGTATTTAGTTAATAGTATAAAAGACTAGCGTCTAGATATAAGTAAGAGATAGTAGCTTTTTATAGTATATAGAAGTACAAAATAGTAACTCTCCTCTATGCTAAGTAGGTCCAAGGATAAAAGCTTTAGGGTTAGGTAGAAGTACTAAATAATAATAAGGTTACTTAAAGAACTAAATAATATAAAAGAAGAATTTAAAGGGGATATTAGCGTAGTAGAGTTATATATATTATATATAGGTAATAATAAAAGCGAAGCTAATAGGACTAGTAGGTATATACCCTACTAGGTTTTAACTATAAAGGAGGTAAATAGGTTTATAGCTATAAAGTTAAACCAGTAGCTTCTCTACCTTAAGGTATTTATTAAAAGAGCTAGTATAGGATATAATAGTTAACTAGCGGCCTTATAGGAGGAATAAGTTATTAATAGCGTAATAGTATCTATATTAGTGCGGCTCCTTTATATAAGCACTAGCACGGACCTATTACTATATCTATTAATATAGCAAAGGGAATAGTGGTTTAAGGTTTAGCGGGCTAGAAATAGGGAGATAAGTAATAATAATATAGAAGAAGGCAGTAGTAGTCCTACTTAAGGCGGAGCTAAGTGGTTAGGTCTAGACCTCTAGATATATATACGGAAGAGTAGAATAGTATAGTTCCTAGTTAAGGAAATTTATTAAAATATAAGGCCGACGTTTATATCTTAGGTAATTAAATATTTAGTAGTAGCGGCTAATAGGTTTTAAAAGTCCTTCTATAAGAATTTAAATATTTAGAGAAGTATCTTGTATAAAGACGTAATATTTTAGTTATTTAGGGACTATATATATATATTAGAATAGGCGGGAATTAAGCTTAGAGTATAGTTATTAATCTAAAGCTATATTTAAGAAGTAATTAGGCTCCTAGCCAAGTATTAGATAAATAGGCCAAGAAAGCTAAATTAGTAGCTTAAAAAATTTATAACTAGAGTAAAATTTTAAAATAATAAAGTGTTAGGGCTTTAGGGTCTCTTATAGGTTATAATAGTAAACTTAATTAATAGGGCTCTATAGGTAGTAAAGGTAAGGTAGAGTAAAGCTAGAGGAGAGATAAGTAATAGGTAGGCATATTTTATATAGTATAATATAGGGCTATAGAGGGATAAGGTGTTTACTCTATTTATATAAAATAATAAGCGAGCTAACATACTAAAGAAATATAGGTGGTATAATATAGGATTTTAAGTACTTATACAGCAACTACACTCTATTATAGTAGAAGAAGTAGAAGAATTAGTAGGGTATAGGTTCTTTAGTTTTATTAAGAAATATATAGGATAGTATCTGTAGGCAATTCCTTAGTATAACTATAATAAGCTATTTATTATATATAAGGCGTTTAAGTACTATTTCTAAGAGGCGTAAGATAAAATAGGTAGGCTTAACCTACTAAAGTAAATAAACTAGTTAGTTCTATAGATAGTAATTAAATATAATATTAATTTTTAGGCTATTAAGAGGCACTATAGGTGGGATAACTACAGTCTAACTAGAATAGAGTAGGAGGCGGCCTTATATAGGCTAAAAAGAGGTCTTAATATATTAAAGCTTAGGGTATATAATAGTAGTAATAAATAAAATTATATTCCTAAAGACTATTTCTATTATTTTATAGGATAACTAGACCTTAATTAATAATAATTATTTATTTCTTAATATCTAATTTAGATCTCTATTAGGCCTATATAAACTACTCCTTATTTATATATAGGGAGAAAACTCTATTTAAGAAAATAAGAAAACCCTATAATCTATCTCCCTACCTTTTAGGACTTGTATATAGGGCGCCTATAAGTTACCTATAGTACTCTACTACCTTACTTTATAACCTCCTTAGGAATTACTGCTACTATAATAAGCCTATAAATGCGCTAGTATTGTAAACTTAACTCTATTACTATAGAGTTATTAAGGGGCGCCTAGTACTTGCCCTTTTACCTTCTATTACTATTTTCTTTATAACCTAGAACTGGTTTAGTATATTTTAGCTAATAAGCTACTAGGTAACTACCTTAAGACCTTTTTATATTAAGAGTAGTATATTATAGTTTTTTATACTAGCTACTAAGAGTATTACTTCTTAGTTAGTGTATAGGGGGTATAGCAGTATTATATATTTTAGCGTCTATCTTAGCCAGCTATATTTATATCTTAGGCTACTTACTAGGATACCTACTTAGTAAAGCTAATTTTTTAGTCCTATTATTCCTGTTCTTAAGAGTGTTGCTATTATATTTTTTGCCTTTATTAGGCCTTTTTAGAGCCCTTAGGTGTTTACCCCCTATAGCATTAACTATACTATAGCTTGGGTTCCTTTTACCTAAGATAGCCTCTATACCTTTAACTTCTATATACCTCTCCAGTGTTAGTCTAACTAGTGTTATATTATAGTAGATAGTTTTCTAGTACTCTTTTATACTCTACTTTAGCTTCTTTTTCTCTTTTATTATTGTCTTTACTAATTTTTTATACGTCTCCCTTTCTCCTTTATATGGGCCTAGGCCCTAATATAGTACTATTCTTCTTCTACTTTCTTTACCTGTTTCTCTAATATATCTTCCCTACTTTAGGGTTATTGGTTTGTTCTCCTATAGGGTACCCTAGGGTTACTCTATAGTTTATTTAGGCGTGTCTTAATATACTTTATAATATTAAAGTTATGCTCTCTTTGCACCCTTTATATTACAGCGGCTTTAATATATAATTATAAGGGGGGGATATTAGCTTTCTTTTTAAGTAGTGCTATAGCCGTTTGCTTATACCCGCCTATTATACTCTAGAGATAAGCTGTTTAGACCTTTTAGAGTGATTTAAGGAGTGATTTAGGGGGACCTTTTTTAGATTCTCCTATGGCCTAAATACTAGATCTATACATTATGGTTAGCTAGATAACTACTATATATAGTAGGCGTAACCTCTAGAAGTATAAACCCTATATAGAATTAACAATCCTGAATATTATAATATACTATACTTAGCCCTTATAGGCCGCTTATAATATATATACGCTCTACTAGAGCTTACTATTTACCTATACTCCTAATACCCTTAGGCCTTAAACTAGTTAACCCCTAAAGCCTTAAATATAAATTGCATACTAGAGATCTGCAGATTGGTTACATTTTCTTATAAAGTAGATTAGCTAGTATTTCTCTAGTAAAAATTGGACTCTATATTGTCTTGCCTATTCTATATAGGTATTATAGGCTTTCTTTAGTGTTCTGTAATTCTCTATAGCTATTAGGCCGTATATAATTAGGTTTATATTATTAATAAAGCCTATTCCCTAGGTTGCCCCTTTCTTAAAGGAGTTAAGTAGGTTGCTTATAAAGAAAAGAAAGAGTATAGGTAAAAGGGGTAATCCTTATAGTATTTCTATTATAACTATAATAGGGGGGCTCTAGTATCTGCTAAAAACTAGTAATATTTCTTTCTAGCCTATAAACCCTTAAATAAATTATATAATCTATTTTAGAAAGCCCTTTACCCTAAGAATATATAGGAGGTGCTTATAGGGTATATTATTATAGGCACCACTAATATCTAAGCTAAGTATTAATACTATAAAGTCCCTTTATATCGCCTATATAGACTTAATAGTGGTAGTAAGTAGCGTAAGTATTAATAGTATTAAGCAGTTCTTTCTTGCCCCTATTTAACTTTATAGTAATAGGGCGTGTTCTTTAGCTATATCTACTATATAGTCTGCTATTACCCTTTTTAAGATTTTGCTAAGTGTATTTTTTAAGGCAATAGGGTAGTAGCTTTCTAGGATTAAGTAATCTACTTTACCTTCTTTTTATAGAATAACTATCGTTATAGATCTTCTAAGTTATAGGTAGTAGCCTATAGTAAAGTATGCTTTAGCTATATCTATAAGCTAAGGTATTATAAATAGTCTATAGGTTTTTAAGGCCTTATGTTATGGACACTTTAAGTACAATATTACGACTACTTAGAGAGGAGTCGGCGGAAGCTAGTTAGTTAATATAGGCACGGTCCAGAATAGATCCGGTAGAACTATATAACAAGGAATAGTAACCGAGGTTACGTGGTGTTAAACATATTAACTATATTAAACGGAAGGGATGTTACGTTTAATACAGACAACACGTACCTTATATACAAGAGAGGATTTCTTAGGAGTATGGTTGTATATTTAAAGGACCTTAGTCCCTACTGTAGATAGTTCTCTCCTTATAGTGAATTTTAGAATACAATTAGAGTTAATCTATTAGGCCACTACTCCACCAGTTATTATTATATTGTTGTTTTTATCGTACCTATATACCCAGCCTAATAACAGAACCCATTATAGTCTAGGCTATAAGGTTCTGTTATACCTTATTTAGAATTTTATCTAGTCCTAGTGCTATATTATTTAAAAGGCGGCTAATAGTTCTGGCTATTTTCTCTATTATTATATTGCTGTTAACCTATAGGCGAGTTATTAGTGTTTTACCTATAATATTACTAAGGTCTACTAGAGCTAGTTAGGGGAAGAACCTTTTTATAAGGATTTTTACTTTCTTATTATTATTATTAGTGGCCTATGTTTCCCCTACTCTTTATAGGGGTAGTAGGTATAGGTCTTCTACTAAGCGCCCTACCTTTTTCTTTAACTATTTTGCTATAGCCTAAAGGCCCTTATTATAGGGGAGGCTTAGGTTAAAAGTATACTTATTTATAAACTGTCTCTAGTTATTCCTTGCTTTTTTTTAGGGTATTTTTTAACTAGTTTCTTATATCTTTATATTATCTCTTATCTTTAGGGTTATAGCTACTTATATATTTTCTTCTTACTTATTATTAGCTAGTAATAAGAACTGTATATTATACAGACTATATATATCGCGTATAGGGGCCTAGTTTTAAGACTAGGTAGTACTCTTTTAGCCTATTTTTAATTACTGCCTAGATCCTTTTTAGTCTTTAGTTAATTTTCTTAGGGGTAGCTAATAAGCCTTACTTATTTAGTATTAGGTAGATTTCTTCTAGGTCTTAAAGTTATTATTTAACTATACTAAGGAAACTATTTATCTTAAGCTTCCTTATTGCATATTTTTTACTATTTAGTTGCGCCTTAATATCCAGATCTAGTTATATTTAAATAGGGATATAGTTTAAGGCGAGTACCTATTCTTCTTTAGGGTTATACCTTTTAAGTCTTTAGTATAGGCCTTCGTCTATAAATATAAGGTTAATTATACTTCTAGTAGTGCCTTATTGCTATATAATTGCTTCTAGGGGGGTGGCTAGCTTAAGGCCCTAGATATTTATAGCTCTTAATAGGCACTCTACCTATTAGTTAGTAGTAATATGGATACCTCCCTACTATAGGTAATAGAGGTTACTAGACTTTAATTAGGTAAGTAAGTTTATTAAATATAACGGAACCTTATAGCCTAGACTACGGTGGGTTCTATTATTGGGCTGGGTATATAGGTACAATAAAAACAACAACATAATAATAACTGGTGGAGTGGTGGCCTAACAGATTAACTCCAATTGTATTCTAAAATTCACTATAAGGAGAGAACTATCTACGGTAGGGACTAAGGTCCTTTAAATATATAACTATACTCCTAAGAAATCCTCTCTTGTATATAAGGTATGTGTTGTCTATATTAAATATAACATCCCTTCCGTTTAATATAGTTAATATATTTAATACTATATAACCTTGGTTACTATTCCTCGTTATATAGTTCTATTAGATCTATTCTGGACTATGCCTATATTAACTAACTAGCTTCCGCCGACTCCTCTCTAAGTAGTTGTAATATTATACTTAAAGCGTCCGTAATACTATCCCCCTCCTCTTTATCTTTATCCTTAAAGATTCCTAATATCTCCAAGTTGTCCACTAGAGGTGTAATATCTGTTTAATTAGTCTAGTTAATATCCTTGCTTATTATACCTAAAGCTTCTTCTTCTCTTTTTTGGGTTAAGCGTCGCCTTCGTACTATTTCCTCTATACTATTACTTGGTAAAGTAATAGCAATTCCCTACTTAAGGTGCGCAAAAGAGGGGTTGGTTTATATTATGCTGGCAAGTCCTTTATCTTAATAACCCTCTTCCTACTCTAAGTGTACTAAAGCAAACGTTTAATTGTCCTATGATGTTTGCTCCGTTTTTAACACTAAGTATACACATTCTATTACTCTTAACAGTCTTTAAGTTCCCTAAGTAACTTATTATAGGGTCTTGTGTTTAATCTACCACTATAAAGCTTAACGGTAAGCTAGCCTCTGTACTACTTAAGGTTTAATATGCCTTAGAAGAGTCCGCACGCATCCTTAAAGCTTAACGTTTAGCTTATACTCGTCTTTAACGCCTTAAATGTGTCTATAAGAAGGTTTGTTCTAAGAAGTAGAAACTAGTTTAATAGGGTTTATCTAAGCTAGGTAATAAAAGGATTAGCTCTCTTCCTATAAGGGAAATAACTCTAAGTAGCTTAGTAATTGCTCCTCTTAGGTCCCCCTTAGGTAACTCTTTCTTTAGTAATCCTTTCTTATCTATATTACCTAACCTGCTCTCTTTTAATACTCCTATACCTTTCCTATAGCATTCCTTAGGTTGCTTAGTGGTTTCTAGGTAGTCTTGCTATAGCCTATTTACTTTACCTTATACTACGTTTTGTCATCTATATCCTTATAACTAATAATCTTTAAAACTTACTATTTGTCTTTCTCTTATTCTCTATATATGTCTGCCTTATAGACTAGTGGCTTAATATTTCCGTATACTGGCTCTAGCATTGCGATATATTATATAGGGTAGATTTTCATTTTAGCTGGTAGGTTTAACTTATATATAACCAATAAAATTCTTTGCTTAACTTTAAAAGGTCTTAGTCTAACGTAATCCAATTTCTTACTTAGTCGTTAACTTTTAAAATTTTTGTATAGTAGCTATACCTTATCTCCCTCCTTAAGATCTGGTCCCTTAGATCTCTTAGCATTATAGTACCTTTTTATTTATTCTTGTACTAGTTTAGCTGTTTCTTTAAGGTCTGTATAAAGATTTATTAATGTCTCTATTCTTTACTTAGCTGTGCTACTCGTCTTTTTTACTTAATGTGGCGATAATAATATTCTTAGCTTATACCCATAATTCGCCTTAAATAGTAATATCCCTATTCCTTCTTATAGTGTTGCATTGTATACAAACTGTATAACTGGTAATAGTAATACCCAATTGTTCTATGCGTGATTAATATAATGCCTTAGATACTGTTCTAGTGTCTAGTTTAGTCTTTCCGTTTATTTGTCTATCTATAGGTAATATGCTGTAGATATTGCTACGCGAACCCCTTATTCTGCTAGAAATACTTCCTAAAATACTACTATAAATCTTAGATCTCTATCCAATATAATCTTATCTAGTACTCCGTGTCTTATAAATACTTCCTTTATATAGATTCTAGCGACATCTTCTACTAATATCTCTTTAGTATATGCTATAAAGTATCCCTACTTTATTAGCTTATCTACTATTACTAAAATCGTATTATAATCTTGTCCTGTAATAGGATCTCTTAACTTTGGTAACTTAATAATAAAGTCCTATAATATAACCTCCTATGGTCTTCCTAGTGTCTTGATAGGTTATAGCCCTCTATACGGCTTATGCCTTATTAGTTTGTTCCTTTAGCAATCTGGATATTCCTTTATAACTTATTTTACTAGTCCCTAGATTCCTTAAATAATATACTCCTCTTAAAGTCTTAATACTAAGCCTATAGCTCCACTGTGTCCTTATGTTATTCCCTTATAGAATTCCTTAATAAACTCTTCTGTGATAGACTTAGGTATATATGTTACCTCTCTGTTTTTGTATTGCTTTAAGTCTAGATCCTCTACCTATACTTTTTAGATCTTCTATATTTAATTACTCTCTGGTAATTTATAGATCTAACTTTCTTTGGTTACTATAATCTTTGGATAATTATACCTAATTAATCCATCTTAATCCTTTTGTAACAAAGCTCCTAATAGCTTTTTATTATTTTATAGTTTAGCTTTTCTACTTAGAGCGTCTGCTCGTGCATTATCTGTTTCCTTAGTATACTAAATTTCAAAATAGTATTCTGTAAGCATTTCCGCCTATCTAACCTATCTTTAGTTGAGTTTCTTTGTTATTAGGAATCCTATAAGGTTCTTATAGTCCGTTTTAACTATAAATGGTTTCTCTATGCCTTGTAAGAATACTCTCTATTCTTTAAGTGCTGTAACTATACCTAATAACTCTTTGTTGTAGATGTTATAGTTTAACTCTAGTAGTGTTATCTTTTGACTGTAGTATACTACTAGGTGCCATCCATCCTAATATTTCTATAGGAAGTACGCTCCTAGTATAAAGTTTAATGTATCTGTTTTTATAACCGTCTCTAGACCTAGTTAATAGATCTTAAGAACTGGCTCCTAGGTAAATAACTCTTTAACTCTCTTAAATAGTTCTTATTACTCCTTTCCCCATGCCTATAGTTCCTCTTTTTTTATTAGCTGCGTAAATGGCTTAATATCCTATAACCATTGCGCTATAAACCTTCTATAGTAATTGCAAAACCCTAGAAACGATCTTAACTGCGTAATATTCTCTGGTTCTTGCTAATTTACTATAGCCTTGATCTTCTTTAGATCTATACTAAGTTGGCCTAGTTTAATAATAAATCCAATAAAATTGGTCTTCTTAGTGAAGAACTTGTATTTCTTAATTGCTACTAGCATCTATTCTTCCTATAGTCTCTTTAAGACCCACTTAATGTGTTCCCCGTATTTTTCCTTACTCTTTAAGTAGATAATAATGTTGTTAAGGTATGCTATAATAAATTCATCTAAGTGTTCTCCTAATACACTATTAATTCGCTTCTGGAATATTGCTGGTATGTTTATAAGCCCAAATTGTATAACTAATGGTTTATATAGTCCTTCCTTTAACTTAAAGGCTGCCTTCTATTTGTTACCTTCCTTAATTCTGATCTGGTGGTACGCCTATCTTAGATCTATCTTTGTAAAGATCTTTACATTGCCTATCCTATCTTAGATTTCGCTAATTAAGGGTAAAGGATATCTATCCTTCCTAGTAATGCTGTTTAACTGTTTATAGTCTATATATATCCTAAGTTTTCCGTTTTTTTTTAGGATAAATAATACTAGATATTCTGCTAATAACTATAATAGTCTAATATATCCCTTTTATAAGTTCTCCTAGATAAACTCCTTAAGTGCCACTAACTCTATTTTAGTAAGCTTATAGATTAGAAAGAACTTTAAACTTATTCCCTCTTCTAATTCTATCTTATAGTCCTAAGCTATATACTTTGATAGCTTTTCACTTTCTAGTGACTATAACTTTTTACTATACTTATAGTATCTCTTTGGTATATAACTTTAGACTTATTCCCTCTTCTAATTCTATCTTATAGTCCTAAGCTGTATGCTTTGACAGCTTTTTACTTTCTAGTGACTATAACTTTTTACCATACTTGTGGTATCTCTTTAGTATATAACTTAAGCCTTGCTTAGTCTCTTTATACGTCGCTCTAACTTAATACCATACTAACTTAGTTTACTATTATACTTTATATTGTTGTATATCCCTAATATTAACTTAACCTATAACCTAATTAATCTTTGGATTGTACTTCTGTAACTAAGGCATTCCTAGTATCGCCTCGTCCTGTCCTAATAGTAGGATATTAAAAGATATTCTAACTGGTCTCCCTTTAATAGTTATCTAAATAGGTTCTGTTTTAAGATTGATAATACCTCCTCTATAGGCTATCTAATCTCCTAAAATTGTTATAAGTGGATATAGGTGTTCCTTCTGTCTATATAGTAACCCCATCCTTTCTACTGCCTTTGGTAATATGTGGTTCCTAGTTGCTCTACTATCTACTAATACTTTAAACTGCTGATCTTGCTACTTAGCTCTTAAATTTAGGTATTATCCTTAAATTTCTTTAAGGGTTTAAGGCTCTAATACTAGTTCCCTCTAGTCCTATACGCCTCCCCTTTTCCTAACTATTAGCTGCTCGATCCTACCTATATTTAGTCTAACTTTCGCTAATACTTAGTTTGTTTCTTTTCCTCTATATACTATAGATAAGTGTTCTCTAGGCACTCCCACTACTGTTATCCGTCTAGGTACTCTTCCGTAAGGAATCTTCCTGGTTAAAGTATTAAGTCCCCTTAACCTTATACTTCTACTAGGTGCTAACTATATATATACTTAGCGTTCCTAAACTGTTTTTCCTCTAGTGCCTAATATATTCTTACTAGGTACTTCTAGTTCTTGTCCTTGGGTGCTCTATATATGTTATATATATTATCCATATAAGCTATCCACGATAGTATATAATGCGCTATATGTTTTGGGTTAACTCTTAGTTTATCTTTATCTTTAAGTTTAAACCTATACCTAGTTAACCTAACCACTGGTATTTCTACTGTAGGTACTAAGATTTATTACTTACTTCTCTAGTCCCTAGATCCTTCTTCTAGGTTCCTTAATATTATAATTAATGCTCCTTTGATGTAACTTATGCGTTTTTCTATAATAGGTTAGTCTTAGACAACTTTTTTGTCTAGCTATATATAAAAGTCTTCCCATTTATTACTGTGTTATTGCCTATACCACTTTCTATATAACTGGTTTAGTGTATATGGTCTATCTATTAGAAAGTACCTTATTATCGCTGTATTATAATATCCTTTGGTATATCTTTCTTTAAATCTGGTTGGAATATCTAGATCCTCTTCTTATTCCAGTTCATCTAACCACTTTACCCTTAGTGTCCCTACACTTGGCCTATTAGTAACTCTTTGTATAGGTGCTCTGTTCCTTATACAACCTAGTATAGCTGATCTTTTGTCTAGCTTTTGCTCTTGCTATATAATGATTTTTATCCTAAACTTATCTATAGTTTTTTGTTTTCTGCGTCTTGTAGCTAGATCCTTGTAGTTGTCTTACTTTTTAATCCTAGTATTAACTGTTTAATCTTTAGGCTAAATACTATATTTACCTAGGATTACTAACGTTTTTATTTATTCTCTAAACTTGTAGTTCTTGAACTTACGTCCTATACTTATTTATTTATTACTAAACTAAGTTACTACCCTTTCCTATCAGTTTTTATCCGTTATAGGTCCTTGGGTGTGTCTTATCTTACTTTAAGAATCTTAAGCTTTTTTTATCTCCTCCTAAGAATCTTAAGCCTATAGCCTTTTGCCTTTATTAAGTAATAAGCTAGCACTAGCAGTTATCTACTTACTTAGTTTCTTCTAAATATTACTCCTATTGTCTTGTAAAGCAATGGAAATCGTATTTAATGGTGTTATAACATCCGTTACTAAACCTCGTTTAGTAATGGTCTTAGTCTCTGCTTCTGTTGCGTTATTAAGGTTTAAGTGCTCCTAGTTAGCCTCCTTTTTATCCTTGTCGCTAATAATTAATAAGTACTCTAACTCCATTGTTATTACTGCTAATCTTTATCTGTATATTGCTATAACATCTTGATCTAGCTTATAGAGTTAATCTTGTTCTTTGTCTAACTCTCTAGTTCCTTGGAGTCCTTTTAACTCTAGCTCTTATAGCCAATAGCTTGCGCTATACTTAGCGTCCTTATAAATTTGGCATGCGTTGTTATAACAATACGCAAAACTATTAATTAAACACTCTTTTATTCCTTATAGTGCACCATTGTCCCTCTATATATATATGCCATCTGCTGGTCTGGTTCCCTTTACCATATAGTTACTCTAACTACCTCTATAGTCTCTAGCGAAATAACCCTATTTTCTATAATTTATGCAAGCTTTATCTTTAAACCATCTTTCTTGCTATGGAGTCTGCCTAAACGTCTTCTACTGCTAAAATCCCTAGTTTGGCCTCTACTCCTTAGTCCTTTAATTACTTAATCCTTAACCTCTAGGTTTCTATAGTTTCTTTTCCCACCTTTAGGTTTCTTTGGTACTACTTAGGTCTATTAGCTTTGCGCCATTTCATAGTTTTTAACTCTATATCTGTTGTTGCGTACTCTGCGCCTTATATAACTATAGAACTCTATCTTGCCCTCTTTTAGCTTGTTCCCTTTGGTAGATCCTATTATTGATCTTTATTAACTAATCTATTAACTCCCTTAGAGTATCCGCATCTTCTATTAGGATAATTGCGTCCTAGACTTTAGCCTTAAGTCCCTGTTTATACTATGCTATAAGCGCCCTGTTATTCCACTTAACCTATATAGCTAGTGTTTAAAACTGCGTTATATACTTAATTGCTAAAGTGCGTTATACTAAGTTCTAAAGCTTTTGTTCCGCTGTGGTTATGGCCTCCAGGTCTTTAAATATCTATATTAGTTGCTCTGCAAACCCATTTTAACTGGTAAATATATACCGTATATCCTAGTTAGTAGTTGTTATGCTATTAGCTTATATTTCCGTGAGATACAGCTTAAACTACTTAAGTGCCCTCCCTATTAGGAATAATTCTATATAGGCTACTTGATCTAACAATATTACTAACTTCGCTTCTTCCTATACTACCTTAAAGTGCATCTGCGTAAGAAATCCTTTAAGCTTTAACTTCTCTCCTAAGAATTATTTAATTAAAGGTAACTTAATCTTTACTACTCTAATTCTATTAATGCGTTCTTTAAGTATCCTATTATTATCTTATAAGTGATTAACCATTTCCTGTAACTAACCTTGCGTAACCACTTGAGAATCCCTATTATCTATACTGGTATTACCTGGCCCTAAGGTTATGGCTGCCGTCAATACTATTATGACTAGTGCTGCTCTTGGTAGTATATTATTTAAGTTTATTCTAATACCATAACCTTGGTAGTGAATATATAACGGAACCTTGTAGCCTAGACTACAGTGGGTTCTGTTATTAGGCTAGGTATATAAGTACGACAAAAACAACAATATAATAATAACTGGTGGAGTGGTGGCCTAATAGATTAACTCTAATTGTATTCTGAAATTCACTATAAGAAGAGAACTATCTACAGTAGGGACTAAGGTCCTTTAAATATATAACTATACTCCTAAGAAATCCTCTCTTGTACGTAAGATATGTGTTGTCTGTATTAAACATAACATCCCTTCCGTTTAACATAGTTAATATATTTAATACTACGTGACCTTGGTTACTATTCCTTGTTATATAGTTCCACCGGATCTATCCTAGACCGTGCCTATATTAACCAACTAGCTTCCGCCAACTCCTCTCTAAGTAGTTGTAACATTATACTTAAAGCGTCCATAATATTAAAGATCTAAATAAGGGTATTATAGAGTAAGAGGCTAAGTCTAAAGATAATATAGAGGAAGAGAAAGTGTTGGTTATATAGGGTGACTCACCAATAACAACTACTTAAGTAGGTTACAGTAATATTAGTTAAAAAGCTTAATTAATTCTTATAATAAGGAAGGGCAAAGAGCTTAAGGCTTCTCGCTACGCTAGTGCCGCGGCAATATGTAATATATTCCCAACACTAGCAATTCTTCTTTTATAGTTACCACCTATATATATATACCGCTTAACTAGCATAATAAATATCAATCCTCCTCACTTACTATTGCTATTACAATATATAACGGCTCGCACAAATGCCTTTAAACTAAAAAAGAATCATTAGGGAGTGGTAGGAAGACATATTATAAGGGCCGCCAAGGCGCTAGTAGTAAGCAAACTAATAGCAATTTTCTATCCCGGGGATAGAAAATCCTAATTAGTTATTAAAAGTTAGGGTAGATATTATATTAAGGCCGCTAAGGCGCTAAGTGTAAGCAAGCCAATAGCGATTTTCTATGCCGGGTATAGAAAATCCTAATTAGCTGGCTTAAAGTTAGGGTCTATAGAATACCGCAGGTAGTATACTCCAGCATCGTTATAAAGTCTTGCTCTTACTCCCTTTTAACCCAACCTTCCACTTATATATATAGAGTATTTGTGTTAACAAACGTTTCTAAAGCCTTATTTAGGTTTGCCTTTGTTATTATATCTACCAGGTTATCTTGGCCATTAATCTATTAAATTTTAAAGAGTTCTTACCGCTTATAGGATTGCCAAAGTGCCATAATATTAATTATAAGGCGCTTTTCCTTTATAGTACCAAGCTTGACTAAACACTTATAGAGGGAATATAAGTCGGTACACACGATTATAGGGATAATAGGAAGTTTAAGTTAATCTATAATTATTTTTAGGGTAGTTCTAATTGCAATTACTATATTAACTCCGCTAACCATTCTATATATCTTTGATGCTAGAATGCTTTAAGTAATATACTTACTCTTAGTTAAGCTCCAGTGGATAAGATTGCTATAGATTATAAAGTTATTCTCTTTAATAGATTTGTTTGCGATAATAATCTTATATCCCAGCTAGGAGCTAAAATCTTTATTATTTACAAATAATCCATTAACAAATATAAAGAGCTTAGCAGTGGGAAGATTAATAGGCATATAGAGTAATCCCCAATCGAGATAGTTTATTTACTAGGAAAGACGCTTATTTAGGGCAAGAATATTATCCTTAGTTGGTTCCTGGTATTAAGCGGCAATAAAGAGATTAAATAAAGCCTTAGGTTAATAGATAGAAGCAATATAAGCTCCACAAGCGCGTTACTCCACATATCCTTACTTTGGAGAATTAATATTAATAATGTTAATCTTCTTACCTTAACCCTTCTAGCGTAAAGCAATAGAATCCTTGTTTAGGGAGAGGATGCATCTATTAAAGAGTAATAGTGTTTTTAAGTTAAGCTTTTCCTTTAGCTTTACTATAAGATTTACCTTTACTAATTTATCTTCTTTAAGAGCTAAGAATTGGTCGTCTCCTAAGATAATTATATTATTAGTTTATATGCTAATAATTCTAAATGGAGTTCCTGTAGTTGTTATAAGGAAGTAGGGATTAAATATAAAAGTAGTTATTAAAAGCTTCTCTTTATAGTACTTACTATAAGTAGCTTACTAATGGGTTCCTACCTCTGCAATTCTATATAATAGCTTAAGCACAACCATAATTGTATCTTCGGAATATTAGTGGCGAATTTGCTCTAAAAGGTATACTAATATTAAGCGCTAAAGGTGCGTCTCTAATTAGGTATAGGCCTAAGTAATATTTTATAAATAGACCGCTATTCTATTCTTTATTAAGGAGAGAGCTAGCGTAATAATAACTTACTAACTAGCTTATTAAATTATGGGAGATTATATAAGAATTATCTCCTTACTATTATTGTTGTAATCTTAGATAACAAGCCTTGATTTCTTAAATAGGGTATTAGTAGCTTTGCCCTTAATCTTATTAACTATTCTTAACTTAAAGATGCGAACTCTATTAAACTTAATAGGGTTATACTTCTTAAATTTAAAGACTTCTCTTAAAATAACACCATTAATTTCCTACTTATTAGAAGCTTAGAAAGGAACTCTAGGGGTTATAATATAACCTTCCTTTTAGAGTTATTTTGCAAGCTCAAAATCAGCCTTCTCCTTAGCTGTTATAAAGGCTATTAATAACTTGACTCTATTCTTAATGGCGGTAATAAATTGCTCTTTAAAATTAATAAGGTGTTAGTAATTTTGTAATCCCTTTAGGCAACCTCTACCACGTTATAGTTGCGGCACATCTACTATAATTATATTAGAATTATAGTCGCCTTCTAAAGTATATTTATCGTGGTTCTCCTCTAAGGCATCTTTTAGGGTATCCTATAAAGGCTTAAAACTGTTATCTTTATAATAAGGCTTAATAACAGTTAAACAGAATTAAGTAGGTCTGTAAGGTATTTAAATAGTATAAGTTTAACCATTAATTGCAATAAGTTAATGTGGGCCTAACTATTCTCCCTTTTTACGCCATATATATACCTTAGACTGGAGTGGCAGATTAAGCGTAATTAAGGTATTTAGGCCATTTCTTATTCCTAGTGCGTTGTTAACCTAGTATATAGCGTAGAGACATCAGACCTCCTTTATTACTTTGCAAATAGCCTTAGCCTATTACATAATAGAGGGAGATAGTGGAGAATTGTTAGTTATTTAAGGGTAGGCGCTAAAGACTAGCAATATGGGTATAAGTCTATTTAGGCCAGCGGAATCATTAATAGCTTTACTAGCTATTTATAAGGTAAGTTCTTTACTAGCGTCCTCTAGTTCTAAAGAGATAATCTTATATACACGGCGTAATAGCGTGTAATATCGCTCCACTTTTTTAATACTATTATATGCCTTAATAGGGACTTCTTTAACCTTAATTACCATTGCCTTTATTTATTATTAAAACTCTATAGATAAGAAGTTCTTTTCTATATTATAGACGAGGTACATCCTAAAGAACTTTTAGAGCTCTTGCTGCACCCGGCCTAAAAAGACCAAACCAACCAAAAGAACCCTGAAAAACACCCTAATAATCCCCTAAGATACATACATCACAGGGGAGGCATAGGTGGAATGATAGTAGTATACAGTTGCGCGTAACCGCTAGACCTATACCTAATAATAGCCCCCCATAACAACAACAAGGACGGGCGAATACTATACCAGAAAGCAAAAATACCCCAATTAAGAAGGTATCTAATAAAATATAAAGCCTTTTAGACGCGTCTAGTATCCGGAACTATAGGGGAGTATCTGTTAGCTATTACAAACTAATGCAGCTAGTAGAATGGCTCTAGTCTAGCAAACCTTAGGCGCCCCTCTAGTAAACCCTTAATTAAATCCTCTAACGGCTAAACAAAATTAAAGATAAATAAAATCCCCCCCTATAGGCGAACCGCACCTGGGCCGCCATAGCTGCGCTCCTATAGTATAGGGAACCTACCCCTCTAAAAACAACAACTGGGTATATAATCACAATATAACCAAATATAGAAAAGGTAGAGGAACTTAGGGGATAATCAGAAATAAAAGTTCTTATAAAGATTCATAAGGAGGTTTACGACGCCGTCGCAGTCTAACACCTTAGGAGTGGAGACATTAGAGTCACCCTAAAGGACCAATAGGTAAAGGAACGGGCTGTAAGGGCAGGGGACAGGCTAGGAGAGCGTATTAGCATAAAAGTGCTTTATAAAGATTACCCAGTTAAAGTCCTGTCGGTTCCTATAAGCCTTAGGGTAGAAAGGGGACGCTAGGCGAACAATACAGCAACTATATAGGAGATAGTAAAATAAACGGAACGCCTTATACCAGGACTTATAATTACCCAGATCTAATAGCTTTAACAGGAAAATACAAACCAAGCATATAATAAGAATAATAAGAGGATATAAGAAGCGCCAGAGACTTACTAGGGAAACGATAAATAAACGCATGGCTCCCTTATTATCAGTGTATATATACTAGAAATGCAAAAACTCCTTATCCAAAAAGGAATAATTATAAATGGCCTTATATATAATACAAGGCTCTACAACCACAGACTACGCCTGGAACGATATTATTGCTGCGTATAATAGGGACACACCCAATCCACATGCGCAGCACAGGTGTGCTGTGGCCACTGTGCAGGCCCCTACGATATAAGACAATATATAAATTAAGACTAAATAAAATGCGCGAACTATCACCGAAGCACATATAAGGCGTAGGAGAGAGAAGGCTGCATTAAATATAGGAGATGGAAGGAAAGGGCTTAATAGCTGCGGGAATAACTGCACGCTAGGTTATACAAATAGAAACAATAGGCGATAAGCTAGGGGGATGTAGGTATCTTCCTAGCGTTTCCTACCTTTAATACTGGGGGGCTAAGCTAGCTATCCCAAGCCTTAACGGGCTAAAAGCGACGCCGCGCAATATTACCAGACCGAATAGGAACACAAGGGATATATAGGACACAAGGGAGAGGACGCCCAGTAGGAAGACCCCTATGGACGGCTATAGTAAGTTTAAGGCCGGGACAATCAAGAATTAGATTTAACGCGGTAAACACAATATACGCAGCTGGCTTATAAGGGGCATACAGCCAACTGGCGAGAATGGGGGAAGAACCGGAGGCAATAACAGACTTAGATTTAGAAAGGCTAGTAGGAATATAAGATACAGGAATGGAAAGCTCCATATAAAATAAGTAGTAGCCAGGGAGTAAATACAGGAGACGGAAGTTCTGAATATTTTAGAGAAAGTGGAAATGGAAGAAGTGAGGAGTGAAGGAGAGGCAAAGGACCCCCACTGGGGGTCCGCTACTTGACCATTATATAGTATAACTGCGGCAATACGAACCACCGTCTAGTAAGGCCCCTACTAGACAGTCTAGACCCAGAGAAACACCATATTCTTGCCATATAAGAGCCGTATTATAATACCTACATATAATTGACATACTGCCCCTGAGGATTTTAGCTCCTATATAAACCAAAAGCAGCTACACGCGTATGCTTTATAATTAGTAAAAATATTAGCCTTGCCTTATAGTTATAGCAGGTAGTTAACCTAGATATTGCAGTTATAACTATCCAGACATATAGGGGACTAGTATAAATTATTAATGTCTATAACCCTAGGGTCGAAGGGGTAGTATAGACAGAGAATATTATATCTGTAATAAGCTTGCTAGAAACTAAACACGCGGAGTTTATCTTACTAGGAGACATAAACCTCCACCACCTACGGTAGGGGGGCATCCATGTTGCTGCTAATTGATAGGTAGAGTGCCTACTAAGAGCTATAGATAACGGGGGCCTTAAGCTAGCTACCCCCCCAGGTGCAATTATATGGTAATGGGGCACTGCCAAAAGTACAATTAATCTTATGATTATGGACGAAAACCTATACTAGAGACTCGAAAGGTGCTCCCCTAAAGAAGAATGGGCACTTACCTTAGACCATATCCCTATCCAGATATAACTAGATCTGGACATTAAGGCGCAACCAAATGGTAAAAGATACGTAATAAGGAAGCTTAACGTAGATAGCTTTCTTAATACAATTAAACAACAACTCTAAGACTTAGAAGAAATCCACCTAATACTAAATGAGCGAGGCTTATTGGCTACCCCTGAGGAAATTGATTAAAGACTAGAAAGGATCTAGGCAGCAATTAAAAGCGGGCTGAAAGAGCACTGCCTGGTTTCAAAACCAGGCCCCTACGCGTGACACGTATGGTCTGTATAGTGCGCGGCCCTTGTAGCCGGCCAACGACGAGCAAGGAGGAAATATACAAGTAGCTATAATTCTGAGGACGAGAGATGATATAAAGACACAAGAAACTAGCTAAAGAATACCCTAAGAAAAGAAGCAAGGAATAACTGGAGATGGTTTATAAATGAACACACTACTAACCTGAGTCTCCCCTATAACAAGGGCCTTTGGACCATAGCGAAATGGGTAAAGAAAAAGGTGGGACGCCTAGTAGAAGATCTACACCTACCACCCCTATAAAGAGCAGGCGAACCACAGGCTACAAGTAATAATGATAAGAAGGTAAAGATCCTTACAGAAAGATTTTTCCCTTAACTGGCTCTAGCAGACCTTAGTGATATCACCAGTGAAACACCGGTGACTTGCCTGAGGGTTGACAGCGACATGATAACTAAAGAAATGGCTAGAACTATTAGCCGCCTCTTAAACAACACAGTACTAGGACTAGATGGGATCTTAAACAAAGCCCTAAAGACCTGTGGACCACTTATAGCACCTTGGCTTGCAGACGTAGCCAGAGTATGCTTTGCAATAGGTTACTACCCGCGACTCGGAAGATCCATGATGACGGTTGTCTTATAAAAAGAAGGTAAAGTAGACTACTTAATCCCAGGAAGCTACCGCCCTATTGCCTTAGAAAACACCCTAAGCAAGATCTTAGAAAAGGTTATAGCGGACCATATAGTAGATATGGTAGAGGA
>Ga0307507_10001559_pt1 | contig 51013 bp, 21 predicted proteins | sample 7_EM_MG_FD_207223 | JGI IMG/M metagenome (GOLD analysis project Ga0307507, IMG submission 207223) | Populus trichocarpa ectomycorrhiza microbial communities from riparian zone in the Pacific Northwest, United States - 7_EM | ecosystem: Host-associated > Plants > Roots > Unclassified | place... | reverse complement strand
ATATATACGTGTTTCAATATTCAATATATTGAATATTGACACTTTTTGTATTGATATTGAATATTGAATGTTCAATATTCAATATTCAATAACTCTAATCAATATTGAATATAGATTAAAGCACTGGAGTCAGGTTTCCATCTGTCCAGATCAATTCTCGGGGGACTTGAGGTGCACTATTCGCTGAGCACGTCAGCGCCCCAGTCGCCGTTGGCTGCGCTGCAGAGCTAGTTTGGGAGGCTGAAGCTAGTACTTTGCTTAGAAATGCTTCTTGAGCGAGAATCTGCTGATCAGTGAATGGCGCGTAAGGTTCCGGTTCCTCCAAATACTGAAAACAGGGACAATCCTTGTATTGGCCATCAGGGGACCGTTGAGAAACATATGTTAGTACACTCCCGACATCTTTCTCGATTGCTAACTTACTCCCAAGCAACTGCTGATGATTGAAGTATTTGTGGCACCACCACAATTCGCGTCAGTGCAATCTGGGACATCATCTCCGTCTGGACATTCCCGATCGCCATCATCACACGGACATCCAGCAGTCTCCCTCTTGACACCATCCATCTTTCCCATTACAATCAGGACATTTCACATCGACCGTTTCTGAGCAGGGGGTCTCTGGGTTGGGTGTGCCCGGCGGTGGAACTGGGTATCCAGGAGGCGGTATTGGGAATGGAATGATCTCAGGATGCTTGCCCCTAGTTTCCTTAAGTCAGTCCCAAGCCATCCAATCAAGCTCCAAAACAATACGAACCTCTCGTTGGGGTTGCATTTACAATTATAATATCCCATCCCAGTATACTCGTCGACGCCTCTGCACTTTCCACTCCCATTGTCTCCACCGCAATCATTGCAGGCCAATTCCTCGTCTGGACAGCACGCGCAAAATCGGTAATGACCCCCGCCAATATCCATTTGCGAGTCGCATATTCCATCCTATCTGGTGCTCCCACCACACGAAGAAGCGTTGCATGACTGAGTGTCCGACCCAGTATCTTCAGGACATACGGCATAGTGCTCTCCGTCGGGAACACCGCCTCCATTCAAGGAACACGGACATCCTTGATAAGCGATATCGGTGGAGCCTGTGCCCTGGCAAATACCTCCACCGGCGTCTCCTCCGCAAGCAGAACAGAGCAATGTGATTCGAGAATCACAGCAGCCGCAGATGGGGAAACCTAACAGTCGCTCATCGTCAATGGTGTTCGGAGCTTTGTCGTATACTAATGGGACGACTCACCTTCCTGAGTTTGTATGTTGCAGACTCCTGAGGCTGGAATGTCGACGCATTGTGGATCAGTGCACTGTAATGGCTCTAGGCCGAGATTCTGCCTGCAAGGTCCATTCGTCGGAGGAAAAACAAGTTGTGCTTTCCTTACGAGTCCTGCTCTGACGGAAGCACAAAGTATGAAGAGGGTCACAAGGCTAAAGAAGATTTTTGGACGAATTGATAAGACTTGCATGATGAGGAAGAATGGAATCCAAAAATTGGGAATATTCAGCACTTGAAGTGTTCGTCGAATTCAGGAAATACGCGGGTTGGTGGGCGCCAGTATAAAGAATCGGAAAGGAAAAGGTATTTCGATGTAAGGTGCTTTGCGATGAGGCTCTCAACACGACACACTTCTTCGCCAACCCCTAATCGAAAATCAAAGTCATGAAGCTATCGCACACACATCTGCATGTGTTCCTTGAATAGAACACCAACCCAATCCCTTGGGTTCGGCCGGTGAGCTCAAAGCGTGGGAGTCCGAGAATGAAGGACTTCGTCCCTCACAGCTGTCCACAATCTGATTCGTCGCTCCGTGGTTTCAGCCTTGCATGTTTTTATAATTGTCGAAGTCCTCCATTTCTAAAGATTTTGGCTGGTAAGTTTAAAGCTGCTTTGCGTTAGAAAAAGGGCGCATTTGGGCTGTGCGGAATTGTTCGTGGGGGCTGGCGGAGTGTCAAGATAAGCAAACTGCACTCAGCCCCTTTCTAATCTCTCCTTAACATTTCAGAAACTCAGCCTCTCTCTATATATGTCCATTCGTTCATTTCGCCATTAGCATCGATACTTTAATTTTTATTGTCTTTTCCCGCTGCACTGTCTTTACTAGTATGCTTTTTCGATTTCCTAAGGCGCTAATGGAGTTTACTACGAAGCACCTTTTGCGGGCAATTGTTCTACTCTGGTACTTGTTCTTGTGTCCAGTCTGGGCAATAACTACACGGAAGGTTTGGTTCGATCCAGCATGCGCGACTTTAGGCTTTCGCGCAGAAATATTTTGGAAAACAGTCACAGAAATGAAGGCCAATGCCCGAGATGCTGCCCAGGGAAATCCAAACCAGAACTTGTTCAACTACATATTCAAGTCTGAAAACAATGCAGCGTTCATCACCAGTACGGATATCCATGAATAGCTACGAGAGGCTGCAAACCTAACAATCACCAGGCACACTCAACGCCATCTCTGACGATCTAGCAACGGCCCCAAACGACGCAAACACCGTAATATACTGCGACCACGACGACCGCTGGAAAGAAGCCACCTCCCAAGAAATCGCCGGCAACGGTCTCCGCACAAGAAAACCTAAAGCCTTCATCGATACCACAAACAACATGGTCTACGACAAGACCACTAAAACAAAATGCAATCTCGGAAGTATAGGTCGACCCGTCCTCGGCGGCACCTACTGCAACAGTTTCTCTGACAACAAGAGATGCACCATCACTCTCTGCGATCCTAGCTTCCGGCTGAAGATCGGAAAGGATTCGGCGGGTCTGGCGGGGTTTAAGAAATATGGTCAGGATTTTAGTGTTACGCCTGGGAATTTGGAGGGCTCGGATATGCGGCCGATTGATTATTGGAATCTGTTGGATACGGTTATTCTTCATGAGGTATGTGGGGGAAATTTGAGGGACTACAGATTCTAACGTTGATAGATTACTCATACGATTTATAACGAGGACGCTATGCCGAGCATGGAGTGTATTTATGCCCCTTTTTAGGTGTTGATCTCAGCGGTTGAAATTTTGTGCTAATTATGCCTTTCTAGGGATTGATTTGGCTTACAGGTGGGATGGTATCTCCGGGTTGAATGCTGCAGAAAGCAGACAGAATGCTGACAGTTTGGCTTATCTTGGTGAGCTAATTGAGATGGTGTTGCGGTCTTGTCTTTTACTGACGTGCGACTCAAGGACTCGGAAACTGGATTCAGCAAACTGCCGGCCCCAGTTCATACATGGTGAACCAAGACGGGTCTATCACCAGAAATTGAGATTGAGACCGGGGCGATCCAAGCCCTCCGTGTATAGTATACATGTGGTTTATATTGCAAAGTAACCGAGCTCTATGTCTGGCAATTGTCTTGATGCCTTTTCTGCAACGCTTGCACGTATTACACTCTGCCTGCGGCTTTTTGGATTCTTCCTAAGATGTGACTCTGGAAATATTTCTGGGCCTCATAGGAATCCGTACCCTTTGTACGGTCCTCGAAATCAAAGCATGCGAGAATCGTCTCGTAGAAGATTTCGCCGACCATGTGGGGAAGCCTGTCGTGACATTTATTCAGGATAGTCTCTCGCACATCCGTGGCTACGATGCGCTCTCTATCACGTTCGTCTGCAGGAATTTTTGCTACTGGCTGGATACGTTGCCAAAAGGCAATCTCGACCAGGATTATCCCCTAGATCATACGACGATATTAGTCGGACTTACTAACATACATGGACTTTGCGAGGATCTTACCAATGCGTAGACATCGTGAGCCTTCTCAAATCGTAACAAGGGACGACCCCAACGATCAGGGTGCCGGTACAAGTTACGATCAAGAGAGTGATCTTCCTCCAAGTTCGTTCCGGCATCTCCCATACGCATGTACTCGAAACCGAAGAGATATGGACGGGCTAGATCAACTGAACCCTGACGGGCAATAAAGAAATCCGCAATGCCTGAAGAAAATTCGGCATCATCGGATGCCTGCGGTAGGCTCATGGGGAAGAATAATATATTTTCGCTTCGGATTCCTTTATGGACCCAACCGACCGTGTGAAAGTGATCTAAAGCAACGGCGAGGGCGTAAGCAAGTCGGACGCGGTGCCCTAGAGGAACTCTCTTCTCCTGGCAGTATGATTCCAGTAACGTGACCGGCTTGTCGTGGATATTAAAATGTGGTGGTGTTTTGAAAGCGAGACCAAAGGTATGGTTTGGCTTATCATGAAAGAAGCCTAGGCATGGAAGAATATGAAAGGTACTAGCTTTGGGGTGGCAGAGAAGACTTGTCATTTTTCGGATCTGTTGCAAGGTTTCCGCATAAGGTTTCGAGGTTGATGGATCTGCATCGTAACGGTAGGTCTCAATCATGACTTGGCACTGCACAACGGTGCCGGAATTGAATCTAGAAAGAGTTAGCGTGAAGTCGACTTTATCTCGGGGAATTTCTCCGTCTTCCTGAACCAATCGGATATCGTGATATATTTCATGCAAGGACATGGCTGTATCTGTTCCAGTCTTATCCACTATCTCATCTTTGTAAGCGGCATCATATTCATCGTGCTTGAGCTGGGTGAGAATTGGTGTTTCAACCGCTTCACACACAGCATTCACCGAACTTTCAATGTTTTCAAGCATCCCTTCGATCGCTTCACTATCTCCTTGATGGACTTGATCGGTCGCTAACTGGGAAGACGTAGCCAATGTGGTATCTAGAGTTCGAAATGCACGAATAATCTCGGTTTGGGCAGGCTGCGATAGCTTTCCCAGCACAGAACCTGCCGGGAAGACCCGATCCGGACCTTGTACTAGCCCTTGGAGTCGACGAGCCTTAGTGACAATGGCTTCAATGCGAACTGCTGTTATGTTCATTGGCGGCGCCGTTTTCAACCAATTCGCGATTTCAAGGCCCGTAAGATCATCGGAAAGCGAAGCACGAAAGAATATGTAACCCGAGGGCTTTGCCATGAACCTCTCATCTTGTGGAACTTCGAGACGTTGGAGCTTGATATTCGTAGGTTCATGCCTGGCAAAGTCGTGGAATACGGGAGTCTCTACAAATTGCAATCAGTGAAGGTTCATCAGTTGGTCGACTACCTGGGTGGCGCCCTACCTGTTATCCTTGGGTTTTCCCGGAGAATGGAGGAAAGTTCACCGACGAAGACTCCTTTCTCCACATGGCTCTGAAGTTCTCTTACCAGCAACTTTGAGAACGACCTTGAACTCGGAAGTGGTGTTCCTCTACCTGTTGCACATGCAGCAAGCAGCTCAAACCTCCCCGTTTGTTTCTGTCCTCTCATGATCAATGACGCATGACAGCAATCAAGGATAAGAAGAACATCCCCTTTAGCTGCGAAGAGTAGTTGTTGCGCGACATGCCATTGAACCGTCGGTCCTCCTTCCAGAAACCTTAGAAATGTCGTCAAAATTAGTAGGTCGCAACTACGAGGGAGGGACATACGCTGCCCACTCGGCAAGACCATGTTTGTTGGCTGCACAATGTCCAGCATAGTACACCATTATCAAAGAGTCTTCCACAATAGACTGATTATCCACGAACTCGACAATTTCCCTATTGAGGCGGCGTTGTTGCGTTCCATCTACAGGAAGAGCCAACGAAGCAACCGTGTATTTGAAGCCTTGCTCGAAACATTCGCGAAGCTCGTCGATTTCCTTTTCCGGATGAACATCGCTCTCTTTCCAATGAATAAGAAGAACATGTACTTGGGTATACACTTGTCGGCTGCTAAAGAAGGCCCCAACTCCAGTTTGGAAAGAGTCGACAATGTCGTGTTCGTCCGCCATTTTGTCTACGGGATAACACGATATCACCAGGCGACCCGAATATAAGACCAATTCAATGCCAATTCAATGCGAGCTAGGTGGGATAATATGCATGTCTGCAAATTCGGTCATGCTGCGAGGCTGGCAAATCATATCTGCCGCCGCTCACCGGATGAACGCCGCCTGATAACGCCACATTATCGACTCCACCCTAACCGGATCCGCCATTCTGGTCTGCGGTTGCACAAGTTACCCTGATTCATTCGAAATCGCCTTATCTTGAATTCGTCGCTGCATTTAAGATTGACTGAGAACTTGTCCGTTGGTCACACAGCCTTGCAACCTCACCGGACGAGCTACACGACAAAATGTCTGCTGAACAGCAAAATCGAATCAGGACAAAACCAGAGAATGACTCATCGGATGATGAAACTCCTGCGGTCGATGTCCGTGCCTCAGCCCTGTACCCTTGAGCTTCTTCTAATTTTACGATCAGCTATCCGCACCCTTTTCTAGCAGTGTCCCGGGGTACTTTCGCGGTCTGGTAGATCCGTACCAATCTCTAGCTCAGGCCAGCAACCATTTCTAATAACTAGTGAATGAAGTGCTGATTCCTCACAGTTCCCTTCAATCCCCCGCTACCAAGTAAACGAGATTGTGTACCTTCGGATAACTGGCCAACAACAGCCAGCAGGCCCATACGTCGTTGTTTCTATGACATCCGATGGTCGTTATGCAATCAAGAGAAGAGATAACAATGAGCAATACCCCGAGTATATAACTGAGGATCGTCTGGTGGTGCCTGTACAGCCTATCTAATAGCGTACGAATAAGTATGTGCGGCTGAGAAGGATTTGCTTAGTTGCAGTCTGCTTGCCGAATGTGCCTCCGAGCAGTAGCTAAGGCAGCGCAGGGCAGTTCGTCTTTCTAACACCCAAAGGCTATCTTCGAGGAAGACTATACTCTCGTCACTCCACAAGGCTATAAGACAAGAGACAAATTGTACAATCGGACACTTCTTTAATAACACACTCGTAAACTTCCATCTGCAGTGACCTGGGTATACCTCAATTCTGAATCAATGCACGTCGCCTCGGAGCAAATACCAATGCAGTTCGTCCAAAGACAGCCAAGTTGTCCATCCCGCCTTGAACACTCAACATCAAGAAAAACTAATCAAAAGTAGCCTATTCCATGGGAAATGCCCCAAGACAATGCTTTGTACATCATCCCACACAAAGTAAGTCGGCTCATTATCATAATGCTATGCCTTTAACTGACTATACCACAAAGTTGAGAATTTTCAGCAAGGCTACCCAAGGTTATCCGCCTTCATGAATAGCGACCGCGATTTCATAACGTTCCGCTACTTTGGGCGTCTGCATACACGCATCCTATTGCAAAAGCAAGACGAAATCATCGAACTCGAGGAAAGACTAGATGAACTCGACAAAAATGAAACCATGGAACACTACCTACGTTCACGGCGATATGATCGAAACACTGTCCGACAAGATATCCTACGAGAAGCCGAGTTAAAGCTTGAGGAATACAGTAATAATCCATATATGCGAAATGATGACTTGGAATGCTAACTTCGTGACAGATAAACTTTTACGCTCCTATTTCGTACATATCGAGAGGCCCAAGCCAGAGCATGTTAACACCCAGAGTGTGTGCAATTGGATGAACGGCAACAAACCTCTGATTCAACCCGAGTCCACCTTCCTCAATGACTGGGACGATTTATGTGCTCCAAGTGAGCGTATTGATCAGGGAGGGTTGGACCGTGTTTTGGAGAACTGTGCTTATTCGCTTCGCAAGCGTGGCTGTGGAAAGGTTCGTATGCCATCCTCGTGATTAGGGCACTAAATAACATTCGAATGGCAGTTCTTTTGCTCGACCGTAAGTTTGGAGTTTGTCAACCTGAAGCCTTCGTACAATGATACATGACGAATAGCACGCCACCTCGAAGTCCAAGGACCGCCATGTTCTTCTATTGAGTCCTTCCCGCATCCAAGCGACGTCCAGATTCTTGACAACAGCTTTTGCGGTCCTAGCATTGACAGTGCCGATCGTCATACTTTACGTGGTACGCACGATGGCTTCGAGGCTCTGTGTCATCTCGCTTTTCACGGCGATATTCTCTTCGGCTTTGTCCTGGCTCACGCACTCCCGGAACTATGAAATTTTCTCTGCAACGGCGGCATACTGCGCTGTTATGGTAGTCTTCGTGGGAAATATTCCAGACGGAGCGTGACAGGCCCCTGGGACCGGAGAGAATTCTATTTTGTAGGCTGTTTACTCAACAATATTTGGATTGCTTCCAGGCAATCCGAAAAGTGATTTTCGGCACCTGTTCCTTCTCGTTTGATTGCTTCATGATCTATGCCTAGTCCTCGCTTTTTGATTTTATTGATTAGTCTTGTCACCAGCTGGAGTGGAGTTCCCCCATAGCTTGTCAAGGATGGTGTTTGAGGATGCTTGAATAGCGTGCGGTCAGCTCCGGCTTGAAGAAGGGCGTCAACACCCTGAATATCACCGAAATAAGCTGCACGATGCAGGGGAGTCCAGCCTCCACTATCGAAAGCATTGAGGACGTCTTTGACCGCATCGGCAGACAGTATGTCCAGGATCTGTTTCGCTACTGATGGTCGATTACTCGCATTTGTGACAGCAACGTGAAGTATGTTCTCATAAGGACCTCCGCTTTTGATCCGGAATACTGTTCTTGCGCCGGCCTTGAGGAGAAGCCGGGCAACTTCGATTTGTCTACCGTTCACCGCAACGTCCAACGGTGTTGACCCTTTCGCATCTGACATTTCAAGAGATGCCCCAGAATTGATTAACATGCCTGTTATCACCTCGGATCCAAATTTGGCGGCGTATGTCAACGCAGTGTTCCTATCCGATGCTTTGGAATTAATGTCAATGCCGGGCTGAGCGAGCAGTACGCGAGCCATCTCAGACCCATCGAAAAGAGCACAATAGTGCAGAGCATTGCGACCAAACGTGTCGAGGCCGTTGATGTCGTCGATCTGGTTGAGAAGCAGACTCAATTTCCACGAGGTGAACCGACGATCGACGCAGCAGCGTGACACCAGAGTTGCGATGTTGCCTTCCTCGGGTAGATAAGTCTCCTTTGCACTTGCACCCGCAGCCAGAAGCTCTTCCAGAATGTACTGCTCGAGATCAAGGCTCATAGCCGCGCAAATCAAAGGTGTTTGACCCACGGAATCCCGAGCATTGATATCCAGCCCCTTGGCAAGTGTTATCCGGATGGTTCGAGTAGCAGCGGAACGGCTTTGGTGGCCATGAGCGACGTATCTCGCAAAGGGGATTGTCTTTTGTCCGATCATGTGGAAAGGTGAGTATTCCCATTGGATGTCTCCTCCGTATGTGTCAGCTCCGTGGTCTAACAGTTGCTCCACAATGTCGGCAAAGTGGTAAGTGACTGCGATATCCAAAGGACTGAAGCTGGGGTAACGAGCACTTCTTGGCTCACCATAAAATGCAAGTTTGCCGTTCCATCGCTTGTTGAGATCTGCACCAAGAAGCATCAGCTCGGAAACAAGATCCAGATAGCCGCACCGAGTTGCCCAGTGTAAGGGCGTGCCAAACAAATCCATACAGTACTCCGGTAGATTGACTCTTTCTTCGCAGGATGAGTTGAGTACTGAGTGACAAATGCCCTTGCGGTCCGTACCCGACCCCGATGAACCGACAACGAGCAGTTGCAACAAAGCTTTGGCCTCTGTGAGTGGAAACATGACGAGCCAGTGAAGAGGATTGGGAGCATCTTCTGGCGGATAATCTTCGCACTGTGGTATCAGACTTTTAGCCAGTACGAAGTTGCCGTTCTTGCAAGCAATCGTGAGGGATTTATGGAGGTTGGCTGGATGATCAGAGGTCTCATTTGGCATCTGTTGGAACACCTTTTGAGCTCGTAAGAAATTCAAAATCCCCATACTAGGGCAATCTCCTGTCAGGCGATTATGACAAATTTTCTCTAGGACTGCATCATGGTCCAATCGATGCTCTTGATCAACGCTCTTCAATGCCGCGGCAATCCTCGGATACACGCATCTTGCAACATCATTGCATGTCGCCGCTTGAGCAAGGTGGCTCAAAGTCTGAGAAGCATCCTGCGGAGTACCATATCCAATAAGATACAGCACAGAAAGCTGAAGGTGTACGTATGCGCTCCTAACAGGGTCTCTCTCATAAGCAACAGCGTTCTTCAATCGCTCCGCGGTGCTACATTGAACATCCCACGGAGGAGACACCGTGACAGATGCCTATAGTCTAATTAGCGAGAGCCTGCCTGCCAATGATTTTTGAAACGAACCTGGAACATATCTAGATCTTCATACTGATATCTCTTTGGCGCATATACTGGGGTAAACGCAATATGAGTTAAGCGTTGAGCTATACCTGATCTGGATGCTCGAGTGTCCTCTTCTCGGTCGATGAGGCGTATTGTTAGGTTATCGGACGTTGGTGGCATCAGTTGGTAATAGGTTCCGGGGTTTCTTTTCAGGGGCTTGGAGTCGTTATTTAACGCGGATGTTGAAGGGCTCGTGTAGAGTGGACGAGTGGATCGTGGTCGTCCTTCACTAGTTCTTTGGGAGAGTGTTTTCGTGATTGGCTCCATGCTTCCTCGCCGAGATGCATCGTCTCTGAGGCAAAATTTAAAGGTGTCTCCAATGCAGCGTATGAGAGAGTGGTCGGTCTCCAACGGCAGGCGGTCCGCGAAGCGTAGTGCAAGCTCCAGTATGTAGTCTTCCTTGGTTGCCGTTGCCCTATCCAAAAACGCGTGCACAGTCTCGCCATGGTCGAGCCAACTTCCGTCCACGAAACTCTCCCCATTGAGAGCCACCTCGAGCAGAAGAAGCCCAAAAGAGTAGATATCAGCCTTCTTGAATGAACTGAAAGAACTTTCAAGTCTCCTAACTCCAGGACCTGTACGCGAAGCAATCTCCGGAGCATTATACCTCGTAGTTCCAAGATAGTAAACCTCCCGCTGCTTCAAAAAATCGTCTTCAAAAATCGCGCATCCAAAATCCGCAAGCTTAGCCACTTGCGGCCGTCCAGATTCGTCATCTCCATCATTGAAAATCAGCACGTTATCAATTTTCACATCTCCATGAATGATATGGCAATCATGAAGAGACCTAAGCGCCATTCCCACATCGAGAGCCAACTCGCGCCGTTCATCCAAGGGAATATTGCAATTCTGCAGATATTGCAGTAGCGTGCCATGGTCCGAGTAATCCATAACCAAGTATGGCGAAACGCGCTGCAACGCATCACTCCTCCACCCGTACCCTAGAATCGAAATGATGCAACTATGGGACCTTAATGGTGGATGCATCAGCACGCGCAGTTCGCGCCTAATACCCGAGAAGCGCATTTCAAGTCCTTCAGCCGATTTCGTCCTGGTTAATACTTGCTTGACTGCGACGTAGTATTCGGGTCCTCCGGGTTGGCTGAAGATCTCCCGGTTTACTTGGAAGCTGGATCCGCTGCCGAGGGAACTTACTTTTCGCAGGTTCTCGGGATTGATGAAGTTTAGTTGACTCTTTGTTTCGGCGACAATTTCACTGAAAATGATGGTCCCGTTGTCCTTCTGGTCACTGGGATTCAAGGCAACAGCCTGCTGTACCTCAGCCGTACGGCGGGCAAAGTTGGACCAAAGAGAAGACGGCATGGCCAGGAAACTTGAAAAGGACGTGAAAATAGGTGAGGCTTAGGGAAAATGGGAAGGTTTTCGACGGACTGCGTGTGTTGTCTGGTTGAAATCTGGGTACTCCATACCATCCATAAGTTGGGCCGGGGACGCGAGAATTGGTCAGCTCAGAAGGATGGTAGCACAAGCCCCTCACCAGCTTAATGTGGCGCCCGAGTCCCCTCCAGATTGGGCGGGCCATAGGCTGCTATCTAGTCCCACACATTTATTTTGACGACAATGTACGTTACACTTCCCCAGGAGCGAGAACTTTCGAAGTACTCGTAAAGCATTCATTTGCTATTACAAACAAGTACCTATCCCCACCTATGTTCATCAGACATCACCATGAAACCACGCAATACTTATAAACACTACACCCCGAATAACTATGCAAACTACCGTCCATCGAACCATCGGCACATAAAAGTACAAGCCATAAGCCTGACAGCCGGGTCCCAGTCACACGCTGCCGAAGCAGCAACCAGGTACCTAATAACTCCGTCTATAGAGACAAGTAAAAATGAGGAATGCAGAATGTAGAGAAGTGAATGTAGGTAAAAAAGTTGAAAAGGAGTACAAATGCAGGGAATACTTTTGGCATCCATGGAAGATATAAATCGGTATCTATAAACAGTTAGCGAGAGCAGTTGAACCAAAAAAAATTGCCAAACTGCTCATGCTAGGCCAAATTAGACTAGAACGATTAGTAAGACGGCGAGCCCCTCCGTTGGCCAGGCCACGTGACAAGAATTTGCCGAGGGTTTTGCCGAGATATCCGGGTCGATTGACTATGCATTATTCAAGATTCACCTCAAGACTAGGCCGAACAAGTAACTTAGAGTATATTTAGCTATACTCAACTTAGAGAGAAAAATAGATAAAGGGGGCTGTCTGTGCAGACGCCAAAAAGCCGGAAGAACGTTATTCCGGTGCCGAAGGCGGTCCTAAAAGTGGCAGTATTCTCCCGAATAACAGGGCCACGCCTGTTACGCTACCTCCTTCCTTTCCTGCACGGTATATAATAGTTCTGAAGAGGCCCGTCGTGGTCCTGAATAGGCCCATATTGCGATTCAAACCGTTTGAGAGTAGCAGTGTTCTCTAGGAACGAGATTAGTTCCCAAGCCCTAAGATATCTAATTTTGTACAAATATACCTATATCTTTTGTTTAAATCCAAATGCTTAGTTAAAGCGCATATTAAGGTAGACTAATAAATAGCTAGTAAGACAGATCACTTTAAGGCTCTAGCGTATAGTAGGTAGATAGAGGTAGCCTTAGGGTTAATTAGGGGTTCTATTAAGGGTCGCTTTAGTCCTAGTTATTTAATGTCTAAATAAGAGAGGAGTTAGCTATTAAAAGGTGGCTCCTAAACCGCACTTAGCACACTTACTAGAAGCCCTTAAGTAAGACCTTAAGGCTTGCCTATTTGTTGTAGAGCTTGGGATAACTATTAAACAGACAATTAGGAATAAGAACTCTGTCTATTAAAGAGGGCTCTAGAAGCTCTTTATATATATTAAGTAGGTCTAGACAACTAAGTTAAAATAGGTAATAGAAAGTAGGTAATAAGACATTTAATAAGACATTTAGTTATAAGTTAAGAGACAACTAAGATATAGTTCGTATAGACGATCTAGGTCGTTAGATAGTAGTACAATAGTAGTAAGGAACTCCGATTTAGGTTAATAGTAACGTAGAAAGGATCTTGTGGGGAAATGGTAAGGTATATTAATATACTAACTCTATCGTTGTTATAGTAGGTATTATTTAGGGAGAGATACAGAGACGGCATATTAAAAGTTACGGTAGCGTGTTGTAGGCAATGAATTTGAAAGAAGTGGCTGTGAGGTATAGATAATGTTTTAAAAAGGGCGCAAAGAAACCAATAGCTTTATAGTAGTGGTGGCGAAATATAGATAGGGTTTCCTTTTTTTTTTTAGAGAGCTGCGACTTATTTACACTAAGTTCCGTGTATAAAAGCTTATAAAGAGGGCGCTGGGGGCTCTAGCTGGTTAGAAGCGACCTAGTTAGCCAGTTTTAAGGATAGGGGCTAACCTCTAAGATCTAGGGGCATTATAGTATCTATAGCCTAATAAATAGAGTTCCTAGTGTTGGTTTTAGTAATGTTTATATTTCTTATATTCGAATAAGATTAACCTCTACTTTAGTTAACAGTGCGAGTCTAGGACGTAGTGACGGGTAGAGCTATATAGACGCTTAAAGACCATTGTCGACCTAGACCCAATCACTACTATATTTAGTTACCGACTCGGTCACCAACCTAGTCACACTTAGTCTACTACACCTATATTATGTATATATAGTCTCTTTTCTTTATAGATCAATTAATACACAAGTTTATTTTTACAGGATTACCTATTCGCGGATAAGTAGGAGTTGTAGGGACTTAACGCCTTCGGGTTATATATAGACACGACATTAACAGCAGATAAAGTAGCAAATATGCATACAAAGAGTGAGAATAACCTCATAGCGAGGAGCGTTGCTTAAGAGATTTAGGAGACAAATCTGGGGTGTAAGATTTCCTATAACTGGATGGGTTTTAGAATAAGTGATAGGAAAATCCAAGTAGGTGCAAATGAAAAATGAAATAAAGTTTGTAAGGCTGATAAAGAGTTAAAAAGCAAAGGGGGATTTATGCATAATAGACCGGCATCTTTAGGTCTTTAGGTTGTATAATCCCCTATAACCCACAATCTATTAACCAAGATTTATAAATTATTATTAGCCTTTCCCCACCTTCCTTTTCCTTTATAGATCAATCTACAGAAGAGTCCTTATTCTTATTTTCCTAACCTAAGATTTTAGGCCAATACAGTTTATTAGGTTATATAGTCCCTTTTAGGCCAATTATAAGGGAGCAGGTAGGTAAAAAGCGAGCAAAATTTCCGAGAGGGTGGTAAAAGTAGAAGCCGGTTTCGCGAGCGACCTATTACAATTTAAAGCTTAGAGCTTTCCCTCTTTCCTTCTTTAATTTTAAAGTTATCCTCGGCACCCTTTTACGTAATGAGTATAACACATAGCAACCCTTAAATGTCCTTGATATTTTCTAAATTAAGTCCCTTAAGCCGTAACTTATTTAGTTTAAAAACCCCCTAACCTAGAGTTGGCATCTTAGATCTCCCTTATAAGCTACGTCTACAAATCTTTCGTTATATTGTTGTTTTAAAAAGGCCAATCTACTGGCGTTCTTTTATTATTTTAAGGAAAATACTGCTAAAGCTAATATTAATATATAAAACATTTGCACTAAAGGCCTTTAAGGTATTTTATAAAGAAAATACCTTCCTCCTTAAGCCCTATAAATCCCTATATACTATATTGGAGCTCTATACATTTCTACCTCACCCAAAGATTCGTCCCTTAATTAAATATTTGGACCTTACTTTTATATCTGGGATAGCTGGGTATTACAATATGGCAACAATAGCAGTATACCTCCACGATTTCAAACACTTGGGGTTTAATAGTCTAAAATCGGTTAAAGTGGTTATAAATCTAAATCAAGTCCGAGATTTTCAGAGACCTGTTAATAATATGCAGATTGGCAATGTTAATATTATACCTAAAAGGCTTATTTGGCATATAGCAGAAGATGCCACGGAGAAGGATTGCTTATTGCGGTTACTTTATAGTCTTCTTTATCCAACGCTGGATATCTAAAAGGACTAAATAATAGAAGCACTGGCAACGTTAAGAAAGAATTGTCATTGCTATATATACACGTATTTTTTTCTTAGAGGCTATCCTACTACTGCGTATCCTATCTAATACTTGTCTTGTCCCCTTTTATTATAGTGCTCTCTTTGGCCCTCCTTATATATATACCTTTTTATACTATAAAGAATTTATCTCCGTTAATATCTAGACCTCTCTAAATAATCACCTTCTTCTTGCGATTTGCGGCCATTTTATTAATAGCCAGGAAAAGCTTATAAACGCTCTCCTTGGCCTTTATATGGTAGCCCCTTATAGTAGGAACAAGTAATGGAATACTTTTCTTCTAGTGCTTAAGGACTATAGGATTATATAAAAGCTGGGTGCCATTATATCCGATAACCATACTGCAAATAATATGCTCTGTTGTATAATAAGTAACTGGCTTCTCTAGAAAGAGGGAATTAAATAGAATCTTGTCTACTAACGGGTCCGCTGTTAGGGTTATATTCTAAACCTTGCCGTACAGACTTTTCTTTTTGAAAACTTAATCAGCCTTAATAATATTAAGTTATATAAAGAAGATAAGGTAAAAGGAAAGGAGTTAGATCTAAAAGTGGAGGAAGAGAAGAGTAATACATTTCGGAAACTTGGCGCACTTGGAAAGCTTTATAACATTACCGTATACACCTATAGCTTAGCTGGCTATATAAGGGAGTTTAAAAGTCTTGCAGGGAGAAGAATTCCGCTTGGTAATTGTACAAGATGGAATAGCTAGTATCTTATACTTAGCGTAGCAATTTAGAAAGAGTCTGCCCTTAATACGTATACTAAGCTTAACCTTAATACACTTAAAAAGGACTATCTTAGTCCAAAGGATTGGGAGGCTCTTTATATAATAAAAAAATTTCTTTAGATATTCCATTAGGCAACCTGTTAATTGGTAGTCTATATACCAATTATAGGTAAAGATAAGGAAGACTCTATCTATTTAAACTACAATTAAAAGAACTATTTATATATGAAGAACGTGTTAGAAATTAAAGGGAAATAAGGGGGTAGGTATATAATAGGAACAAGGGGTAGTAGTATAACCAGAATAAGAACAAGGATAGGGTAATAGGCTAAATCCAACCTAAATTAACACAACCCTAAAATGCTAGGGACACGCTTAAGAATATACTCTTTATAATGGACGTTATAATTAAGCACCTTAATAAATCCTAGGTTAGTCTATCTCCCCTCTCTATTTTTTAATCTAGCTAATATATAATAGAAGGAGTATATATCTGATAAGGAGTTCTTTAAACGTATTAAAAATGCCTGGAATACCTTTAATAGGTATTACCATAAAACAGACAACTTATCCCTTTACGCCGCTGCGCTTATTCTTTATCTAGCCCGTTATATAAGATATATTAAGCAGGTTTAGAAGAAAGAGTAGTATAAGCCTACACTTAATAGCGTTAAAGAGCTTTGGGAGAGATATTAGAATAGGAGTTCTACGCCTAGAAGTATGTCGTTGTACAAAAAGCTAGCTCTAGCTCAATACCTTAACAAGTTTAATAAGATCGCCGAGGATCTTAATAGTATAATATTTTGACCAAAAAGTTAGGACGAGTATAAGGACTTTATCTCTGAGACACTGTATAAAATTTCAACAACTGCGCTTTAGTGGTGGTCTCAAGAACAGCAACAAAAGCGCTGGCCGCGGCTCTCGCTTATAGCAATCGAAATTCTCTCAATTCTAGCAATAAGCGATGACCTAGAGAGAGTCTTTTTAAGAGGACGTCGTATGGTATTATAGGATAAAATGCAGATAGATCCTAAAACTCTTAAGAAAACAAAGTATTTAAAGAATTAGTATTAGAGAAGAATTACAAGAGAGATAGGGGATTTTTCTTTAAGTATTTAGCTACTATAATATCTGCAATGTCCGCAATATCTACAATATCCGCAATATCTACAATATCCGCAATATCTACAATATCCGCAATATCTACAATATCCGCAATAGCCGCAATATCCGCAATATCTGTAATATCTATAATATTTGCAATATTCACAATATCTGCCGAATTCTGCTAAGTCCACCGAATTCTACTAAATTCTACTAGAACTGTAATAACTGTCTACCTAGTTGGGGTAGAAAAGCTCCGCATAGGGCACTTTTATCCTTATTAATTGCGATATTTTATGCATTTTCTATTGGATAAAGGATATTTTATGCTCGCTTATCACATTATTAAAAACCATACTATTTCGGCCTAAGAAATATAGGCGACAGTTTGATATCTCTCCTCAATATTGTGACCATCTTCCTTAGTAGGCCCCTTTCGCTTCGTTCCAGTCTAAGGGTTAGCTTTAAGTGCCGTTAAGGCTTTAGCTGAACATAGCCAATTCTGCGATTTAATATGTTAAGGTATTCTGGAATATTGCAAACGGCAACCTATTAAAGTTTTCCCCTTTAGTTCCCCGGCTATCTAATCCCATCTTCTACCTTCTCCCATAAGCTTAATAATTTTTTTAACGTCAGCTGGAGTTTAGCTATAAATAGAATTAGAGAATAATTTCTTGCAATTAATATTATTACCTACGTAGCGTTCGCAAGGCTTTCTCTTAGAACAACTAGCTTTTAAGATACTATATCTATTACATACTCTCCAGCGCGGCCGCTTGGTAGTTGTTAATAGAATATTTCCTCTTTCGCCAGCTTTTGTAGGAAGGTTAGGGGTATTGGTTTTTGTATAGGGATGCTAAGATTTGGTTATGCTTATGCTTCCAGGGGCATGGCAAGTTTAGTTAAAGTTTAGTACATTAATAGTTAATCGCATTGCCTTAATGAATTCTGGTGGCGCTAATAAGAATAATAAGGGAGCGGCTCTTAGGGTTAAGTTTAATTGCTTAGCTAGACTCTCTCTTTATATAAGCTTTGGTAGTATTGGTATATTTAGGGGGGAACCTTTTAGAGCAATAGTGCTTAAGGGATAATTATTGTAATGGCGAGCCTTAATATACACCTAAAGGTTGCTTTTATATCTAAAGCTTTTTTAGTATATAGATATTCCAAGACTGCACAGAATAACTCCTTAAGACCCCTATAGATATGGTATATTTCTTTCTTATACCTTTTTAGATCCTTACTGGTAGGGAAGCCCTAAGTGCAGTAAGGAAACGTTAATATGGAGATAGCTGGCCCAGGGCTTAATAAGCGTGTTATCCTAGGTGTTGCCGTAGGGGCAATGCTCTTGCTTTCTTTAGGGGGCTTAGAGGGTAATAAATTGGCTTCTTGGTAATCTTAGGTCTTAAGATTTAAGTTTAACTACTTAGCTAAGCTCTCTTTTAATTGGAATTTCTATAGTATTAGTGTTAGTATACTTAAGGAGGAACCTAAATTGCTAATATATTCCTGTATACTTAAACCTTCTAGAACTAAGCCAGCCGTTAATATGTTAAATACTTTAGGCAATTTAACTCTGTTTCCGGAGGCGAAATTAAATGCAAAAAAGTAGTCTTGTATTAAACAGACAATTAGGTATAAGAACTCTGTTTATTAAAGAGGGCTTTAGAAGCTCTATATATACACAAAGTAGATCTAGGCAACTAAGTTAAATAGGTAATAGAAAGTAGGTAATAAGACATTTAATAAGACATTTAGTTATAAGTTAAGAGATAACTAAGATATAGTTTGTAGAGACGATTTAGGTCGTTAGATAGTAGTCGATAGTAGTAAGGAACTCCAATTTAGGTCGACATCTTGCTTTCTACAGTTCCTTATATATTTTGTAATATAACCGCATTAAGTATAATTAAGGGAAGCGGTAAATGGACACCCCCTAATTGATACGCGGACACCCCCTACTAATTGAGTTTAGTTCCTTCCTAATTAAGTTAGAATATTACGTGAATTTACATTATTTATATCTGTATTAGTACGCGACCGTAACCGCGCCTGCGCCCACGCGTTTATGCCCGTTATTCTATTTAAATACTAATAGCTTGTAATAAGTTAATATATTAACACGAATAGAGCTAGCTAGGCGGCCGCGCTTAACAGTTAGAGGCTGGGGTGAGGTAATGTTTTGGGTATAGGCGCGCGACGGGCGTGGGCGTAGGTGTAGGCGCGATTACGGGCGTACTCGCAAAGGCAGTTCGTAGACATTAAGCAGAGGTAGTAGCACCTAAATAAGTTCACGCGGCACCTTATAGGGCACTGCGCAATTAAGCTATTATAGTTATAAAAGTTATCTTTTAACAATTTGATTTTCGCAATGCAGATACAAACAACGTAAATTTATATAATATTCTGACTTGGTCAGGAAGGAACTAAACTCAATTAATAAGGGGTGTTTGTATATTAATTAGGGGGTATCCGCGTATCAATTAGGGGGTGTCCATTTACCGCTTCCTATAATTAAACATAGCATAACTAGTCCTTATAACACCCTCCTTTAAGTGGCATTTCGATCTTTAGGTAAAAGTCTAAAATCGTATATCTTAGCTACTGTTCCATTGTAAAGCTAATAGGTTTAATTCTTATAGGGTATAAAAATATCTTTTAAGCTTTAAGAACGGGGAGAGGGAGAGAGGGAGAGAGAGGGAGGGTGTAAGGATAAGGATTAGAAGGCTTGATGAATACTTATATAATTATAGAAGTAGCTTAATCGTAGGGAGATCGTAGATAGTACTGTCTACTTAACGATACTTGTATTAGGTTAGCGTAAGTACAATAGGACTTTTCTTGCAGTTTGCTGCTCGCGCTTACCTAGGCAAGACTTAAAGCGACTTTTCGCGGCCGCTATTTTTCACTATAGCCATTTTTAAGAGGTTGCTAAAATATAAGGACATGAAATATTGCGGGTGTTAATAATATTTTTTGAAATTAGCAAGCCGTTCTTTGCCCTTTTATCGAGATAATCTTACTAGGTAATCCAGCCAGCTCTAAGGTCAGCACTCTGGCTATAATTTTTATACTACGCTAAGTTTTGTTCTATAGTGCTCTAGAGAAAATGCTAGGAGATTTAAAACAGAGCCTCTAAGCAGTGACGGGGAACCCTCTTTAGGGGAAGTAGCGCTGCTCTACCTAGCGTATTAGACTTATGTAATATTGCCAGCCACTAGGCTTTGTCGTTCCCTATATAACCTACTACTAGACTTGACTAGCAAATTAGCCTCGTCCCGGTTTGGCTGTATTACTTATTTAATTTTTGCTTCTATCCCTTTCTATCTATTACTGGTTAAGGCAGATTAATCCTAGTACTTATTTACCCCCTATTACCGTAATCTACTCTAGAGTAAAAGCACCCTTAATTTATAAGGTGGATTGTCTCAACTTTATTACACTTTAATACTTTATTTTAGAGCAATAACTACACCTAATCTCCTCTAATAGATATCTATTATAGTTTTACCAGGCCTTATTACAGCCAAAGGTAGTAAAGCTCTATTAGGTAAAGCAATAGGTGGAGTATAACAAGGGCCAACTCCTGCTAAGAACACTAACATTTCCTACTAGCTTAGATGGATTTGGGTAGCTCCTATAGGATCTTTTATTATCTATTAAATTGTTTTCCACTTTATACACTATATTAGAATAGTTACTTACCTTAATAATAAGATATAACGCTACTTTGCCGCTCCTAGCGTTATATTTAGACGATTTAAGAAACACTTTCTGGATGCACCCCTCTTTAGAACCCGCTATTATTGGGAGTTTAAGCTATTAACCGCTACTAACGTTAGAACACTACCCAGCCGTCTTTAGGTAGCCTTTTTAGTTGGATACTTTGGCACTAATATTACATTTTGCGTTATTAGTATTAACTAAAGTGGAATATATAAAGAAGTTATAAGTAAATTCCATAATTGCACTGGTGTTCTTACTGTTATAAATATGCTTTTACTATTCCTTCTTACTAAACAAAATAGCCTCTTTATTACGTTCTGTAGTATCTTATTTAATACCTTTAACCTTATCTATTGCTGGTTTAGACAAATTGTTATGCTTAAGGTTATTACTTACTTATTTATATTTATTGCTAGCAAGGTATATTTAAGTAAGGAAAACCAATATTACGTATTTTAAAAACTGTTAGTAGCTAATTAAATATAGCTAGGTAGAGTTCCTTAGTAGTAACCATTAAATACAGCGATATAATTATATAGGGAGTTGTTATAAGTTACGACTATAAGTTAAAGGGTAAATAATTAACTGGCATTCTAGGGCACGGCCTTATTTATTTTTATTCTATTATACTCTCTATCTGCTATCTGTCACGCTTTCTATAAAACTTTCCTTTACTTCTATATTATAGCTATATCTCTTGCGGTTACTATAGTATAAATTTATCTAAAGGGACTTCCGCAGCTTAGAATTATATATAGTGTTATATCTCTACAGGTTTTTAAAGTAAGTAAAAATGTCCTCTTGGCCAAATATTAATTAATTATAAAAACAGCGAACCTGCTGTCTTATTCTAATTATTATATATAATATTGGCAGTGGTGGATAAAAGCCGACGTTAAGGTCCTTTTAGGCAATGCTATACGCGTTACTATCTATATAGCTCACCTGTAGAAGTTCTGGCCTAGCTAATACGCCTATATCTATATGCCATCCGTTAGGCTCTAGATTAACCATCCGTTCTTACTTACCTAAAGCAACAAGGAGGAGGACCTTAGTAAAAAAAAAAGGGCTAGCCGTAAACCGCTAAAATATCCTAGAAATACGCAAGACAAGTATCTCTATAATTATCTACCGTCGCACTAGTTTTACTAAGAGACTATTTAAGAAGGCTAATATTTTACTAGCTAATAAATTTACCACCTTTATATTAATTAAAGGGCTATATAGTAAGCTTACCCTGCTCTATTATAATATCTAGAAAAGATTTTATATACTATAAAAAAAGTAAAACGTGTAACTAACTCCTATTAATTAGGTGGCGAAAACCTTATATCTTATAGCACTATTATACTTTAGGCCGCTGGAATTGGTATTATATATTAAGTGCCGCACGTATAGGATATCGTTGCCGGCTTTATTAACAGCACTACTGCAACCTACTAACTTACGCTTATCTAGATTATCCAGTCTCTTAAGTACCTTAAATAGATCTGTTTATAGATAACAGCCATTCTCTTTATACCGCGCCATTATAACGTGCTTAAGATCCTCCTTTTCGTTACCTATTTACGCTCTACTAAGGAGATCCACTCGCCTAGCTTCTTTGTCTAGATATTCCCTAGCAAACCTAATATCTAGGCGCTTATCGACCAAGAGATATAGGAGGGCATTGGCGCCGCCTACATAAATATATACAGCACTAGCGGGCTCGCTAATAACATGCGGCGCGCTATATAGATAAGAGAAACGGTATAGAACGTTAATTTCCGTAAGGAGAGCTTCTTATAGTAGACTTATAAGAGAGCTAGCAGAAAGGAGGTTACTGGGCAATAGCCTTACCTTATACTTGCTTGCATGGACATAACTTTAAAGTATAACGGTTGCATTCGCATATAATATCCCGCTTAATATCGGCGACAAGCCCCTTAATTACTAATATATATTCATTAGCGTCTTAGGTCCTTACAAACCGCTTAGGATCTACCTTTACGAAACCTAAAAGCTAATCCAGCATCCTTAGTAACTAGACGGCTAATACCTTGTTTAAAATATTGGGTGATCTCGCTATATAGTAGATATTTTACAGAACATTATCTATTTTATGCTCGTCCTATAGCTGCCCTTTGTCTATTATATAGGTTTCTATAGTTACTAGTGTATAGATAACCAATTAAAGCGAACGGCTATAATTTGTTGCCTATTAAATAGCAAGTAAATATACCATTTAGCGTGGTTATATACATAGTGTAAACACATGGTAAGACATAATGTCGATAAATCTAAGAGGCGCAGTTCTCATTTTTCCACCTCTAAAAGACTTTACTACAATTTGCCAGTTAAGTGTAGGCACTAATTGGAATCGTTTTCACCCTAATAACTTAGGTGTTGGCTCTTTAAGAAGAGAAGCTGCATATATATATTAAGGTACTATCTTCTCTTAGCTTCTTTAGTCTCTTAACCTTGCCCTTACTATCGTCCCTACCCCGCCACCCCATAAAAGTATACCCCTTATTAAGTTCCCCCTCTAGGCAATGACTAGGTTTATAATTAGAAGGTAGCTATTTTAAGGTATAAGCTTTATAGTATAGGAATTAAACAAGCGACTTAATTCTAAATCTATAGGACACTATTGCTTCTTATTCTAGAACTTTAAGCTACTATATATTAGGAAAGTCTTAAAGCTATAGGCCGCGCTTTAGGAGTATAGGCTAGTTAGGAAAGAACCTGGCGATATTGCACCATTACTAAAAAGACCTTAATTTGACTCGTTTACGGTTTTAGGTGCTATTAGATAGATATTCTAATAGCTAAATTTATACAATAGTGCACAGAATGCGTAGGAGATATGTATACTAGCCGCTTTAGTGTTCTTTAGCTAGTTACGCCTAAGACCTAGACCACAAATCTTAAGGATCTCTACCTTAAGAATGGTGGTTACTATTTTGGAGAATTGGCAGATATAGGGACGTTTGCAAATAGTATTACCGAAATAGCGAAGAAACGTCGCTTGGCGCTTGCGAGAAATTTTAGTAAAGTTAAACCAATATTAATATTAATAAAAGGTAGAACAAGGCTTTAAAGGATAGGGTTATACTCAAAACTAGAAGGCTATAAGGGTCGCTACTACCGCCAGTGCCTAAGGGCGATGTTATATATAATACTTTAGGACCGTTAATAGAGCTTAATAACCTAAACAGTAATATTAGTATTGGTGGAAACCAGAACAAAGGACGGCTATATTTACTTAACACCAAAGACGATAATAAATTGTAAATAGGAAATAAATGTAAAATAGTATTAGAATAAAAGACTATAGAGCACAAAAGCAGATAGCTAACCTAGCAATAACAATTAGATTATCTAAAAAAAGAGCCGCCCAGTCCTTAGCCACCCCTAAGATAATATAGAATTATAATACTAAAATATTATAATAGTCGCCCAAAACCTAACAAACCTTTACTAGTTATAGACATCTAATCTTAAATTGCAATGGTTTAACTTTAACGAATCAGCATAATATAAATGGCGTCGTCCATCTTATATCCAATTGCTTAGACTATCCATGCCAGGTTTTAGCCTCTATAGGCCTAGTTAATTTTGGCTAAGCCATAAAGAGAGTTAGTACTACTTAGCCCGCTCTGTTATCCTCCAAATTGCGTAACTCTAAAGCGTCTTACTAGGCTTCTAGAGCAGTAAGCGATTCACAGAATTATAACCCTTCTAACTTAATTAAGTCAGAAGCTCCATCCCCCTCTAATAGAACAGTATAAGGTATTAGTTCGTAGATAGGAGACCTTAAGGCCATTAGGGGAAGAGGGGGGTCCTAGTAGTAAACTTTTTCTATCTATAGCAATTTATTCCTATACAGCCGCGCTAGCGAAGCTACTAGCTAGGGTAACTTTATAATCTTTATATATCTTTATATTCCTTAAACCTTACTTATAAGGTTCTTAATTTAAGGGGCTTAAGGGAGGAAATATTTTAATAGTTATAAAGGTGCTATATCTAGGCTATTAGCGACAATACTAGGTTAAAGTAAAGATACCTATAGGTGTCAGGTGAAACCTAAGTAGATAGTTACATAGCCGCAAGGTACAGGCGACCCTGGGGCGACTTAGGGGTGACTCGCCTGTGAGGTACGTGCAGGGCACGTGCCTAGGGAAAACCCTTCCTACCTTACACACAGACTCCTCCTTTTCCCTTAAGGATTTGTCTGTATATACAATATACCCTATTATTCCATTATTAAGCTCCCTATCTATATCCTCACCTTATATTTAAATCCTTACCAATCCCCTTAGGAGGATAGCCGGTTTAATTTTTCTATAATGCCTCTAAAAAGAAAACCGACGCCTGCACCTGACGGTAATACGCTAATAATATAACTACCAAATGCCTTAGGATCTAGTGTAGATAAAACTACTAGAAATATACTAGTAGAATTTAAGCCACCTTCTAAACCTTAAAACAATTAGCTACCTGTAAACGCTAAAGACTAGTTTAACTTATATACCTAGGCTTAATAGGAGCTTAGTAAAATTACCAGTGTCCTACCAAATACTACTAATATAAAGGAGCTAGACGAGCTGGCTAAGAAAATAGCCAACTTATAGAGCATTATTGATTTAATAAAGCCCTCCTGTTGCCTCTCTAGTAAAGAGCACAAGTTATATGGCGAATATATATATTAAACAAATCTTAACGCCCTAGTTAAGAAGTTACTACCCAATATTAGCAGTACTACTTAACAGCATTTTAACCGCTAGATCGCCGCAGTTAAGAACTGATTTAAGGTTAATAACACTAACTACAACTATAAGCGACGCACGCGCTGGGCTATTAAAGGTCTTATAAAAGAGAAGACAATTACCTAACTGGTTTATCACCGGCTAAGCACTAAAGATAAAGGTCCTTTACTATAGGATAAGTTTAAGACTATAGTCTAAGACCAGATTAGGAACCCTCTAGTAAAACGCTTTAATAACGCTACTATGTACTATACGGCTATTATAAAAGAGAACTAGAGGCTTAATATCTTCCTAGCCTGTATATATAGCTTAGAGGACCTTTTTTTATATACCCCTTTTATTAATTCTAAGTAATAGGTAGACTTTTGGTTCTTATATCTCCCAGCCTACCTATAAGTAGAGCTCTTCCGCCAGAACTTTACCTAATGGATAAGAACCGCTAAGGACCTCTTTAATAAAATCTGCTGTATAGAGCAATTGCTCGATACCACAAAGCTTATAGGAGACCGCGTAAGCAGCAGTGGCAAATTATCGCGTATAAAGCGCGGTCGTAGTATAGGCTCTGTAGAGTCAGGTTTAGGGAACAGAACCTAAAAAGGGTAACGCTTTAAGTAAATATCTAGGGAGAACACCTAAAAGCTAGAGGGCTTAGGGGACCCCCTAGACGCTAGTGCTACACACGCAAGTCAAAAGAGACCCGTAGGTAACCACTATAAAGAACACTGGAAGCAAGCCAGTAAAGATAAGTCAGGCCAGCTTTTGGAAAACCTAAAGCCCTAGTAACACATCTCTTTTAACTGTAACTAGGGCCTAACACAGAGGGAAAGATAAAACGCATTATAGTATATATTGCAATGGATACGCCCTAGGGTGAAGTCCGCCTATATTACTTATATAATAATAGGTGCTAAATTAACCTTATTAACTAAGACGTTGTCTGTAGGTTTAACCTGCCTATAAGTTATATACTATATTTATATAAACCTATTGCACGTTTTCTTAATAGCAACTAAATAATAATCTAGGATGCTTATAATCTAACGGTTACCACTAGCGACTCCTAGGGTACCCCTTATACCATCAGCCCCTAGACCTTTTAGGGTGGCTTATTTAATAGTTATAATATAGTTCTTAAATAGGATTGGCTCGCGGAAGCAGATTTATTAATTAGCTTTTAATCTAGATAATTTATCTAGGGTACTTTAGACCCTAAACGCCTTTAGATAGTCACCCTTAATACACTCCTAGCAGACATTAAGGCTAGCAAAACAGTCTATTTGCTATAGCCAGAAGATTCCCTCTTTACCCTAGTTATAAATATAATAGAGAACCTGTTATTACTGGTAGCGAGTACCTATGCAAACCCTCTAGACGTAGAGACACTAGTTATAAACATAATAGAGGACCTATTATTACTGGCAGCAAGTACCCATAGAGACCCTCTAGTGCCGGCATAGATTACCTTAACTTAAGGGGGAGGTAATTAAAACCCCAAAACTATTAAGTATACTACAGTAGAGCTATATATACTCTCAGTATAAGTATACCTGCGAAACGTATATCGGCCGCACCCTTCTCTTTACTGGCTCCCAGAAGCATACTACCACGCAATAATTACCTTAACTTTTATAGACCCCGGCCTGCCAGATATATATAAAAAGGAGATTAATGTCTTCTCTAATAAGCTAGTAAGTATACTACCTTAGAACTCTAAGTACGACTATATAATTAACTTAGAAGAAGGTAAGACACCACTATAGATACCCATCTATAACCTCTTATAGAAAGAGTTGCAGATCTTACGGGAGTACCTAGAGAGTGCTCTTAAGAAGGGCTGGATTAAGCCTAGCAAGTTACCTACTAGAGCGCCCATCCTCTTCGTACCGAAAGCAGAAGGTATAATGCGGCTATACGTCGACTATAGATGCCTAAATAAGATCACGATCAAAAACCAGTACCCCCTACCGCTAGTTGGCGAACTCTTTAATAGGCTTAGCCATGCAAAGATATTTATAAAGCTGGATCTTTGTAATATGTACCATAGGATTTATATTAAAAAGGGAGACGAATGGAAGACCGCATTTAAGACACACTATAGTTACTTTAAGTACCTAGTAATGCCCTTTAGTTTTACTAATACCCCTATAACTTTCTAGAGCTATATTTAAAAGGCTCTAGGGACCCTAGTAGATACCATCTACATAGTTTACCTAGATAATATTCTTATCTACTTAAATAATAAGGACGAGCACGTCGAGCACGTTAAGTAGGTACTATGATAGCTCCGCGCTTGGGGCCTATACGCTAAACTATTAAAATGCATCTTTTATACTAAGAACGTCGAGTTCCTGGGCTTTATTGTTATACCTAATAGTATTATAATGGATCCTGCCCATGTAAAAGCTATTAAGGAATAGCCTAAGCCTAAGTCCTATAGGGATATCTAGGTCTTCCTTAGCTTCGCTAACTTCTATAGGCGATTTATTTAGAACTACTTAGATACCGTATACCTCCTATATATATATCTTACACGGGCATATCGCGACCCAATATTAGATAGGGAGAAGAAGAAGTAAAAGCATAAGAAAGGGCCTACTAAATAGTATTAACCCTAGTCCTAGCCCGATGACGCTTAGTAGGCGTTTTATAAGCTACGCGCTGCGTTTATATAGGCTTCTCTACTTTGCCACTTTAACCCTAATCTACCCCTAATGGTAATTACTAACGCTTCTAATTATGCCTATGGTGGTATACTTCTGCAGCCTTTTAAGCAGGGAGATTAACTCCACTAGCACCTAATTACTTATTACAGTTAGAAGCTTACTAGCCTAGAAGTGTGGTATAATACGTATAATAAGGAACTACTCGCTATAGTGCAATACTTTAAGACGTGGCGCTACTACCTTAAGCACGCCGTATATGTAATGCGCGTGCTCTGCGATTATAATAATCTTAGGTACTTTATAACTATAAAGAGCTTATCTGCTCGCCAGGCCTGGTATACTAAGAAACTGGCTAAGTTTAATTTTAAGATTAAATATAAGCTAGGCAAAGTAAATCCCACTAATATACTATCCTGGCGCCCGGATTATACTAAAGGCTTTAAAGATAGTAGTAAGAGGACAGTCCTTAATACTATACTACCTATATTACAGCAAAAGTTGCGGGTTATGGGCCTTGTGGGCGGCCCTAGTGCTACTACACCAAACCAGCGAGTAGCATGCATGCAGCATGCGAGCGACCCTCGCGAACATGGCGCTGGCGGACTAGGGTGTCCTGCCATTCTCTCTAAGACCTCCTTAACTGGCCTAATGGCGTTTAACCCTAAGGAAGATCCCTTAGCCCAGGCAATGGTCCCCTATAACAACCTGGCGAGTTACCTACGTATTGCACGTTACTTTACTAGCACCAACTTTACGCAGAGTCTCATGCTACGGCAAGAGGTAGTAGTAGCTACTTTAGCTAAAACGGCGTTTATAGAATACCCCCCTAAGTCACTAGTTAATTTTATTTATAGAGTACAAGAAAGGGACGCATTTATACGCTCTATATATAATTAGCTAACCTAGGAATGGGTTCCTACTAGTAATAAAAACTATACCCTTAACAATTAAGGACTCCTAAGGCAAAATAATAAGGTCTAGGTGCTAAATTATATACTACTGTAATAGAAGATCCTTAAGCGGAATTATAATAATCCTATAGGTAGCCACTATAGATTTAACCGTACCTACGAGGTAATTGCGTGGAAGTATACTTAGGACGGCCTTACTAAAGATCTCTGTAAATACCTAGATAATTACAATGCCTGCCAACGCTATAAATCGCGCCGTTATAAACCCTATGGTGAACTATAGCCTCTCTAGGTCTCCACCTAAGCCTAGTAATATTACTTACTTAACTTTATTACGGATCTCCCTAAGTCCAAGACTTCTAATAGCGTAGAGTATAACTCTGTCCTTATCCTTATAGACCGTTTTATAAAGCTAGTACGCTACTATCTAGTGCGTAAGATAATTAATACTACACAACTCGCAGAACTCTTATTTAGAGTCTTTACGCAAATAGGGCCTCTAAATAATATTGTCTCTAATAGGGTAGCGTATTTATAAGTAAATACTAAAGCACTATATACTACCATCTACGCGTTTAATATAAGCTTAGCACCGCATTTTACCTGCAGACAGATAGTTAGACGGAACGTTAAAACTAGGAGCTTAAGGTATACCTGCGTATATTTATAAACTGGGAATAGTCTAATTGGGCCTCCCTACTTAATAAAGTAGCCTTTGCCTATAACTCTAAGGTCCATGCTATAATAAAGCGTTCCCCTATTAAGCTTGCCTACGGCCAGCTGCCAAATATCCCGGATGGCGTCCTAGATGGCGTCCAAGATGCCTAGCAAGGTGGGAAGGAGTCTAAGTTAACAAATATTAAACTTGCAGAGATGTACCTATAGCGCCTACACCTTACACGTAAGGCAGCGGCAGCGTCAATAATGTATACCTAATAACTTTAGGCAAAATACTACAATCGTTACTATCTAGCTAAGTATTTCGCTGTTGGTAAACGAGTCCTACTCTCTTCCAAGTATATCCGCATAAAATGTCCCTATAAGAAGCTTAACAGTAAGTTTATAGGACCGTTCCAAATCCTAAAGTATATAGGGCAGCAAGTATATAAGCTAGAGCTCCTACTTACTATAGCACGGCTCCACCCAGTCTTTTATGTCTCCTTACTAGAGCCTTATAAGTCATACCCCAGGTTTTAACCCCTAGCAGTAAAAGAGCTTGAGGAAGGCAGCTAGGAAGTAGAAGCAATTATCGCCTACTAGAATTATACTAGACAACCACAGTACCTTATTAAATAGCTAGGATGGCTAAATAAGTATAATAAATAGAAATACAAGACAGAACTTAAGAATTATTAATAACTACTAGATAAGTACCGTAAGCAAAATACCCTAGCCTCGTAGCTGAAGCGCAGGCAAAAAGCAAGCGCCGCTACTAAGATATAACCTATATAAAAGCAGAATAAAGAACGTCCTAAGGGATCAAAGAATAAGCTAACGCTTACAGTAAGAACTGTGGTATATATATAGGGTAAAACGTGATTTATTAATATCCTATATAAGCTACACTCTAATGCAACCTGGCTATGCTAGTAACTCGCAGGCAAAGCTACGGCGTACGCCAACAATAAAGCTTAATTTAGAAAGCACCCTTTATAAACCTAGTCCGTTACTCCATACCAGCTTAGCAGATTATTATATTAAAAAACAGGTCTACTTAACCGGGGTCTAAGACCTACTGGTAACCCGCTAGCAGTAACCTATACCGATAACTTATACACTATTCCACGTATATACTATGCAGATAACGCGCAAGGCTAAAGCATAGGTCAGCGGCGGATTTAATAGGTATATAGCTTTACCGTCCATAAATCTGGCTGCATGTAAGTAACCTATAACCTACCTATAAAGTATATACGGCGCTACGCCGGTATAGCGTAAGGCTAAAGCAGGGTCAGCAGCAGATTTAATAGGTATATAGCCTTACCATCTATAAATCTGGCTGTATGCGAATAACCTATAACTTACCTATAAGGTACCAGCGACCTACCTATATAAGCGAGCTTTAGAATATTTCTGGTCTATTAAATTTAGGCAACGGTATTAAGCTCTACGGGCTCTACCCATTAAATAGACTAATTAGGATTTTCTATGCTGGGCATATAAAATTACTACTAGCTCGGTTAAATGCGGGGGAGTTTTAGTAAGGCAAATCTAACTAATTAGATAACTTTAACCACCGGTTAAAGTTCCTTAACATCTTTACGCCGCGCATATATACCACCTGTCCCTCTATATATAAAATTAAAACGCTCTTTCCCCTCTAAATTTTTTCCTTATTAAGGTTTTTTATGGGGTTTTATTAAGGCTTAAGTATATAAAGGATCGGGGACAATCCTTTTAAAGGGGGGGGCATTGTCAGGTAAAACCTAAGTAGATAGTTATATAGCCGCAAGGTACAGGCGACCCTAGAGCAACTTAGGGGTGACTCGCCTGTAAGGTACGTGTAGGGCATATACCTAGGGAAAACCCTTCCTACCTCGCACACAGACTCCTCCTTTTCCCTTAAGGATTTATCTGTATATATAATATACCCTATTATTCTATCATTAAGCTCCCTATCCACATCCTCACCTTATAATAGGCTAGCACTCTATCAAACCTCCTACGCCATTATTCTTAAGATAGAAAATCATTTTAGGGTGGAACTTTTAGACTATAAGGATTAAGATATATTAGCGGAGAACTATCTATCTTTAGAGCATAAGAGTATAGCTAGAGGAGCCTTACTATTAAATATTTATCCGCAAGTTTCCATATAATAGTATGCCGCCTATACCCTTATTGTTATAGTTTCTTCTTCTTCTATAGCTATCTAGAATACCATAAACCTAGTTACTTATAATTCTTTTACACCTTTGCTCTATACACTAAGTAAGGCCGCTTTAGTAGCTGTGACTTGTGGTTTAAGGTAGCTCTCTAGGGTTTTTAGGATATTAGAGTCGTCTTCAACCATTCCTATACTCTACTATATAACACCCTATATAAGTCGCGAGGCTACCCAGATCTCCGCGATACAGGTATTGTTACCTACCTATATTTACCTAGCCACTAATCCCTAACTAGGGGAGTTGTACTTTTACTACCTAAGCCCTAAGCAATAGAGTTGTTATTAAGGTTATAGCACTGGTTTAGAGGGAGATTTTTATAAGAAACGTAAAATATTATATTACTATTCTTTTAGGCGTTAACCTTATGCGCATAGAGCCTTTTATTCACTTAAGCCTTAATAGCGGCTAAGGTATTAACGTCCTTTAGGTTAACAAAGTCTTCCTAAAATAATATTTAAAAGTTAGGAAAACGGTAATAGTTAATATACTACGGAATAAAGTGAGAGTGTAAGTAAGGAGCGGCGTATTAGCAATAACTTCCTATTATAGTAAACGGAAAAGGCCGTATTATAGAAAATTCCTCTTAAGCACTACCTAATAGGGCTCCACCTCTAATCGAATACAATGTTCCAAATTAACCATTTACACTCAATAATCAATATTCTAATATTAGGCACTTATTTAGGTTGGTTATAATATAACCTTTTTGTTATATATATGCCTCAGCCCTAATTAGGAACACGATCTACTACTAAATACCCCTATCTTGCTTAATATAAAAAATAAACCCCAAGGACTCTTCTCTATTATTATTTATAATTAAAACCTTATATAATCTTCAACAGGCTATTCTTTTCTAACCAATATTTACCTTTTAGTAATATTGCGGCTTTCTATATCTTATTCTTCTTACTACCTATTTTATAATAACCCAGATTATGGGTTAATCGCTATTATTATGGAAATATATAGCACTTCTAAAGAACAGATAGGAAAGCTAAACGAAAAGAAGAAAGAGAATCCCGCTATTTTTTAAACTTATAACTTTATTAACAGTGCTCTAGACTTGCCATACTTAGTAAAGAAGACCCCTACGCCAGAAGAGAATACGTTAGCTTAGTATACTGCGCTTACAAGTTTAAGAATTAAAGGTCCATTACTCTTTAAATTTAGAAAATCTTATTACGCATATATCCGGTTAAAAGGCGCAATAGAGCTTAGCGGTATCCATTTTTAGGTATTTATAAGTCAGTTTAGGACCTGGATGGTTAAGTGCAGGTCTAATAACTATATATACCTTAACAATATCCTACTAGAGAAGGGCAAGCAAAGGGCTATAATCCCATTTAAATCTAACTACGTCCAATATAAGGTTATCTTATTACAAATTCGCATTCCCTATAAAACAGTTAAGATCCTAAGTAGTTTATTCCCTTCTCTATATACTTAACGGGCTGGTCTTAGATATAGAATTAATAATACTATATCTAAAGCTTCTAAAAGCGCTATAGGAAGCACTATTACCTTAGCCGCTACAACCGCTTAGTTTAAGTAACCAATTACTATATAGTTGGATTTTATACTTCTTAAGCAGCTACCTATTGCAAGTAAAAAGAACACTTACCGCGCAATACGTATAAAGACCAGTTAGTAGTATATTGCGGTTTTTTATCCTATAGATTAGGGCTCTGCTTTTATACCAGACATACTTAGAAAATTCCTCCCATTAATATCTATTTATACCCTTTAGGTAGCTGCTAAACCTATTTTCTTAACTAACCAACTTAAAGGACCGGTATATATGCGCTCTAATAGATATAGAGATAGGATTTAGCCAAGAGGACACTAAACTTATCTTCTTATACTTTGGCAATAAAACTTTAAGGGATATATATCTTACTCTTTACTAAGCCTACACTATCCTATTTTAATTATTATACGCGCTCTCTAAATGCCATATTAAAGGTATTTACTATAGGAATATAAAATCTTATTTAATAATTCTACGGCAACTAGGCTATAATAAGGCTATACTCTCTAGCTTTTCTTATAGCTTAGACAGCACCCCTAGTAATAAAGGGAGGGACGTCCGCAGTATTATGCGAATTATTAAGAACTGTCTAACTAGTAGAGATAATTACTATAATACTAAAACGGTGTTTCCTAATTCTTTCTCTAATCTAGATAATTTCCCTAAGCCCATAGACCCATTTCTTTATTTAATTGTTAACCGTGTCTGCTTAAGCACAATATACCAATTTCCAGCATCCTTAGATCTTTAAGTGGAAATTTTATAGCTTACTAAGGGGTAGATAGGATTATAATTTAATTATATACTAGCGCCCAACCCTTTTACGCTCTCTATGTAAGGGCGCGAAGAGGCTTCGGGAAAGATTCGAAGGAACAATATAAATTCTATCTAAATCTGAGGGTATATAGCTCTTGCTAGGAACAAGACGTTGCGTAAAGAAGAGAAAGGAATAACGAGAGAACCTTGCAATTAAATAGTTCAGGGGTCTTGGTCGATGCGTGCGCACGTGCGCACGCGGACGGACTTCGGTAGTATTTGATTAATCTGGCAGAACTTAGCAGAAGTCGATTAAGCTAGCAAAATTCGGCAGAATTCGGTTAAAGCTTTAAGTTCTATCTATTAAGTGTTTTACCGAGACATTCCTACTATAACTAGGCTAGTCCCGTTATAGTACCCCCCCTTTGGCCGAAGGTCCAAAATAATACAATTTTATTATGTCGTATTTTACATTAGGTGGTGGTGTAGAGTTTTGCTAGTTCTAATTGTTAAACGGACCAATTAGGATTTTCCATCCCCGGGATAGAAAATCGCTATTAGTTTAGTGAAGGCGGTAAGCCAAACTAACATCTTTACAGTAGGTCTTGGTAAGGCAAATCTAACCAATTAGATAACTTTAACTACCAGTTAAAGTTCCTTAATATCTTATGCGTTATATAACCGTGTTATAAGCGTTATGGTATTTTTTAAGCTCTTTTTAATTTCGAGTTTCCTGCTATTGTGTTTCATATATTCGTGTTAGGTGGCAGTTATTTGCCTTTATATTATATCCATCCAGCCAGAGTAGGCCGCGAAGGATGGTCCTTATAGAATTCTTTTACCAGGGAAGGCGTATCGGTCTTAACTTGCTTATAGAGCTTCTAGGTTTATGTTTTATATCCTTCCTACTTAATAAGAAGTTTAAATTGTTTAGATTGTGTTTTCTATCGCATATTATTAATTGTCACAGTGCTGTAATGCAAGTAGGCTAAATAACTACATTATGGTATAAAGAGGAGAAGAAGATGGAAAGGGGGTATTATACACAAATAGTAGGGCCAGCCCGCCAAGGCGCTAATGGTGGGCCAGCCAATAGTAGGAAACAGTACGAGACAGTATACAACAGGTCAGTGCCGTGACAGTACTCCCCTCCCCTAGAAGGTTTGGTCCCCAAACTGAACAAATAACTCTAAAAACAGGTAATGCGCGGGGGCTGGTTTTTATCGCGAAGATATTAGTTCCGCTTACCGCCCTTAGCCGAGCTAATGGCGATTTTCTATCCCGGGGATAGAAAATCCTGATTGGTTAGTTTAGTGAATAAAGTTGGCAGAACTCTACACTGCCACCAGAATTGATCTGCGTGGCGTTTTATAGCGTTCCTTGGCAAGAATCTGGCTAATTAGACAACTTTAACCGGCGGTTAAAGTTCTATAACATCTTAACTACCACAAATTAACATTATGGTTGGCCACGACCTTAGCGTAACTTTTCCTTATCTTATGCCTAGTCTAGGGGTCTGGGCTTCTTAGGGTGTTATTTATGGAACTTATATAGTACGCGCTTGCACCCTTTTAGGGACTTCTTGGGTTCCCAGGTTTCTTTGTTATAATACTTCCACTTAATATAATATGTTAGGCCATGCTTGTCTATTTATTTATTATGTATATTAAGGATCTTTTTAAATTCCTACTTGTCCGTGATGTTGCTATTATCGTCTCTTTTAGCTATCCTTTCTGTGACATTATAATGTTTCTCTTTATTAATATGTACTTAACTAGAGATCTCTTTAGGGAACTAGAGGCGGACTTTTAAAGTATAGAAAGACTTATTAACGCGGATATAGTCTAGAAGGTTAACTATAACTACTCCTTTATAGGCAGCTAAGACGGGCTAGGGTCCGTCCCAGTTATTATCCTATTTCCTCTTAGGCTGGTTAGTCTTTATATTTTTAAGGCTAACTATAACTATATCATCCTTTTTGAATATTATACCTTTGTCTCGTTTTATATTAGCATTATCTTTATAGCGTCGCTAGGAGATACAAGCTAGGGCTTTAAGCTGGGTTAAGATGCGCTTAAAGCGGTTAGTAATAGTATTAGCTTACAGGTACTCTTTCTTTGTATATACAGACAGGGCTAATAGCTAGGGGCCCGCTAGTTTAACGCCTAGACATAGGTTATAGCCATAGTTGGCAAAGAATAGTGAGATTCCCATGGTCTTATTAATCTGGTTATTTATGGCAAACTTGGTAAGGGGGAGCCAATCTACCCAGTTATCTTGGGTAAAGCTTACAAAGGCGCATAGGTACTTATTTATTGCTGTATTAATAATCTCGGTTTAGCTATCTGTTTTAGGGTGCCATGCGGAACTAGGGCTTAGGGTTACCTTTAGGCGCTAGTTTAGGCGACGCCAGAAGTCAGAAACAAATAAAGAGCCTCTATTAGAAACGATAGTATTTGGAGCGCCGTATAACTTATAGACAGTATAGATAAATACTTTAACAAGCTCCTTAGTATCTAGGCTAGTAATAGGAATAAAGTGTCTTATCTTTATTAGGCGGTTAACAACAACAAAGATATATTTATATATTTTGCCGTTACAAAGGCACTTAGGCAGGTCGACAACGTGGTTAATAGAGATATCGGTCTATGGGCGGACTAGTAGTTCTAGTAGTTTTAGGAAACCGGGTGGTGCTAAGCGTGGGGTCTTTATGCGGAAGTAGAGAGCGCAGTCTTTTACAAAGGTAGCCGTGAACTATAAAATACCTGGCCACTAATAGGTTCGATTAAGGAGGTCTAGCGTCTTAACGTGGCCCAGGTAGCCCACAGGACCCAAACTATATGTGCGGTGTACGACTTCTAGTTGGAGTTTAGGTAAATTAGGGACAAATACTCGATTCCTATAGTAGATTAGGCCATCAATAATTAAACATTTAGATTTATTATAGTGGAGTAACTTCCTAATCTGCTTAGGCTAGCGACGTGCTTTATGGCCTTCCCGTTTATATAGCGCAGCTAACATATCCCTAGCGAGTTCATTCTCCTTATAGGCATTCTTAATAAGCTCCTTAAGGGGTTTTTTCTTAGGCTCTAGGTCCATTACTATAATAAAGTCTTTAACGCTCTGGTCTTGGGATTTGCTTAGCAGCTCTTCTAGGATAGCGGGGTCAACTTTTTTTTATAGTAAGATAACGCGGTCTCGGTGTCATAGACATTCGTTACCAGTATCAGCAGGTACTACGCCTAGAAGACGGCTAAGAGCGTCTGGGATTATAGCTTTAGTACCAGGCCTATAGGTAATAATAAAGTTAAACTAAGAGAGGAACTTAGCCCATTAGACTTAGCGCTAGTTTAGTTATTTTATTATTATAAAGGTCTGGAGGTTCTTATAGTCCATAATAATCTTAAACAGTTGCTTAGTTCCTTATAGTTTAGGGCACCATTCTTTTAGTGCTTTTATAATTGCTAGGAGCTCCTTATTATATATCTTATAGTTACATTCTAGGGCGGAGTGCTTAGCAGAGAAGAATGCGACTAGCTTAAGTTTACCATCTTTACCAGCTTAGTAAAGCACTCCTCCTAAAGCCTAGTTCGAGGCGTCTATCTCTACTATGGTTTTCTTTATGTAGTTATAGTATACTAGGACCGGTGCTGTGGTAAACGCTATCTTTAGTGTCTAAAAGGCTTATGCTTAATTAGGGCCCTATAACCAATTAATACTCTTCTTTAGTAGCCTAGTTATAGGTTTAATAACTACAGAGTAGCTTTAGATAAATTATTAATAAAAGTTCGCGAAGCTAAGAAATTGCTATAGTTCTTTAATTAACGTTGGGTCCTTTTATTCCTATAAGGCCTGCACCTTCTTAAGGTCCATAGTTATGCCATTAGTCAAGATAATTAAGCTAAGATATTTTATTTTAGTAGCATAAAACTTAGACTTATTAATATTAATCTGTAGTCCGGCGTTGCCGAGTCTCTAGATAACTTTATTTATATATTTAGTATGCTTAGTGCGTATTTTAGAGAAGACAAGGACATCATTAAAGTAGGCAGTGCAGTAGTTATTAAGGGCGTTGTGTAAAATATAGTTAATATAATTCTGGAACGTGGCGGGCGTATTATAGAGACTAAATGGTGTAACTAATATCTTATAGAGTCCAAACCGGGTAATAAATACTATAAGCCACTTATAACCTTCCGCAATCCGGATCTGGTTAAACGCAGCAATTACGTTAAGCTTAGTAAAGTACTTAGTACTATAGAGTGCATTAAGTGTCTCGCGGATTAGTGGCAATAGGTACCAATTCTTAATAGTAACTATATTTAGGCCTTAGTAGTTATGGCAGATTTGCACACTACTACCAGGTTTTACAGCAAGGAGAAGTAGTACGGCGGCTAATAAGGTTAATTTGTGGATAAAACCCTTATCCAGTATCTTGTTAATCCATTTCTTTACACAACTAAGTTTAGTGGGTAAGAGTGGTCTGTTCTTGTAATACAGGGCCTACTTTCCGGGTATAATCTTAATTTTATAGTCCTATGGTTGGTGAGGGGGCAGCTTATCTACATTCTTAGGGAGGAAGTATTTAATATATTTGCAAAACTCTTTTAGTAAGCATTATAGAATATCTTTATAGGTTAATCCTAGTTTGCCTTTTAGGAATTTCTTAATATTAGTGTTAACTATCTTTCAGCATAGAAACTCAGGCTTGGTTTTTAGGTTTATCTTAAGGAAGTTATAAAAATAAGGGGGTAGCGCTTTGCGGGCTTCCTCTATTATATAGTCGCCTTCTACTAGCTGGCGGAAAGATCTTTCTAATAGGTTTGGTACTTTTATTAGGCCTATAGGCAGCTCTTTAAGTAGCTATTAGTATTCTTCTTATTTAACTAGTTCTACTAGCTCCGCTATATAGATCCTTATTACCTTTACGTCTTTTTGTTTATAGAACTAGGTGAAATTAACGGCATAAGTATATCTAATGTTGTCCAGGTTGGGGCGTATCTAGTTCTCCGGTGCTACGGCTGGGCTAGCACGGCTTAGTTGGCCCAGGGGGGCGGAAACAAGGCGGCGGCCCTACACGGTACGCGCAGGAGACAGGTATAAGGTTGGGCGTTACAGGGGGGAGGTCTTAATTACTCTAGTTTCGGTCTTAGCTATAACGTCTTTGGCTATTATACGTGCGGTCGCATGTGCGTATAGCAAATAACTTAAAGTTAGGTGTCTTATTGGCTAACCTAGGTTAAGCGGGTGTATGCAGGGGACTTATAGTTCTAGCGGTGTTTGTTTTTTTAGGGATAAAGCAGTGGTCTAGTCTTCTAGGATCTCCGCTTTGTTTATTGCGTATATTAGGTTACTAGTGTTAGGCACCTCTTTTATTGTCAGCTGACGGTATCTAAGCGTTGGCCTTGCGATGCGTCCATATGGTGCTACTTAGTCACAATTGGGAATATGCCATAGGAGACAGTTATAGGCATAGTAATTAGAGTTAAACTTAAGCTCTAGAGCAGGGAAGTCTGCCCTTAGGTTATATTTTTTAAGCTAGGGCATTCCAAGAATTACTAGTATAGAGGGTGATAATTTTATAACATAAAAAAGCATAGATTCTATATGGTGGCCGATTGTTATTTTTACTGTAAAGTAGTGGGTAATAAAGCTGGATAGGAGTCCATTAGCAAGGCAGAGTGGTTTTAGGACTAGGAGTCTTTTCATTATAATATTATGCTTTTTTATAAGCAAGTCTTCGTCTGCAAATACTAGTGCTATACTACCGGTGTTAACAAGGCTTACTGTTTTAATAAAAACTTATAAAAGTAGGTTGCGTAGTAAGAAGAGGTAGGTCTAAATAAGGATAGCATTTCTATTATTGTTTACTATTCTAAGGTTAAGTAGTAGTTAACTTAGAACAAGGTCTAACTAATCTAGTAGCATAGATCTAATCCTTTTATCCTCCTCCCCATATAGTTCTGACCCTTAGAGGCAACTTAGTCCAAGGGTTAGCCTTTTAATAACTAACTTATGGGGCTTGGCTGGTAGCTATAGTCTTAGCTGGTATGCCCTAATATATCGGTCTCCGACGGTGTATATATGCTAGAGGGTACTTTACCAATAATATAGCCGGTCTTACAATTAGTAGCGACATGGAGCACTTGTCCGTAGTTCGCGTATAGGACCATTAGCTAGGGCTGTATTAGGGAAGGCCATTATAGGGGTGGGTTTCTGTGTCCAAACTCACATCCTTATCTATAGTTACCGTTTCAGTTGCCATCCCCTCTACTAAAGAATCCGCCGCGGCTAGGAGGGGGTTAGCGCAGTAGCATTAGGAGGGGATTTAGGTTTGCCCTAGGGTTATAAGCATTTTTTTAGTGGCCAGGTTAACCACATACCATACAAAGTCTGTTATCCATGTAGTATCTTCAGACGTCATTAGGGAGGCTACTACTACCACTACCAAATTTAACGGCGTTAAGGTCTATTAGGTCATTCTATAGTACCAGTGCTAAGGTGTTGTTATTAGGTAATATAGGTCGATAGCCGCCAGCGGTACTTGGCTTAGCAGTATTTAGCTTTATATAGTGGGCATAGTTCTGTAGGTTATAAGCAAATACGTCCATCTACTTACTCTAGCCTTTATAGTCAGCATCGCCAATCTTACAGCTAAGGGTAAGGGCTAGGTCTTTTATCTTTAGTGAAATATTCTTCTTAAGTAAGTCCACTTTTTATTCCTCAGTCTTATTTGCTTTAATTATTAACTCATTAAGCTCTGCTTTCTAGGACTAGTAGTTACGCTTGCCCTGGCTTAAGGTATCCAACTTATTTTTAGCCGCTTGGGTTGTATTGATAGTCTTATAGTGCTTCCTTATATACACAAGCATAGACTCTCGGTCGGAGAAGGTCCATTTACTCAAGTTGTTTAGGTATATGCGTAGTATATTAAGGCCATGCTTAACATAGTTATAGGCCTTATCTATCAGCATATCTAATATGTAGAGGATTTCGTCCATTAGAGTCTTAAAGCACTTTACATCTCTCTAGAAAACGCCTTAGATCTTTATTTCCTATATCTTAAATTTTTCTTGTTTTTTAATTGGTGATCCCTTGCCATTAAACGGGGTTAGATCTTTTGCTTCACGCTTTTTTCTATAGGGCTCGGTTAGAAGAGGGGAGCTAGTAGCTATATTCTTTTCAGCAATAGTCTGGGTGAGTATAGTAATTTAAGAGCTTAGACTTTATATGGTCTTAGTATATACAAGAGCTTATTATTCGTTTTGTTATACACATAGTTTAAGTGTCTTAAGGGAGTTAATTCTATGCTGAGCTTCTTTAAGTTAAGACTTTATAGTTCGGCCTTTATTATAGACGGCTTGGAGGCCGTTCTTAACGCTAGTTAAAAAGGTTATATATATAGAAAGGTGCTGGAAGGTTCCTGCCATATTAAGGTCCTTAGGGTACTCCGGGCCATTCCTAATTACCCAGGCAATGTGGGTGTAGGAGGTATTAAAGAGGCAGGCAAGCGCTTCGCGTAGGTTCGTTAACGGGGTATTATCTATATTATAGTCGCCTATTTCGAGGGATCTAGGTAAGGCAATTAAAATCTATAAGGCTGGCTATAATGCTGAGATTGTTTATAACTGTACTAAGATTGTCTAAGATTATACTAAGATTATCTAGGACTATGCTAGGGTTGTCTAGGACTGTAGTACAGTGTTATTGGTCGCGCCGGGTCGCGATTACACTGGGAAAACGGAGATAGTATACTTAGGAAGAGGGAAAAAACAAAGGTCGTGACGGGGCGCAATTAGAGATACCATAAACTGTCACAGTACTGTAATGCAAGTAGGCTAAATAACTACATTGTGGTATGAAGAGGAGAAGAAGATGGAAAGGGGGTATTATACACAAATAGTAGGGCCAGCCCGCCAAGGCGCTAATGGTGGGCCAGCTAACAGTAGGAAACAGTACGAGACAGTATACGACAGGTCAGTGCCGTGACATTAATTAAGTTAATAAAGTAAGAACCGTTACCATTGTTAACAATTATGGGAGGTGGCGGCGGCACTTTATAAGTTATAGGTTTGTCTTTTAAGGGTTACAGCAAGCTTACGTAAAACGTCAGATATATTTTTATTTTAGTTGGCAGTTTAAGCTTATAAGCATACGGGCTTAATTTCTTCTTAATTTGGTATAGGCCCGCAAACTTCCAATTAAGTTTCTTTAAGGGCCGTTAAGTCTTTAGGTTTTGTATATTTAGGTAAACTATGTTACCTTCCTTAAAGTCCCATATAGGGGCTTATCCTTTGTTCGCATACCATTCCTATACTATTTAAGCGTACATTAATTCACTTCGTAATAGTTCCATTAACTGCTTTATTTAATCAGCGAAGTTGTGCGTATTAATTAACTAAATCCGTTTAATTATAGGTCCTGTTGTATTGATTTTGGGTTATAGTTCGAATCCAAGTCGGGGGTCTTGTCCATAGGTCGCGTAGAACAGCGTTATGCCTATTAATACATTTATTGTATTGTTTACAGTAAACTTAGCTAAAGGCAGCCATTTTTCCCAGTTATCTTGCAGGTAGGAGCAGTATATTTATAGGTATTGTTCCATAATCGCGTTTATAATTTTGGTTTAACCATCTATCTCCAGATAAAATGTAGTTAAAAGTCATATTTAAATGCTTAATTGTTTGTATAGAGCTTACTAGAAGTCTAAAACAAACTGGCTTCCATAGTTGGATATTATTAAATTAGGAAGTCCGTGTAGCTTAAAGACATACTTAACAAAATATTTAGCTACTAATATTGCATTAATTGAGTCCATAGGAATTATATATTACATTTTTATAAGATGGTTAATAACTACCATAACATTCGTAAACCCGTTACTATTAGGTAAGTTAACTATAAAGTTAATTAAGATATCTCGCCATCTTTGCATTGGAATTGGCAACGGTTAAAGTACTCCTTACTTCTTTATATAAGAGGTCTTCCTATGCACGCACATTTTACAGGCTCGAACGTATTTTCGTATATAGTCGTGTATTATAGGCTAGTAGTATGCTCGTTAAATAATCTTATAAGTCTTCGCACGGCCAGGATGTCCTACTATAGGGGAATCGTATACAAATTCGAGTATCTTAAATTGTAAGGGTTTGGAATTTGGAACTACCATCTTCTATTAATAGTATAGTCGATTGTTACGAATTTCGTATTTGGCGAGTGTGATATCTTTATGCTATTGTTTTCCTGTTTAAATTGCTTTTATTACATCTGCTATCCATACATTGTTCTTATATTTGTATTCTATTAGCTTATCAATTTCCATTTCCTATTTATCGATTTCTAATTCGTTTCTGTTAAGTTCCATATCTAGGAACATAGGACGTAGTTTCTTAAAGCGTTTAGGGGGCAATAAGATCCGTAATTAATTTATAATCCGTTTATCCAAGGTGTTCGCAGGTAAATCTTGTGATTGTTATATCAATATATTAGGCTTCTGATTGAGTTTGCCCGGTTGGTATATAATCTTAAAGTTAAATCATAAGAGGTATTCGGCCTAATAAATTTGGCGCTGCGTTAACTACTTTATAGTTATAAAGTACTGCAGGTTTTTGTGGTCCGTTAATACGCGTATTAGAAACAATAATTCTTTAAGTTCTAGACGCTATTATTTAAAGTATCTAATAATTGCAAGTAGTTCCTTATCGTATATCTTATAGTTTGATTCAGCAGGGGTAAGCTTTTAAGAGAGAAAGGCTACTGGACGTAGCTTACCGTCCTTATTATATTGCGATAACACTCCCCCTAGGGCATAATTAGACGAGTCTGTTTTAACGACATATTTAAGGTCAGGGTTGAAGTAGGCAAGAATTAGAGCGGTTATAAAGCGTTGTTTTAAGTTATTAAAAGCTTGTTTATATCTAGCAGTCCATTTAAATTTCATATTCTTTCTTATTAGGTTTACTAATAGTTGGGCAATTTTCAAGAACTAGTCAATAAATCGGCGGTAGAAATTTGCGAATCTTAGGAATCCTTAAATGTTTTATATGTTACTAGGGCTTCCCTAGTTTATAATCGCAGCGACCTTTTTAGGGTCCATTTTAATTCCATCGCGGGATATAATTAGGCCTAGGTACGTAACTTTGGACATATAGAACTTGTATTTCTTAATATCGCATTATAAACCCGTATCTCGCAAACGTTTAAGGACCATTCGGACGTATTTTTAATGCTTAGAAAGCGAAGACGAGTAGATTAGGATATTGTTAATATACGCGGTAATAAATACATTAAGGAATTTACGGAGCGTATCGTTAATATATTGCTAAAACGTACCGGGACCGTTCTTTACACTGAATAGCATTACTAGGTATTTAAAGAGTCCCTATTATATATAAAAGGCTGTGTACTTCTTATCTCCTTCTCAGATGCAAATTTAATTAAAGGCAGCAACTATATTAAGCTTCGTAAAATATCATGCCTTTACTAGGCAGTTAAGCGTCTCTTAAATCAAGGGGATTGGATATTAGTTTTAAATCATAATTGCATTTAGGGCTTAGTAATTAATATAGAATCTTAAACCTCCTCCTAGCTTTTTAATGAATAATACGGGTAAGGCGAATAGAGATTAACTAGGGCGAATAAATCCTTTTTCTAGATGCTTATTAAGGTATTATCGCATCATAAGCAGTTCTTCTTGTAACATACCATATAGCGGACCGAACTTTGGTGTTGTACTAGGTTTAAGTTCTATCTTAAAATCGTGTTTATCCTAATGCGGGGGTAGCTGGTCTGCGAATCGTTTTTTAAACTTATTAATTAGATCGTGGTACTCCTTGGGTATAAGAGGTTAAGGGTTAATATACTACTTTAGTTCTAGCGCCTTCTTAATATCTTCTATTATTATAGCGAAGATTTCGTGGTCTCATTTTCTTGCTAACAAAATAAAAGGTGCGGCTTATATTATATAAATTTCAAGGGGTTTTAATATATCATCTTCGCATTCTTTACTGCAATCAGCAGTTGTAGTTTTATTGTGTTAGTTTAAGGTTCATAGTAAGGGCAATTCGTATTATATTAAATTTAAATAGTCTTGTATATATTCGTAGGGCAGATAGTATTTTAAACAATAACTTCGGCAATAGGTTGTGCGGAATTTTAGTATTTCTTTAACCCAACTAATTAAAGGGTCGTGCCGTTTTAGCCATTTATGTCTAAGTATTATCTTATATTGCTTTAGGGGTGTTACAAATAGGGAAATATATTTAAGGTGTTCGCCCATCCGCATTTTTACAAGAGCGTAGTACGTTAATTCGCTATGTATTAAGGGTTTGCCGTTAAAGCCTTATAGGCCTTGGGGCTTATTAAGTTTCTTTAAATTTAGGCGTTAGGTTTTCGCGTAGTTTATATTAATAAAGCCTATACTAGTGGCTCCGCTGTCTATAAGGATTCGTACCTCCTTCTATTTTCCAAGTATTTGAATTTCGCCAAGTATATTAAGGGAGTCGTATTATATATCAGCGCTAAAAGAGCCTAGACACTTATACTCTTCCACTTCTTATTCTAAGGCGCGACTTGGCCCTAGAATAATTCATTTTCCAAGTTAGCTAAGCGTAAGATGCTTTATAACAACTAGGTATAATTTATAGAATAAGTGCAAGTTAAGGAGTAAGTATGGCTTAAAGAATAAGTGTAATTTAAGGAGTGGGTGCGATTTAAAGACCAGAAGGAACTACGGCGGACTTTTTTAAAAGGGTAAGTTCGGCAATTTCTTTAGATATATCCTTTTCTGCCACATCCAAAGCATTCTCTATTTATGGCTTAAGTCCTTTGTTCGTTGGTTTCTAAGGGTGCGTAGGATTAAGTGGCGTTAAGGTCCATAGGGTCATGCGTAGGTTTTAGAGAAGGGTCGCGCTTTAGGGTATATGTCGGTTTCGTAAAGTCTTAAACGCGAGGCGTGGTTGGCTTTAGAGAACGAGTTTATTTGTTATATTAAAGGTCCTTATTAATTCGTTAACACATTATAGCAAATTTGGGTAGGTCCTTTAGTAGTTCCCTGCCTACTAACTATACTCTAATTTTATCCAAAATAGCTCATTAAAGAGCAGCAACTTTAGCGGCTTTATTCCAATCTAGTTCGCCAATAAGGCCTAAAAATTCCGAAAAGAAGCTAGTAAAGTCTTAATTCTATTATTATAGGTTTTAAAGTTTAATAACAGCGGTATATTCGCGGCTAGTATTATTATATATTCGTTCTAATAAAGAGACGAAGATTTTAAAATTAATGAAGGTGCTGTTATAAAAGAATGGGTCCATAGTTCGTGCAGCGTCTTTACTTAATTGAGATATCCCATAGCTAATCTTGCTAGCTTTAGTAGGGTATTGGTTATAGTTTATTAAGAGTTTAAGGCGGAGCTTAGTTACAAAGGGACGCAGGTTATTTTAATTTCCATTAAATATTAGAGGGTTAGGAAGCTTTTCTAATTTTATAGTAGGTACTAGGTTCGTTACAGGTATAGGTTAAGCTACTGTTACTGGTTTAGGGTTCGCATTTAACGGGCTAGGTTTGCATACAGTTATCTCAATTTTGTTTGCAGGTGTTACTATTAGGGTCTCTATTATAAGTGTATTAACGTTACGGAGTTCTTTACGGAGTGTTTCCATTAATTACTAATGCTGGGCTTCTAGTGCAGCCCGCTACTAAGCTAAAGCATCTATAAAGGCTTCTTGTATTATAGTTAACTGTTCCCTAACTAAGGTCATAATGCTTGTAGTTAACGCGTGGGATTCGAGGTCGTTTGCCATTTTAATAGTAGTTATTTTAGATACAACGTAATATAAGGGCGCGAAGAGGCTTTAGAAAAGATTTAAAGAAATAATATAAATTCTATCTAAATCTAAGGGTATATAGCTCTTGCTAGGAATAAGACGTTGCGTAAAGAAGAGAAAGAAATAACGAGAGAATCTTGCAATTAAATAGTTTAGGGGTCTTGGTCGATGCGTGCGCACGTGCGCACGTGGACGGACTTTAGTAGTATTCGATTGATCTGGCAGAACTTGGCAGAAGTCGATTAAGCTAGCAGAATTCGGCAGAATTCGGTCAAAGCTTCAAGTTCTATCTGTCGAGTGTTTTACCGAGACATTCCTACTATAACTAGGCTAGTCCCGTTACACTCTATATATAACGGTAATAGAGGGCTCTAAGTGGAGACTAAAGGGCTATGTTAAATGCTCTAGGTGTGCTTATAAGTTGGAGGTTATCCTATTAATATACCCCTTTAGTAGGCTAAGAGGACCTTCCGTGGCATAGATGGATATTACTTAGTAAAACTCGCTTAAAAATTATTTTACTGTTTTAGACGTTACGAAGTCTGCTAAAAGATTAAAAGTAAATCTAAGGAGGCGGCTATGCTTTAGTACATACCCAGTTTAATCCAGATTAAAATTTCCTTTAAAATTTCCTACTATATCCTATACACATGGCAAATGTTACCCAGCTACTAGCTCTTTTAGATAGTTTACCTTTTAAATTTTGCCCTTATAGTCTGCAGGAAGTCTAAGGAGTTACACTATATTAAGGTAAATATATTAATTAAAGCAGCTTCTACGGCCTTATATAATAATTTAGGTAGAAGGTATCTACTATATCTAAGAAGAAGAACACTAGTGACCTAGGCGAGCGCTTTATTAGGAATAATGCCTAAAAATATATTCTTCTGTCCATAGGTCTTCTATTATGCAGCGTTCTTCTTCTCTAATAACTTAACTCGCATATAAAGTAGGATGCTTGGAATAATGCATAGCTACTACTTTTTAAAACACGTTAACAGTGTAAAGACTTTGGCCTCTCTAAGTTAAAAAATACGATTAAATAATTTGAGTCCTTTACCTTAAAAGGAAGGGAACTTGGTTTATTTATATGCTTTTATACTTAAGACTCTACTATAAAATATAGGAGCGATACCTCTATTAATTCTATCTAGACATTAACCTTATTTGCTAAAGGAGAGGAGTTAGAGGTAGACTACTTTATATAGTAAAGAGCAAAGCGTTAGCGCCTCTGTTAAGAGGCTGTATCTCTTTTACAGGTATAGGGTAAGGTATTGCAAACTTCTCGCTATAAGGAACAAATTGTAAGATATATTTCCTTCCTTATATATATAAACGAAATTAAACTACCCTATATCTGCTTAAAATCATAGTTAGACTTGTAAACAGTACCATACGGAATGTAGAAGATACTACTCCCAAGTAGAATTTAGCGGTATCCCCTGTTTCTACTTATTAAACGAACAATTAGGAATAAGAACTCTGTTTATTAAATATAGCTCTAGTAAGCAAGTCTGATTTAGGTTGACACTACTCTAATATAAGGCCGAGCTAAGTAAGCGGCGAAGTATATAGAATATACAATATAGGAAGGGAAAGCGTAAATTGCTCTAAATATAATATAAGATGTTTAGACTAATACTAGTACACACGATATTCCTAAAGGAGTTGTGTACTCGCAGCTAATAACAAGGTGTTACTGGCGTGCTAAAGAAAGTGCCTTAAATTAGACGGAAATTCTAGAGTAAAGATAATACCCGCTTAGCTATCTACTACACTACGCTAAGGATCGCGAAGGTGACGATAGTAGTGAGAGAGTAATTGTAAGAGAGCAGCTATTTAAAGCCCTACTAGACCCTAGGGAGGGAAGGGAGGATGCCTACTTTTAATTAAAATACAATGCCTACTTAATATTTAATATATTTAATATTATATCAATATCAATATGGCCTTATACTGATATTGAATATTAAAAAGAGCACTACTTATAATAGTTTTACTAAGCACTTAAACCAGGGGGTCTGTTACTATTGGTAACACAAGGTAATATCACATAGCTACGGTTCGTAGATAGTATAATAATTGTTAGATTGTTTTTATAGGAATAAGGAAAGGGGTGAGGAACTTAAGGTTCCTTACCACGCTAGGGCCACGTCAACACATGACGGCAATATGCCTCACGTGACGGCAACTTGCCTTATTCCCAACACTAGCAACTCTTCTTTTTATGGTTGCCATCTATATATATACAAACAGACAGGATGCAACAATACTAGATAGTGTATAATAATACCAAATAATATGCGACAATATGCGACAATGCGGCAGTTGGCAGAATTTGGCAGATAACGTAAAGATGGGTAGGCCGCTAAGGCGCTAGTAGTAAGCGAGCTAATGGCAATTTTCTATCCCAGAGATGGAAAATCCTAATTGGCTGGTTTAAGTTAGGGTCTATAGAATGTTATACTCCTACTCCCTTTTAATCTAACCTTTAACTCGTATATGTAGAGTGTTTGTATTAATAAACGTTTCTAGAGCCTTGTTTAGGTTTGCCTTTGTTATTACGTCTACTGGGTTATCTTAACCGTTAATCCATTAAATCTTAAAGAGTTCTTACCGTTTGTAGGATTAATAAAGTGCTATAATATCAATTATAAGGCGCTTCTTTTTTGTAGTACTAAGCTTAACCAAGTACTTATAGAGGGAGTATAAATCGGTGCATACAATTATAGGGATAATAGGAAGTTTAAGTTAATCTATAATTATCTTTAGGGTAGTTCTAATTACAATTGCCATATTAACTCCGCTAACTATTCCGTATATCTCTAACGCTAAAACGCTTCGAGTAATATACTTACTTTTAGTTAAGCTCCAATGGATAAGATTACTATAGATTGTAAAGTTATTCTCTCCAGTAAATTCGTTCGCGATAATAATCTTATATCCTAATTAGGAGCTAAAATCTTTATTATTTACAAATAATCTATTAATAAATATAAAGAGCTTAGCAGTAGGAAGATTAATAGGCACGTAAAGTAGTCCCTAATTAAGATAGTTCATTTACCAGGAAAGACGTTTATTTAGGGCAAGAACGTCGTCCTTAGTTGGTTTCTGGTGTTAGGCGGTAATAGAGAGATTAAATAAAGCCTTAGGTTAACAGATAGAAGCAATATAAGCTCTATAAGCGCGTTGCTCTACATATCCTTACTTTAGAGAATTAGTATTAATAACGTTAATCTTCTTACCTTAACCCTTCTGGCGCAAAGTAATAGAATCCTTGTTTAGGGAGAGGGTACATCCGTTAAAGAGTAATAGTATTATTAAATTAAGCTTTTCCTTTAGCTTTGCTATAAGATTTGCCTTTACTAACTTATCTTCTTTAAGAGCTGAGAATTAGTCGTCTTCTAGGATAATTATATTATTAGTTTATATACTAATAATTCTAAATGGAGTTCCTATGGTTGTAATCAGAAAGCATAGGTTAAATATAGAAGTAGTCATTAAAAGCTTCTCTTTATGGTGCTTATTATAGGTAGCCTACCAATAGGTTCCTACCTCTATGATTCTATATAATGGCTTAAGCACAACCATGATTGTATCTTTAGGATATTGGTAATGAATTTGCTCTAAAAAGTATGCCAATATTAAGCGCTAAAGGTGCGTCTTTAATTAGGTGTAGGCCTAAGTAATATCTTATAAATAAACCACTATTTTATTCTTTATTAAGGAGGGAGCTAGTGCAATAATAACTCGCTAACTAGCTTGTTGAATTATAGGAGATTATATAAGAATTACCTCCTTACTATTATTATTATAACCTTAGATAACAAGCCTTAATTTCTTAAATAGGGCGTTAGTAGCTTTGCCCTTAATTTTATTAACTATTCTTAATTTA
>Ga0307507_10001558_pt1 | contig 51053 bp, 60 predicted proteins | sample 7_EM_MG_FD_207223 | JGI IMG/M metagenome (GOLD analysis project Ga0307507, IMG submission 207223) | Populus trichocarpa ectomycorrhiza microbial communities from riparian zone in the Pacific Northwest, United States - 7_EM | ecosystem: Host-associated > Plants > Roots > Unclassified | place... | reverse complement strand
TAGTAAGCCCACCTGCCCACCCCCCCCCCCCCCCCGATTCAATCACATTTCTCTCTTTAGTCTTTCCTGGGCTCTACTCGATTTTATCACGGTCAGCTGCGGTACCACTCCGGACTCGCATTCAATAATTCAAACCAATCCGGTAGATGGTTGCCGACTCTACTTCTGCCTCACCTAGGACTCGCTTTGCTGCAGGAATACAATCACCTCTCCCGCACTGCAATAGAATAAAGGAGAGGGGAGGAAATTTTGGAAGGAACTCACCGCAGCACGGACTCGGGACTGAAAAAACCACCACTCCCTTCCCTTACCGCCGCCACCACAACCACCACCACCACCACCGTCGTCTTTGAACAAGTTCTCAGATCATAGACTGCACATTACGCTCCCACCTTCTAAGTCTTAACGGCCTTCGCACAAGTGCCAAAAAGTCCTTGGGATTCACGCTCTTTTTTTTTCCTTTCGCCCTTTCAGGATCTCACCTGTGACCGACCGCGTGTGCTTTCCCTGAGCTCCTCTCCCCCGTGGACCTCTTTGTTTTCCGTCCGCCGCCTCCCGCTCTTTTATAGCGCCTCTCGCCTCTCGCCTTTAACGCCTATAGTGCTCGGTCTGATTTCTCTTTGCATCTTCTGCTTTTCCTGCTTCGGAATAAAGCCCTGTCACAAACCTCCGTCCCGGACAACCAGGTTGTTCTCACTGCAGAAGAAAGTCACAAATCTCGGGTTTCTGCAGCGTGAAGCACACCAAGAGTCTATACATATCACACATCTATTTTTTTTCCTTTCGATCTGACATTTTGCGACAGTGCCCAAAAAGGGAAAGGCAAAAACAGAATCAGGACAGAATCATAATTTAGAAAAGACCAGCAAATCATTTTTTTTTTTAAAAAAAAAGAAAAACTTCCCATACCAAATACAGATAGCCAACGATTGTCTGGTGACTATCTCGACATAAATTATTATTTTTCTAGAAACGATTCTTAGCCATACAAGCTGGCGGTTTCAAGTACCGACGACGGTTCTCCCGCTTTCCAGGTCATCGTGCTAGTGAGTAATCTTCAAAATCTTATCCTTTACCCTGTATGGATCTGTAAGTCTTTTCATCCAACATCAATTCTGACCGTGGCCGCTGCCGGGTATCTGCAGGGATCTGCGGGAGGCCCAAGCGAGGGAAACGTCTCTGGATACCTTATTCGATCTACAGCGACAGCTTGGGCGAAGGGCTCAGTGCTCGCTGTGGATGCGGGGACCCATATGGCTGGGATCATACGGATCCTTGAAGAGCATTCCTCCCGGTCATCTTTTACAAAGGAGTCCGTTGCGTCAGCCTCTGAGAATGCTTCTGGAAATGGGTCGATAACGAAGAAGCCATTCCCCTTTCGTGGGGCGAACCTCCCATATGATACACCTCGTGGTAATGCGGCATATGTTACTCGAGAACTTGTCTCAACATACTTGATAACCCATCCGCATTTGGACCATCTTTCCGGATTTGTTATCAACACGGCATGCTTCACCCAAACGGAGTGCCCGAAGCGTTTAGCCGCTCTTCCCTCGACTATAGAGGCTATCAAAACTCATATATTCAACGACATCATTTGGCCGAATTTATCAGATGAGGAGAGCGGCGTTGGCTTGGTCACTTACCAACGCTTACCCGAGGCTGCTTTGGAGTATGTGGAAGTTTGCAGTGGTTTGAGTGCGCAGGCGTGGCCAGTTTCTCATGGGCATTGCATGAAAAGTCACTATCATCGGGGGAGTCAGACTTATCAAGGGAAAGATGGTACAACAACGGATAGAAGCCCAGGTGGTTCTCGAAAGAAGATGTGTGTATATGATTCGACGGTGTACTTCATTCGAGATGATGCGACAGGGAAGGAGGTGATGATGTGGGGAGACGTCGAGCCTGGTCTGTTTCCTTCCCCATCTATGGAATTTGTGGCGTTCTGTTTGCTTTGTGGCTTCCGCTGGCCTGTTCTATTTTCTAATGTTTGCTTCATGCGATAGATTCGATATCGTTATCGCCAAGGAACCACCCTGCTTGGAGTCATGCAGCTGCAAAGTTCCATAGAGGAGCACTAAACACAATTTTCATCGAGTGCAGCTACGACTGTAATCAGCCCGATGAAGCCCTGTATGGGCATCTATCTCCGCCGCACCTGATGGATGAGATGAGGTCATTGGCGAGGATGGTTGTGAGCTTGAAGAAAGCAGATGACATTGAGAAGCGGGGGAGGCTGAAGCGGAAGCGGATGAGTTATGGCTACCACAATGATGATCCGGAAATTATGGCGCGGAGGATTGAAAACCCGAATGCCCCACCCAGGGTCCTCGAGGAACCACAGCAGTACAATGGACCTAGCGCTCAAGATGATGAAGTAAATGGAATCCATGGGAACATCCGCTGGAACAAAAATCGCTTAGAGGTTGACTCTAGGCACAGCTTCGATAGATTTTCGCCGGAAATTTCACCCAGGGCTGTAGGTCCTAAGGGTGTTGACTTTTACGACACAATAAATTTGGCTGTAGGCCAGCGCACACCAGAGGAAAGGGTTCCCCAAGGGGGCGCGGGGAATGAAACATCTGATCTAGGGCCTACTCCGCTTAAAGGTTTACACTTGGTTATCACGCACGTCAAGGATACCCTATTAGACGATGTCAATGTCCCTGAGGATATTCTCCGGAGCATCCAAGGGCTTGAAGCCGTTCAACAGCTTGGTGTCACCTTTTCTTTGAGCGAGCAGGGTGGATCTTTGTATTTTTAAGTCCGCAGAGCAAGGGATTGCCTCTGTTTTTTGTGGAAAATGGGCCTTGTGAGGCTGTATTGGTCTGGGTTGTGCATTCTTGGTGTTTGTTGGTTGGGGTTGCATTTTCACGGGTTCCGGCCTAAGCGTGGCTTTTCATTTCTACCTTGGGTCTAGCCGACTGTTTGTATCGGATGGCCTTTTTCCCTCTTTTTTCTACTGGTATTAAATGGCGTTGCTTTACGGTGTGGCTTTTTTCTTTTTCTTTTTCTTTTTTCTCTTTCCCAAGGTTTGCAGAGGATACCAGGTTTTCTCTTTTTTTCCTTTTTTTTTCTTTTTGAAACCCCCCCCCCCCCCGTTTCTTCTCTTGGACCACGCTTTTGTGGGTCATTTCTTGTCGAAACTTCTGCTTTTATCGGACTCAGATTGGGGCAACCGATTAAAATACCTTCTTGATTTTTTCGCATTGTTGCATGTGTGCGTTTAGCTTCCTCTATGCCTATTCCTAATAGTGAGAGAGGGGTTGTAAGATAGATGTATAAAATCGCAATATCTCTGGGATCATTAAGGATCACTCGATAGGTTTCTTCTCCTATTTGTTCTTGTGATACCTTTCTTTGCATGGAAAACGAAGATTGTGACCGGAAATCTGCTATTATAGCTTTGCGAGAGAATATTTCTTGGACCCGCGGGTCGTCTTTCTTTTCTGGATTGTTCCTCTTTATGCATCCATTCTGAACGCGAAGTGTGTCACGCTAACTCTACCCAGTCCTGACTAGCCTAATGGGCGGGCGAGAATACTTATACTAGGAACGCGGTGCTATCTCGAGGAGCTATTCACAATCAATCACTCGCAGTCCTCGCCCCTGTAGGATACCATGCCGTGTAGATTGTGTCAAGTTGTAATAAGTCTTCGAGCACAGTGCTCTCCCGCGATACTCATCGTCATAATATCGGATTGGATAGGCAGCCGAGCGAGTAATGTCGCCTTTTACTCGGGTCTCTGATAATAGCTGAATATACTGTAGTATCGGTACCGGTGCTTGTATTACCGGTGACCCTGATCACAAGGTCACCGTATCATAGACTGCCATTCTGTTCGAATTTTGGTTTGCCAAACCGGTTTGTAAAGATCTCTTGGCGTTGAATTTACCCAGCTGTCTAAGGGCAGGAAGTCATTAACCGGGAAAGACAGGGGGTGGATATCGTGCCAAAGAAACGCGCTAAAGCTGCGTTGTCAGCTCCCAACGCGTCTCCCCCGAAACTTCCGCATTCCCGCCACCACCACCACCAACACACTCACACAAACACACATAAAGGAACGATGTTTGGCAGGAAGAAGTTTGTGCCTCCGCTTTTGAAGAAGCCGGCATCGGCGGTGACACCAGGTACGGATGGCCAGCCCGTGGCGAAGCGTGCGAAAATTGAGCCTCTTAGTGGTGGGAGGTCGTTGAAGCTTGGGGGGCCGATTAAGAGGAAGCCGTTGCTACTCGTTAGGAATCTGGAGCCGGGGCTTGCGACGGCAGCAGGGGAGGAAAAGGGGGAGGGAGGTATGGCGGAGGAGGCTTATTTTCGTGTGCTGTGGAGGAAACCGACGACGAAGAAGCATAAGACGTTTGACGGCGATGGGGTTTTGGCGATCAGTGGGGGGTATGCTGTGCTTCAGGACACCAGTGGGAAGGAGTATGTTGCCTATCTATGTATCCATCTTGCTTGGTATGGAGTAGGCTGATGGTAGTGATGGCAGCCTCGGGAGGACGATGCTCAAGCGAACCCTCGAAGTTGGATCGACTACGTTTATCGCCGGGAAGGAGATTGAAGTCGATTCGGTGCTTCCAAGGGAGGAGTACCTTGCCGGTAGACCGTTTTTGAAGAACGCTGCTCCACCCCCACCCCCACCGCCTCCTTTGTCAACTACGGTGTCGACGGCACCGCAGAAGGAGGCGCTCACAGCCGTAGCACCGGGGAATTTCTTCGGCAGCAAGTTCAAGACCCCGCTCCTCAATTCTACTGTTATGGAAAAGCCCAATTCGAAAGTGCCGACGCCCAGACATGATCCTAAAGCGGAAGGTGCTCTCGTCATGCCCCGTCCCAGCGAGAAGAGTGTGCCGGCCGGAAAAGCCATTGTGGACGTGGTTGTCGACCCGTTTATTTCGCACAGTCTACGACCGCATCAGAGGGAAGGTGTGACGTTTTTGTATGAGGCCGTGATGGGACTTAAGCCTTTCGATGGGCAGGGGGCGATTCTGGCGGACGAGATGGGGCTGGGGAAGACTTTGCAGACGATGTTGGTTCCATGTCAATCTGGGGAGTTGAGATTCTGCGATGATGGGCATGCTGACATAGTGTTTTCAGTGCTCTTTTGTGGACTTTGCTGAGTGAGTGGAGTCCGTGATGTCTAGGGGTTGGGGTGCTAATTGATGTAGAACAAAACCCGGTATATGGCGATAAACCGGTAATTAAAAGGGCTCTTATTGTATGCCCTGTGACATTGATCAACAATTGGAGTAAAGAGTTCCGGAAGTGGTTGGGTAGGGAGCGGATTGGCGTGCTTGTGGCCGATTCGAAGGCGAACATTAGGGACTTCACCCATGGGAGGAGTTACTCTATTATGGTCATTGGTTACGAGAAGGTTTGTCGACTTGAGGCGTGTTTTTCTGGTACCGTTGCTAAGTCCTCCGGATTCTAGTTGCAAAAAGTCCAGCAGGAATTAAAAGCTGCCGACGTTGACATTGTCATTGCCGACGAGGGGCACAGGCTTAAGACTGAGAAGAATAAGTCTGCGCAGGCCATCCGGGGACTGAAGACCAAGAGGAGGATCATTCTTAGTGGTACGCCGCTGCAAAATGATCTTCATGAGTATTTTATCATGGTGTTAGTCGTGCCCCAATGTTGGATATCTTGAATGATCTCTAATTTTTGGGATTTATTTATCAGAGACTTTGTCAATCCTGGGCTGCTTGAGAGTTACTCGACTTTCAAAAAGGAGTTTGAGAACCCGATTGTTCGAAGCCGGCAACCTGGTGCTTCGAAGAAAGATGTTGAGAAGGGGAAGGCGCGCAATGAAGAGGTAGCTCTAATAGCCTTGGCTCCATGGTCTGTCACTAACGAGGGAAATAGCTTGCCCGTTTGACAAAGTTGTTTGTGCTCCGTAGAACTGCAGAGATATTGTCGGAGTATCTCCCACCTAAAAGCAAGTAGTTTGTGGTTTAATTTGAGGGTGCAGTTGCTAATGAATGAATAGCGGAGTATGTGGTCTTTTGTAGGCCATCCCCAAGGCAACTTAAGGTCTACAAGAGCATTCTGGAGTCTTCTGCTTTTACTAGATGCTTGGGGTCTCCTGATGCATCTCTTCTGCTTATCACTGTTCTCAAGAAGCTTTGTAACTCGCCAGGGCTGTTGGCCGATAAGCCAGGGAAAGAAACTGTAAGAAAACCCCGCTATCCTACGTAACAGGGTATTAACAGAAGTATACCATAGAACGAGAATGTCAAAGGGCTCTTAGCAGGCGTCAATCCCAAGTTACTGGAATCCAAGAGCGACTCGCATAGTGGAAAGTTCAGGGTTCTTGAACGCCTGCTCCTGGCTTTGAAGAATACTACCGACGAGAAGATTGTGCTGGTATCGAATTATACTTCTACGCTCGATTTGTTGCAGAATCTCCTCCGCTCTAGAGGCCTTAGTTATTTGAGGCTTGACGGTGCCACGCCGGCCAATAAGAGACAGGAGCTTGTTGACCGGTTTAATCGGACTAATAGTACTGCTGCTTGTAAGGCTTTGTCTTGGATTATTGTATAGAATAGGGGCTAAGACGGAGTATAGTTGCGTTCCTGCTATCTGCGAAGAGCGGTGGTACGGGTCTTAACTTGATTGGAGCTTCTAGACTTGTCCTGTTTGATTTGGACTGGAATCCAGCTACGGATGCCCAGGCGATGGCGAGAATTCATAGAGATGGCCAGAAGAGGGAGGTTAAGATTTATAGAATGCTTACGTGAGTTGTGCCCTGCGATTATTCGGTGTTTCATGTGCTAATTTTGTTTTGAGCAAAGCACTGGATGCTTTGACGAAAAGATATATCAAAGACAGCTCACAAAGATTGGCCTGGCAGACTCAGTCATGGACCAGAAGGCTACCGCAAGTAGTTTTACTCAAGAGGAGTTAAGGGATCTATTCTCCCTCGATACAGACACCAACTGTCTCACGCATGATCTACTATGCTGTGAATGCGAAGGCAAAGGTTACGTTGCTGGGGCTGCAGAAACCAAGTCAGCGTTTTTCGAGCACAGTGAGGATGAGGAGGAAGAAGATAGTGATCAAGAGGACGAGCCAAGGTATCCTGGGCTGATGAAAGCTAGCGAAGTCGACTTTGAAAAAGTCGAAAAGGACCGTAAGAAGGCTATGCAAAAGGGTAGAGGCGTTGGTGTAGACAAGAACCAGCTCAGTTCTCTGATGGAATACTCGCACATTTTGACCACCCGCCTTCTGGGCAACGGAAAGAGGGATGAGAAAGACGACGACGACGAGGAATACGATGAAGTTAGTATCGAAGATGAAGTATTGGCCAAGGTTATTAGGAATGGGGCGGCGAAAGAGGTTAGCTTTGTTTTTCAAAAAACTTAGACATACAATGGGCCTCGTTATTATTCACCAGTATCTAGGCGTTGCGGGTATATAATATTTGATTATTATAGAAAATCGGTGTCGGTTATAAGTATGATGCTTTAAACTTTTTTTTCTAGCCCCCAAGGAGTAACCTAGAACAAAATCTCCTCAGCCCTGTCTTGATTTCTTCTTCCAACGAAATTTTTGAAAGCGTGTTTCTTTGTTCACAAACCTACTCATAAGCGTCAGCTTCCCATCTTCACTAGCTATCATACCGCAGCCAACCAACCAACCAACCAACAACCTCCACTTTTCCAAAAATAAAAAATAAAAACAGAACCAAAGAGTTTATTCCGCTGCTACTACCCGCACTATATAAGGGGAATCACGATGCCATCGAATATATACTTTAAAGGTCTCAGTTATCCCCATCCTGCCACTTCTTACGAAGTCGAAGGCATATTCCGTAAATCCCCCCCCCCCTCTACCCTTACTTACAAGAAAACCTATGTATTATATCCGTAGCTAACAATAAGAGTCCTTTCCTTGGAGCTCAAATCAAAAAGATCCCCAATCAGTTGATGATGGCACCGACAACATCCGTTTGCCATTTCCCTTCATTTCCCTCGATGCATTTCCTCCAAAGTATAGCCGGCGAAGAGCGTATTTGGCGAAGAGGGAACATTCTGGGGAAGTTGAGTCCAGGTCGAGCCTAGCAAGTATATTCGCATTCCCGGCGACGGTGCTGAGGGAGTCTAAGAGGGTGATGGTAGATGACCTTAGGGATGTGCCTTTTGATATAATTGTCCGGAGGGCTATGGGAGATCCTCCTGGGGAGCGGAGGGAGGACTACGAGTCGGGAGAGGAGGAGAAGATAACACACATCGCCTTTCACCGCACTGCGAGTATAATAGCGCTCGCAACGTCGTTTTCTAGGGTTCACTTCTTCGACATGAAGACTAATACGTTCCTCCCTCACTACCTCTGCACATGCAATACCACGGATCCGAAGTCTCCGGAGTTTGTGCAGATAACTGCGCTGGCGTTCGGTGGCGGGAGTACCAATTCCCTCGCGGTGGGATTGGACTCTGGATACTTCGACCTCTGGTACGTTGACCTGTCAAACTCCACCACTACGCCGGGCTCCTATGGTGAGAGTTATTCTTTGTTTGCCACGCCATATGATTTCCAGGAATCGCCGACGCCGTTCAGACTGCCGGGGATGTTTCGTCCGCACGAGTTCTTCAAGACTAGGACTTCGCCGGGGACCCAGAGGTTACCTGGAAGTCCAGACAAAGTTTATGCAAAGTCGCAGAGGATTGGACTTTTGCGGCAGGGGTTTGGGAGGATGAGGGATCTTGTTGGTGAGGTTACTACTCTTTCCTTCTCTCCGAGGGGAGAGTACGTGCTTGTAGGGACATCTCTGGGTGGTGTTTGGGTGTATAGCGTTACTTGGGGAACCACGGAGAGGTTGTATCAGGCTGCGGGGACGAGCGTTAGCTGTGCTTCCTGGGAAATGGAGCCGGGAGAGGAGGTGGATGCCGATGGGAAGACCGTGATCGTGGTAGGTATGAAGAGTGGGTTGGTGGTATACTTACACTTTGCAACCTCTGCAAGTTACTCTGAGATCACCGCTCAGCCGATAGAATTCTATCCAGCACAACTCATGACCGCCCTTCACGGGAAACAGCGCCCCCGCGGTATCAAAAACTTGATTCTAGTTCCTTTTTCCAAGCCAGTCCCCCGCCCCGGCTTTCCAAAAGAAACATACCCACAATACCCAACCCTCCTCATATCCTTCTCGGGAGCTCCAGGAATCCACATATTCCGTCTAAAACGAAATTCGGTGCTCAGGGCTGTCAGTCCTCCCAGCACCCCGACAAAAGCGAGAAACTCCTCAATGCCGAAACGTCTGCAGCCCCAACAACAACAACAGCAGCAGCAGCCACCCTTGATCCCGACCATTCTCGGAAATATCAAATCATTTGGCAACACTTTCTTACGTGAGCCCCCAAGCTTAGACCCGTACATACCCATTTACAACAAATGTATCAACACCGACCAGGTCGTCTTTACAAGTGCGACTACTACACCTCCGAAACTCAAAGGTAGCGCCTACGGCGGCATTGTGGAGAACATGGCACTAGACCCAACCGGGAAGAGACTGATCGTTACCTTCTCCTCAGATGAGGGGGACGAGGAGTCTGTTGTTTGGTTTGATACTAGAGCTCTGATGACGCCGGCTGGTGGTGTCAGGGCTGTTGGAGTGCTGAGGCATAGGAAGAAGGACAAGGATGATGATGATGAGGGGAGAATGATTTATGGAGATGTTGGGTTTGTCGGAAGTTTTAGAGGCGGTGCCTGTGCTGGCTTGGTAGGGAGGGGTGGAAAGGGGGTTAGTTTATTTCCGGCTTGGCTCAAGGAAGGGGGTGGGTCATAGCTTTTATTACCATAATATGATAGATAGTCTAGGTTAGATGCGTCGTATTTGATGTACCTGAAGGACGAGAGCCGGCCCTGGATGTAATTAGCATGATCAGAGAGTATGTTGGTGCACCGTTAAATACTGTATTCTTTGCTTACGGGTGTTGTATATAGCTAGAAACATCTATGATACGACTTTAAGTTTGTGGAACTCTTGATAGAGAGATTCGGTCCAAGAGGTTCTGCACCGCAAAGCATATTTTTTTTCTGTCAAGATGCTGTTTCGGCATCAACACCCCTTCCTACCAGGTGCCGGTTGCATAACTGGATGCCGGACGCTTGCATGGTGCCGCATTTTTTGGGCATATGATATCCGGAATGACGCTAAGGGGGGGGGGACCCACACATGGCCATTGGGCGGGGGATGGCAAAGTGAGGCGAGTATCAAAATCGCAGCATGTGAGATTTGGTGGCAGAATAGAGTGAGAAGCAAAAGGCAACTCCAACATCTTATGTAGCATGAGGTTCAATTATCCCAATTCCTACAAGATTGAATGCCAGTGAGGGGTTTAATAGAGAATCAACTTGAATTCAATCTCCATCATCAACGAATTCTATAGCAGTATCATGACCGCCTTCCTCAAGCATACATTCTGGTAGCATAGCATATAATGATGATCAACCTCATTCAGTGTTCCACCTCAGGAGTAGCCAAATTGCCCAAACCAGTGCTCCCATATCCCAATCTCTAGTCACCAATCTGCAGCAAGGAAGTGTCAATCCCTTCAACCGAAAGTTCATGATCGTGGGACCTTTCTCGCATCGAAGTTGAAAGAAGATTTTGGATAATGCCTATGATATAAACTTGTATCTTTTGCTGGTTGGCGTTGAATTTGAAAGCTTGATGACGCAGTGGTTGTCAGTTAGCCTGCTGTTAATGCAAGTAGCAAACTCCCCTACCGTATTTCACCTTTTCCACTCTAGGCCACCCTAGCGGCGTTCCGGATATGCCCAACAAATGCGGTACTGTATTGTACTTTCTCCCCTTTTCTCTTCTCTTCCTCCAACCCATCCGCTTCTCTTCTTTCTTTCTTTCCAAACGAGCAACTCAGTCCTTCCAATTCTCTTCCTTCTTCGCTTTATCCCTCACTGCCATCCCCATCTCCCGCCATCATCACCAAGCTCCTCGCCAAAACCCGTGGGGGCTTTACGCATTCGCTCCCATGCCCACCTCTTGCCGAGCCACATGCGTCATTAGTCCAGTGTCCATCGCTCCGCAATTACGACTAAGCATTTAATACCGTAAGAACTCGTCTCCAATAATCGGACCATGTGCTATGCAGTCCGAAATTTCCTCCTCTGGAAAAGGGGCGAAAAACACGCCAAAAACCTGCCCCCCCGGGACGGGGGGGAAAGAAAAAGAAAAAGACACCCGGCCTTACTAGGAGAGGCAAGTCCAACGTCCGAGCAGACGGTCCGATTATTCGAGTTCTTACGGTAGTAAGTAACTTAATTCCTTTCATCACCCCTGATTTTACTAACGATTGCTGTGATAGTGGAAACGTATGGCACGAATTGATAGAAATGTGTCCGGCTTGGGAGGGGTTTCTTTCCCCTATATGCTTTGTCTTATTTACAGTCTACTTATTATAGGAATTAGGAAATCTAAAGACTCGTGTTGAAACTTGAAACCGGCTTCCTTAATTAAGATGGACAATAAAATCGGAGGAATTGAAATGAAAGTCAATGTTCTTCTTGGGGTTCACGGGGCTGTGGGTGTTAGGGTACTGGGTCTTTTGACTGTAAGTCACCCGTGAATTCAAATTCTTACTTTCTAACAGAATTGATTATAGTCCACTGGGTATATACTTTGGGAACCGAAATAATTGAGAATGGCGCTAGGAACGTCCATAATTCCCCCCTTTAGATTAGGGGGGGGGAAAATACAGCGAGAAAAACTCCTTCAGCCCTCGCCTGAGTATGATACCATATAGGAGAGGCAACTCCAACGTCCTAGCGTGATTCTCAATTATTTCGGGTTTTTACGGTATTTGATCAAGGAAGCCGCCCAATATTATTGGCCGGATTTGAAGAAGGCTGTGGAATGCAATTGTAAGATCCATAGGGATATAACTTGAAAAGGATTTTGCTGACACATTGTTAGGAACATGATGGTGACGATGATGGTGACGATGATGGTGACGATGATGGTGACGATGATGGTGACGATGATGGTGATGATGGTGATGATGGTGATGATGATGGTGATGATGATGATGGAAGAAAAATATAAAATAAAATGAAAATACAAACAAGGTGAGCGGGGCGGAATTAGGCATTGGCCGTGAGTGTAACTGGGTAAAACTTTAAACGCCAATATCTCTATATGTAAACTTAAGATATTTCTATCCTCCCTCTCCGTTGGTTGTGTAGAGGATTGCCCAATCTATCACCTAATAGAGCCATAATTCTCATTAGTTAGAACTTGTGGTTGAAAATATTTTAGGCTCTGTTCGGCGGACCACTTTTATAGCATAAAAGTGCCTTTTTATGGCATAAATTGTGAAAACTAAGGCCCTGCACGGCATGTACCATTTTTAAAAAATCACAATAAAAGCTGAAAATGGAATATATTCTGAAATGGAAAGATGTGATTTTTTTGAAGAAATTGCTGCTCAGTAAAAATAGCATTTTTTTTGTAATACTAGCTTGCCCTATGTGTAAACAGTTATTTCACCTAGGGTTTTCCCCTAATGAATATAAAATTTGCTTTTAATAGTATCTTAATACTATTATTACCATTACCAGGATTTACGTAAGCTTAATAATATATGTTAATAATATATATTCATTTAAATTAACTGCAAATCCCTACTGATTAGATTTATGATTAGATATCTTAGCTACATCTGATAAAATTCTTAATTTTAAAAAAATCACAATTTTTGTGGCATGCCGTGCAGGACCCAATTTAAATATATTTAAATAGTAAAAAAAAAATGGCATCAAAGTGGAAAAATTGCAATTTTTTGTGACATGCCGTGCAGGGCCTAAAACTTTTAGTTTGGGGGTGTGTTCGGCGTGTACAAAAATATTACAATATATTTTTTATTTTCACAATATTTTTTTATAGCATAAATATGAGAATATAGTACTACTAGTAGTAGTATGTAGGTTAAGGGCTTGAGTGTAAGAACCTTTTACAATGTAAATTTTAAGAACTACAATACTTGATTGACTATCTATATAATAATATTATTATAAATAATAAACATAATACTGTACTTATTTAAAATTGGCTGAAGATTTGACTTTCATACAGTCTTTGCCAGATATCACGTCTATAACCCTAGGGTTAGAGATTATTTTTCTCAATATATTTATATTGAGGTAACAGAAACGAACACCTATATTTCAGAAATATGCTATAAATTTATATTACAATATTATATACCATTTACAACTTTTATTGCAATATATTTTTATTGTGACCCGCCCAACGGAGCCTTATAGTGGTTGAAGATGCCCAATATTTTCTTGGCAAAAACACTCTCCTACTCCAGAGTTCCCTCACCATATATCATAGTACTAGTTGATGAGGTCCAAATAAAAAACTCAGCCTCTCCAAGCTATAGCTTGCCTGGGAAACACTATTCCTTCTCTGGTGTTTACCTCTCGGATAGATTGCGAACCCCATGGGCGCGATGATTGCCTAACCTTTTACCCAAACAATGAAACCACTAACTTATCGCCCGAGCATGCATGAATTGATGGAGCAGCCGAGTGACTATCCGTGATTTCGCTGTTGTGTGTGAGAGCAGTGTTGATCCGATGCTATTGTGCTTGAATCTGCTATGGTAAACTTTGTTTTCTTTTCCCTTTCTTCTCACTCACCGTATTAGGCCCAAGTTGCTACGATATGGGATGCCAGCCAATGCTCCAGACTTCTTCCGTATTGTCGTTCACCAACGAGGCCGCCGCCATTTGCAATGACACCTCATCTTCACGCCGAGCCCGAATTAGAACCCTAAATAGCCGTAAACAAAACAAAAAAACATATTTCATAAATCATTTATTAACATGACACTAGTAGTAGACCAACTAATGAACTAACGCCTACGAGCAGACCTATCATAGAAAAAACAAAAAAAAAAACTGAAGATGGAAAAAAAAAAACTACACCCTAAAGTTCCTCCCAGCCTTCAACAACTCCACACACCTGCTAATTTCCACCCTAGCCTCTTCCGTTGCCAAATATGCCTCGGTCAAATGCCTCATCTCCTCCATCTTATCCCACCTCTCGATCCCCACATTCGCCAATTTCCCGGGGACATTGAGCCTGACGTAATTCTCGCGGAAGCGAGCATACTTGTCCTCGCGCGTGATCTCCAAGTGCCTGGCCTGGGTATCCGTCGCTAGCTGGAGCAGGGTCCATCCCAAGTAGCCGAAGCCACCGGTGGCCCACATTGCGAGGCTTGTCCAGAAGCCGTGGTCGCCGGTGGCCTTGGTCAGGTATCCGGTCCCGATGGACAGCACGCAGCGCGGGGACTCGACGCGGTGCGTGAGGAATACTTCGTCCCTGACTTCGGCTATGGGGTTGTTATTCTTCATGGCGCCGTCGAAGAAGTCTGTTGGGATGGGTGAGGGGGGGGTGACGAGTTTCATTGGGGGGAAGAAGAGGGGTGCTGCTGAGGTTGCGCGTCCGGCGGCCCAGATCGGGCAGGTTTCTGAGAGGGATGTGGTTGGTTGGGGGTATGTTCTTAGGAGCGCGGTTGTTAGGTCTTCGATTTTTACGGCGCAGACGAAACTGTTGGACTCCTCCTCCTCCTCCTTGTTAGCAGTTTTTCCTCTCCAAGATGGGGTGGGGACGCACGCATTGCAGGTGTTCACGTTGGGGATGACATTCGGGTCCGCCATTGGGGCGTCCGAGAACTTCACTCCCTGTGACTCTAGGAGGGACTTCTCCTGCGGGCTTATCATCAGTTCTACTACACTCTCGATGCTCTGCTTCAGCTTCTCCTCCGAGAACCAGGGCTTTTTGAAGTACGCATCCCAAATAGGCTTCCCGGGGAATTGCCAGGGGCGTTTGAAGATGTCGCCGGACATTTTCTGGTATTTGATTATGCAGGCGTCGATGTCCATTCTCTGTTTTTTGTATTAGTATTAGATAGAAGTGGTGAGAGAGGGGAGGGGAGAGAGAGAGAGATGACTGACTAGTCGACCGAGCATTATTGCTATCAGACTTTTGGTTTTTGTTTGCTTATGTTAGTATCTATATCGCAGTTTGAGCAGTGATTTGTGGTCAGTGTGGATGAACGAACCCTCCGGTGCTTGTACCAGCTACTAGGTCGAAGTAATCGCACGGCTTCGGTATCGCCGGGAGGTTATTCACTCGTTTGATTTCTAACATGACAGCTCGGAGGATAAGCAGGCTGGAGTATCCGCGGACTCCTCCGCCGTCTATAGTACAAACATCCCGATACCCTATTAGCACACAGTACACGAAGAAACTGTTATAGCTAGTAAGATGGGTAAAAAAATAAAAAATAAAAAGAACCTACCAAGGGAAAGAACTGTAAGTCCAATGGTAGATGTAGACATGTTTCCTTCCTTAGCTTTTAAAAGCGTTCTTATAGGAGCAACTACCCGAACGGAGAACTAGAGATATCTTGGAGAGCCAAAGAAGTATTTATATCATACTCCCTACTGCCTATCCCTCATCCAAGTCCCCAGCATACGGTACTCATTTCTTTAAGAAAGAAACAGAGTGCAGGGCCCGTTGCACAAAAGGAATCATCTGCACTTTTTTCTTTTTTCCAGGCAGAAACAGGCCATCGTCGTCGTCGTCATCAGGCACAGTGCAGTATCGTACGAGAAGAATGTTTCATTTCGACCCACGACGCCACTAGTTAGTGGGGTGATAGGAGGTAATAAGGATTATTTTTTGTAATTTTGGGGTTTTTTTCCCCTTCCTTTTCTCGTGGTGTCTGTCGAAGCTATCGCGTACGATACTACTAGGATTTGATATCTTTTGTTTGGATCTGGGTAACTTGGTATGCAATGGCAGTTCTTTGAAATGTTCGACATTACGAGTACTGTACGAGTACTTTTTTTTTTTTTTTTGTTTTCCCCGCATATTCTTGCACTCTATGGTACCGGTAGATGGGGGAATGGGTGGAGGGGGGATACCCGGTAGTTGAAGTGAAAGTAGGTATAATAGAAATGATCTGTCATAGTTTTTTATTTTTTTGCCAGCTGATCATAGATCTCGTGGCGCTTCTTCTGAGGCGCGAGTACAGTAAGTTAACAAAGTGGGAGGAGGAGGAGGATGCCCACCAGGCCTGGTCTACCGGTAGTCTAGTCTATTCAGGCTGGTATGGAAGGGAATAAAAAGCAGGCGCTGTAATACGTAATACAAGAATGTGTGTGCGTGTGTGCGTGAACGAGCGATGCCCCTCTTCGGGAAAACCATGCCAGCCGTCAGGAGGTGTCAAAATCTTGGAATCTCCCGAGTGAGAATACGTGAGGAGATGGGTGGTGTATGGTGGTGTATCGTACAGTACAGGTAGGCTTGGTTGCGGCTGGAATCTGGTGCTGCGAGTGGTCCGCCTGGGGGCTGCGCCGGCCGAAACAAAAAATTGTCTCGGGGGGGGCCTCGTGAGGCGATAAATGGCCATATTCATTAGCCTAGCCGTGCTCTTTATGTGCGAGGTTTTGCGGTAAAGTTAGCGCCCCCGTATGGGCAGTACGAGTACTAGTACTAGTGCAGCTCGTTATTGGATTTTGGTAGTGGTGAATTAAGGGTCAATCTCAGGCACCTAGCGCGCGCAGTTATGATACCGGAGCGGCTCCTAGCCCTGTTTGGTTGGCCGGGTAACACTTAGAATGCCTACAAGTAAAATCCTCTCTGGCAGTGCATAGGCTCGCTTTGCGCAGCAACCCTAGCTTTTCACTCTCCGTTGCTATAGCAACTCCCTCGGTCCAGCGTCGATACCCTCAATAGCTACTTGGCAATTTAAAAAGTCTCCGGACGCTTTTGTGCCAAGATACATACAAATAAATGCAAAGCGTCCGGAGACTTTTTAAATTGCCAAGTACAGTATGCTCTGTGGGAAAACCCCGGTTAAATCTCTAGTGAGCAAGCAGCAGGGTCCTCGGTAGCGCGTGCTAACATACCGGTAGAGGGATAGTCAGGATAAAGTTTTAACACCCCCCCCCCCTTCTATGCCCTGATCATCCTCCTCCTCCTCCTCCTAACAAAGTTAAGATAGCACTTCCGTAAACCAAAATGTCGCAAATCCAAGACTACCCCTCCCTCTTCTCCCTTGCCGGCAAGACTGCTGTAGTAACCGGCGGATCCAGAGGGTTAGGATTGCACGCAGCAACTGGGTATTATAATCTCACCACCCCGCCCGACAATTCCGAGTATCCGGCCTTAGCTGACATACGAATAGTCTGATACTAGCCGGGTGCACTAAATTAATAATAACCTCGCGCAAAGCCTCCGCCTGCGCCGATGCCGTGAGGTCGCTGCAAGCCCTCTCGACGAAGGCAACCATCCTCTCCCTCCCCGCCGACCTCTCCAAGCCCTCCGAAGTCGAGCGCTTCGTGAAGGAGCTCACCGCCGTGACCGACGGCAAGGTCGACATCCTCATAGCCAATGCCGGCGCAACCTGGGGCGAGGCCTTCGACACCCACTCCGATGCTGCATTCGATAAGGTCATGAACCTGAATGTTCGCAGCGTGTTCAACCTTATCCGGCTGTGCACACCGCTATTGGAGAAGGCGGCAAGGCAGAGTAGCGAGAAGGCCAGAGTTGTCACGGTAGGAAGTGTCGCGGGTTTGCATATTGGCGGGATTGGCCAACATGGGACGTATGGGTATGCGGCTTCGAAGGCTGCAGTTATGGTTTGTGCCCTTGTCTATGTGGGCTTTGTATTGTGGAGGGAGGGAGGAGGGAAGGGAGAGAGGGATTGCTTTAGACTAATGGTGGGATATAGCATTTGACTAAGCACCTAGCAGCCGAACTCGGCCCCCGTGGTATCCTGCTCAATGCGATTGCGCCCGGATTCTTCCCGAGCAAGATGGCCAGCGGGCTTATTGCAGCTTCGGGAGGTGAGGAGGCTATGGCCAGGGAGGTTCCTGATGGACGTCTTGGGAAGCCGGAGGATATTGTGGGTTCTATTGTCTTCCTATGCTCTCGGGCCAGTGAGCATATCAATGGGGCGGTGCTCCCGATCGATGGCGGCAAGCATGTTGTCCCTTCTGGGGTGAAGCTTTGAAGTTAGGTTTTTGGAGGGTTGGGGTGTTATAGAAGGGAGAGGAGGGAGCCACGGGGGGTCTGTTTTTATTCATCGCAGCGGGAATAACTCATATCAATGGTTGCTCTTGGGGCAGGTAACCCATTCTGCCAGTAAAGTAGTCAAGTGTCCTGTGTTTATTTTAATAAAGGAGCACCACTGTGGCCTTTGTGACATGTTTGCCACAAAGCATATAAAATACATTGACATACGGGATTCCTTCTCCAGCAGACTAGCGGAGAAAATGGAAATACCAGTGGAAAAGGAAGTCCTGTTTGTCCCCAAGGAACAAGAAAAAGTAGAGGAGGAATGCAATTGGTGCAATCCGCAGGCGTACACATACAAAAACCATGCCATGAGCAGGTGCCAGAGACTTTATAAAAAAGAGCAAAGGGGAAAAAGGAGGAAAAAGCCATTACACGCCATATATATACCGGTAAAACAGGACGACCGCTCTCACAACCGTTCCATGCTGGCGCCCTATTCCCATTAAGTAACCCAGCCCTCGAATCTCATCACCGAGTGACTACCCATGACATGCTGTACTTGACAAGCTCGGGCAAAATTCACATCACATGTCGTACAGACGAATCATTACTCGGTATCATTATTTCTTTATCTTCCGCCCGGTTTCCCGCCACCTGGCACTGTTGGCCCCTCAATACCTACTATCCGTCCATCCCTCCATATCCAACACGCCGTCCAAAGCACAAAAAGGGAAAATCTAAAAAGGGAAGGAAAAAGAGCCCGCACGCCTTCCGCATGTATCCCCTATAGCAAAATTTAAGAAATAATAGGAAATGTTCCATACAGAGGGATTCGTGAAGGGGAGAAATGGAAGGTATAATAAGAACCAGGGATGGATATATGCTGTGTTTTCTTAAACTGAAGGGAAACGGGAAGGGAAAAAATAGGAAAAAGCAAAACAGGAAATAGGGGGTCCCTGCGGTTTCGTTATGGATTCAATCAAGCCCCCAAAGGCGCGAAGGAAATGCTGGAAAAGGTGAATCGAAAAGGGAAGGGAAAGAGGGACAGGTGAGTGGATCGGAGAAAAAATGCTGTGAAATCTAGGGGTCGATTTATCCTTCTACAGCCAACTTCTGCACGCTTGATATTGCGTCCTTCAACTCCTGGTCTTCAGGCTTCACTTCTTCCGAGATAGTAGGCTCGGTTGTAGGGGCAGCCCTGGCAGGCGTTATAACCACGTCCAACGGAGCAGCATGCAATGCGGGTTTTTCCGACTCAGGCCCCTTGCCGCCTGATTCTATTCGAGCTTTCCGCTTGGAAATAGCGCCCATAACCCATTCTGCGACTTCTTTATCACCCTTAATTGTAGGCGGAGTTCCCGAGAATTGCATCTCTTCATCTCCCTCCTCTGAAATGGTGGCCGGTTGGGTAAATTCTGACAGCCAGGGGTGTCGGAGAAGCATGGCATATGTGGGTCGTAGATTTGGGATCTTATTTAGACAACCTCGTACAAAGTCACGAGCTTCTGCTGAAAAGCCTTTCTCTGGCAGATCTGGAGGTTCACCATCGACGATAGCCTGTTTGCCAGTATCTGTTAGCACGAGAATCCCGCCAATAAGGATGGGAAGCCTTACACTAAGTTGGCTGAATATATTATTATAGGTTTCTGGTGGATAAGGATAGCATCCCATCGCACATTCTAGGAGACTCAACCCCAAACTCCAAATATCGCTCTGCACACTATATGTGCCTGGCCCTGAGCCACCCACGGCGGCCTGGACACCCCCACTCGCAATTCTCTCAGGAGCCATATAACTCTGGCATCCAATGTTCGTCTTGGCGATGCTAGCAACAAGATTTCCTGAAACACCAAAATCGCAAAGTTTTATTTCACCTCGAGTGTTAACGAGAATATTGGTTGGCTTCACATCTCGATGTATGATATTGTGGTCGTCTTTTAAGGTCTTAAGCCCCATAACTGTAGCGTAAGTGAGCTTCCGCAGCACATTCTCAGGCACACCATCTCTGTAAAGCTTATCAATGGAGCCACCGTCCATATACTCCATACAGATGTACACAGCACCCTCCTGGAAGAAAGCACCATAGAAATCTATGATAAAAGGCGAAAGACAGCGATGGAGAACATCCAGCTCCATAATGATTTGTGCAAACTTATTTTCGTCAAGCTCAAGTCGGATTTCCTTCATAGCCATCTCCACCCCCGTTCCAAGAGGAGCCGGAGATTCCTCGCCACCATCGGTAACGGGACTAGCCGATGACGTAGAAATAGGTGAGCTGAGACTGCCTGGCATTGAGACTGCTCCGTTCCGTGACACTGTAGGATACCTGTGTACAACCTTGTGTACCGTTCCATAATTGCCCTTCCCAAGCTCCTCCAGTTGATCCAGCTCCTCCAACGAGATACTAAAGCTGCTGCCAGAAGAAAAATCCACACCTTTACTATGCAAAACAGCCTTTCCCGCAAACCTCAGACTTCCGGTCTTAGCGTCAACATATTCTGAATATTTATCAAACAGCGACCCTTGAACACCGTCTGTGGGGGCGGCTCCGCTACTACCATTAGTAACTGGATTGCCCCCACTCAGAGGCCCCGGCGAAACTGCTCCAGGAGCTGGCGGAAGGCCTCCCGGGAAGCCCTGCTTCCTCCGCCTCTCCATTAAAGACATCTTTGGTGGCCCCATACGTCCGGTTATAGCAGGAGCAGATGTCCAATTCTGCGGAGCGACTGGTCGACCACCAGGTTTCCCAGTCATCCCACCAGCAGGGCTAAATGGAGTGCCGGTGGGGCTCATAGCAGATCCAACTATTGGAGAAACCCCTGTCTGGAGTGTTGGTGTGCCTCCGCTCTTCGCTGCTGGTGGGGCACCTCGTCTTGAAGCTTGAAATGCTTGTAATCTCGCCTGTACATCTTTCGGTAACCCCCCGGTACCGCTTCCCACGGATTGCATGGATGCGAAAGGAACTTGCGATGAGCCGGGGGGTCTTCGGGCGGCATTCACGGGGCCGAGTGGATTTGGGCTTTGTGTGGTCGTTTGAGAATCTGATATTGAACGAAATGAGGGAAGGGTTCGGTGGGGTTGGGATGGTGGTGAGGTTGTTGCGAATATTGATCCCGAGTCACCAAAAGGGTCGGGGGAAGAGGGTATTTCAGAATCTTCTTCCAATGGAGATGACATGACTGGGCTAAAATCCGGCGATGAGAAATGAGGGAGAAGGAAGGGTATTCTGTTAATGCCTGCCACGATCGTAGTGGTGTACTCGTTAGTGCCGAGCTTTCTTTCCTTAAAGCGGGATGTAGTCGTAAGCTTGGCGCAAGAGCCACAATCAGGCTTCAAGCACAAGAAAGACAGAACAGGGGGGGGCGTAAATACCGAGGAGTGAAAAACGGACAACCGAAGAGGGGATAGGGGATAATAAGAGGAAAGGATGGAAGAAGGATGAGGAGGGAGAGAAGGGAAGGAAGAGGTCAGAAAAAAAATGAGGCGATGTGAGGTGAGGGTAGGCAGGTGCTGAGGGGATGAGGAAGCACACAACAGATATCGTATCTAAGGAGGGAGGGGGGGTGGAAAGCGGAGGATGCGAGCTGGCGTCGAAACACCTAGCGGATGAGGTTATGGCAGTGCAGGAGCGGGCAGGCCGGCGGGTTTAGGCGCAGCCCAGGCAGCAAGAGTCAGCAGAAGCAGTATGTAGGAGCAGCAGCAGCACGACCAGAATCCAACACAGATTCTATGATACAATTTTCTTGCCTGTCTTGCTTTGCGTCCTGATCTTTTTTTTCTCTTTCTCCCTTCTCTCTTTGGCTGAGAATCTAATCCCTGTGCGTGGGCCTGACGTATGTTTTTCTACCGATCAGCGTTTGAGCGTTCCTATCATACAGGCAGATAGATCAACTGAACCTGTCTCCCTCTCACTTTTTCCTTTTTTTTCTTTTTTCCTTTTTCCTTTTTTTTTTTTTTTAATTCACCTCTTTACTACACTCACACTTCTCTCTTTCCCTCTTCTTCTCCTTGTCACAAGTAGCAATTGTCTATCCCGAGGTTAATAGATAAACCGCTACTGTAGATAGCGAGAGAGTTGTCCCTATGATAGGTTTCTGGAGTCTTGAAGCGGTTGGGATGGGGGGAACGGAGGTGTTATCCGTCCTATGTGGAATACTGCAAGGAGGAAGAGAAAAAAAAGCGATGGAACGATGCTAGCAGCCTAATACTCGAGTACTAGCGTTTCCAAGAGGATGCTTCTCTCAGCGAGTAGGATGCCGTGAAAACGGATAAAGTGAGGAAACTAGACACCGGTAGATCTAGTCTTTTTTGTGGGATTGAGTGTATGGGTTGCTTTTATTCTCTGTTTTATCCCAAGAGAGAAATGGATGAAATAGAGACCTTTGAGGGGAGAGCGATGGGGCCCCTTTAAGAATTAAGGGGAACTCTTCTTACCGGCACTGGAGGGCAGGATGAAAGGCTTTACAGGTACTGTACAAGTACGAGTATAGTAGAAAGCCTTAAGCGTAAGCATTGAATAATGCCGTATCACCCTCTTTCTCCACAATCAACAGAGTGAGCAAGGAAGTGTGGGGCTCACTTGCCCAAGGGACAAACGTCTATCACGGGTTTGGTTTAAACTATGGCTTAGGCAAAGGGGCGAACCCACAACAGAGCACCGATAATCCCGTCACAGCATTAAATAAGATTCCTTCTATCACTGAAGAAAGAAAAAAACAGCGACAAGCCAATTCTCCCAGACAAAACCGAAGGGGAAACGAAGTAAAAGATCCTGTTGCATCCTACTTCCTTTTCGCAGTAAAAAGTAACAAATAAGAAGGAATCGAGCAGCAAGCTAAGGGACTCCGGTACTGAGTCGTGAACCTATGGATAACAGTTAAGACCTACCTTAGAAAGTATGCATTCCATTCAATCACCCCTCCTCCAATCTAAAGTAATATGCGGAACTACGTATGCCAATGCGTTTCACACACAAGGTCCATAGAAAAGAAAGATCATTAAATCCCCACTAGCTTACCAGGCTTAGTGGCCGGGCGAAGGGATTTGTTCAAAATTGCTTGTGCAAGTACGGAGGTAAGTTCCATGCTTGACACCAACAGCCAGTGAAAAGGGAATCCCCATCTGATAGGTAATGGCAATTTAGCTGCTTCACGGAAATCTCATTCATCCCAAGAAGTATCCTGGCCAACTGCCCCCTTGTATCATGGTTCGCCCAATTAGAGGAGGGTTCAAAAGATAAAAACCTGCTTTTTTCAAATGCAGCTTATGTCAAGGTGACAAGGGTCTATAAAATTGCCGAGAAAAGCCACAACTCGCCTCTCTAATGCTCGAGAAATCAAGGTTTAGCACCTGGGCTCCCTTTTTTAGAGTTGGAGTTAGCAGCCACCGGACACTGCACTCTTCTCAAGCGACAAATATGCAGGGGAAAGTACCGGGTGGGAAAAAAACAACGCTATTAGGAGAAACCGGCATGTATAAGTACCTTTCTATTAAGCCTGTTTAATGGTGTGGGAAGGATGAGAGGATGACAGTATAATTTTTAGAAATTTGGTGCGGCGGTGGACGCTGCTAGAGGTGTCACCAGGCTTCCATCATCACCGCACTGGACCTCAACTCGAGCATAATAACCTTCTATTACACCTATGAGCCCGAAATCTCCGCTTCCAATCATTCGGGTCCCTCGACGTGTCATTTTCACCACGTGCCGGGTGTGGATTTCGGGGGCTTTGACGGCTCCGGCAACAGTCCCTCCCCTCATTCCCCGTCCTTGATTCATTCCCATCTAGGGCACTGTACGATGAACTGTAAACCCCATGCCATCCATCCCTTGGCCACCCAATTGGACATCCACGGATGAGTTCACCCCATCGTTTCCACCACTAAATATTCTTGCGTCGGAAGTGTACTCGTGCCCATTGTGTTTGATACACTTTTGCCTAAGTCACTGTAGACCGATTTGCCTCTTCACCGCCGGTACCTTTTGCCCCGCTACAACCTACCGCCTAGTCCCTCGTGATGGGTTCAACAAATATCTATCGTATCATATAATATCGTAGGTAGAATTCGCCCCAACAATGATGTAGTACAAAACGAGCCCTACTGCAATACTCGCAAGGATGCTCCCGGAACCCAATTCACAACTCCCACAGCTCACCACTGCCACACAGCCTCACCCGTTCTTGCGTTGCTTGAGAAGAGCGAATTTCACTGTAGATCTCCAGAGCCTTAAGTTTGGCATGTCGGTCCTAGCCTCGAAATTCTAGAACAACTCATTGATCAACAACTTACTTCCCAATTGATAGCGCAGATCAGAAAAGCTCTCTACCATAACACCCGTAGCCTTTTCCTCTCTCTCCGGGGTAAAGGCCGGAGAAGGAGGGTTGGGAAAACTCTCCCTCTTTTCTGACAGGAAACTGAGGCTGTTGCTAGTACACTCGCCAGTAATGATATTAACATATGATGAACGCTCTATGGTAATGCAGAGCGTTGTTGATGGAAAATAAGGCGGTAAGCCTTAATTGGAATGATAGTTGAAGCCCCGGGTAGCACCATCAGTCTAGCTTAGGTTTGTCCTTGAGGGGGAAATTCTGTTGCAGATCGCTGCTCCAGCGATATAATACTTTTAGGCTTAACCACCAACCAGGAAGCAGCGAGATGAGAGATGTCGAATGACACCAGAGCTGCGCGTAGTACTCGTACAGTGCGAGTACTCGAGTAGTGTGAACTAGCATGTCGGATAGTATGGGATGTAGGGTACAACTGAATCGGGGTTAGACTATTGTACACGTCGATCATACCTTACCTCAACTTCCATGCGCACCCAATGATGAGCTGTTTGTTTATTCTCAAACATGTGAATGGGACGAAATCGCGGGGCTCGGGGTTGCAGAATGATTGAGGCGAATCGTATAGGGGGGTGATAGTGGCTCCGAGGCTGATCCGCTTGATCATTGGTACTCAGGTTTTCATCAAGCTGCGTATATCGCGTGTTAATGGAAGTTTTTTTGCCTCTGCAAACGGTTTACCACTAAAAATCCGTCCACACATGCATTCGAGTACGCGCAATCCGATCGGCGTTCCTACCGGCATTACAAGCCGAGATATTCTGGAAAGCCTCACAAGGATTGAAGGTACTCTCGATCTTTTACCAGTCGATAGCCCATGACTAGGAAGAGATATCGGCATCCAGAGTTCGGGGCGAATTTGTCAATGCTCCACCGCATACTGTTATTGATTTCTGCCCCTATCTTACACCCTCCGGAGGCACTGCAGTTACGAGGCCACCCACATCTTCCGCCGTTATCCTTCCGGCCCTTACCTTTTCACATCTTCAGTCTACAGCCCTGGATGAGGCACCATGATGATAACTCAATTGCAAGGAAACGGTTTCCACAAAGCCCCTTGTGCTCTGCAAAGATAGTCGTCAAGATGAAGCCCCACTAGAATACCGCTAGTATAGGAAATCTCCACCAAGTGTTTCTTTTTATCTTGAGAGTAACGCCTAACGGATCATCGTTTTTGTAGCACTCGATGTGCCCATGTTCAATCACGATAGCTCAAGCCCACTTGGAAAACTAGACCCATCATAATAACAAACTAACAGAATAATACTGCCTCCAGCGGCTATTCATGAGAATCGGACACAATTGCGAGCATGACTGCGGGATTCAGGCTTCATGCTCCGCTCTTCAAAGAAAATCGACGGCTTGGTACTGGTATGTTTCTCCTTGCTTTGACTCCTTTGATTGAGGAAACTATTTTAGCATCTTTAAAGTTGTCGAGTCGACTGCCGATCCGTTTGCTGACCGCATCCCGCTACGGCAATCCAAACGGGGGGCAAATGTGCTAGATATCGATGGCCGTCATAAGCGTACCGCAAACATCCAATTTGAATCTGGACCCCTATCCGCTAATAAAATCTTGATATGATAGGCCTGTTCATTCGGTCCGACTACCGGTACTATTCTCGGAAACAGGTTCCAGGATCCGCCTGCAACGTAGCGGAATGAAATACCGGTATTTTTGAGATGGCCCATCCCGTAGCTTTTCTGCAGGTCCTGTTCCACAAACATGAAACGCCTTGGTTGCGGAATAACAGGTTTTGACACTGGGATACATTTCGGGGTTTCAGACCGGCAACGCTTTCATTTAGGATATGCACTCGGGATGTCCGAAATGTTCTATTTTTTGGTCCAAGACAAGCACAGCGCTCCCGTCAGGATGATTGTTACGCACGGGCCCGCTTACGGTAAGTCCCAGTCGCTTATCGATAGCTTTGTTTTAGTGCGATAAGATATGCCCCTCACACGTGACCCTCGTTGCTACAGTGCATCCATTCCCACCGATTTTCGCAGAACATGGAAAAGCCTTAAGGAAAAAATTTTGAACGCTAGATTAGCGGGCATCGAGAGTGCCTTCCCAAGTTACTGTTTCACATGTAGCATAGTCGCCACTCGGTTCTGTGCGAACTTGTGGCTAGTCTTCTTGCTGTACCTTGATAGAATTTTCCACACCCTTTTGCGTTTGTCTATGCATAGACTCCTAACTCAAAGGATAAACGGAACACTGGCAGAAGGGTGGAAGGAGGAGCAAGCCACACAATTTTTCTTTGCCGGCAAGTTCCGCCTGGGAATGGGTTTATGAACATAGCTTAGATAATGATTCCCGAACGATCGCATGTGATGCAACCGCGATCTCTCGAGTCGAAGCTCATCCCCTCCCCAACTCGACGCCTATATTTGCGTTCACTGCGGTATCGGCACCTTAGCAAGGCGAATACTATGCCACTTCCAGCTTACACCTCAACTTATCAAATTCACTGCAGCACTTGCACGCACTCTGTTGACCACAAAAAACCAGACTCTCGCCAGTTGAACTGCTGTGGGAGAATAGTCTGTGGCAACTGCATAGCTGTTTTTCCTCCTCCCCACCCTTAGCTTTTCTCCCCCTTCAGCTCAAAATATGGTGCCTTACTATTATCCTTAGAAAAATCCTCGATTCGGAATCTACTGTCCATTCTGCCAATCACCCTGCTCCGAACGGGATGGTGATGGCGAAGGTGAAGTAGAGAAGGAAACCCCGTTCCGACCACTACCTCCTTCATACGCTCCCGCAACCCCGGGCCCCCCTCCGCCATCATACTCTATAAGCAATGGAGTGATCCACTACATCCGTGCGACGGATACACTCCCAACCATAGCTCTCGAATATAACCTCCCCCTTCCACTGTTACGCTCACACAACCGCATATTCTCCGACCACCTACTACACGGCCGGCGGAGCGTAGATATCCCCTCGCCGCCATACATTGGGCCCTCACTATCTCCGGCGCCGGAAGACATGGAAGGGGAAGGTCGCAAAGCTGCCGCCAAGAGGTTTCAGTTGAAGACTAAGTGTCTCGATACGGACGTTGCCCACGTATACCTCTGGGAAGCCAAGTGGGACGAAGAACTTGCCGCGAAGAATTGGGAGACGGACGAGAAGTGGGTCAAAGATAACCCCATGCTTGAGAGAAGCATGGGAAAGGGTAAGGGCAAGGAGGTTGTGTCGGGAAGGAAGGGTGGTGGGAGCAAGTGGGGCCTGAGAGGGTTTGGGTACTGACTGGTATGGCGCTGCAAGGTTGTTGTAGAATTAGACGAGTCGGATCTAAAGTCTTTCTTCTTTTAAGTCCTGAGTTGAGTCTATGGTCTTTGGCGTAATGGATTTTATGATTATGAGTTATATATATTTTTCTTTTATTAATTTTTTATTTTATTTTTACCTCTATAATGTTTTGACTATCTGTCATTCATACTTTCTTATTATACGAATAGGATACAGTAGACGCTAGAGGTGAGAGGTGCTCCGTCCTTTCGCTGCAGGAGTACAACTCGCTACAGTGATCTTTAATTTCATCAATAACAACATAATAATAATAATATTATTATTATTATTAAATCGTACATGACCGGCTCACTCCCTTCTTCTTCTTCTTCTACGAGGCGCATGAGACAACCCGAGTTTTGAAAACCCGACCCCTGTCATATGCCTTGCTATCATACTCACTTACTACCATACCCCAACACTACGGTAGCTACCCGGAATAATTCAACTTCAGCACGACAATAACAAGTAAGTTCTCGGCGCAGCACGAGCATAGTACTCTACGAGATAGGTGTGTGAGTGTATGAGTGTGAGTGAGCGAGTGTTGGGTGAGGGTAGGGTAGTATGATACAACAAAAAGATTATATCACACGACGAGTGACAAGTTATGCATTAATATACCGAAAAATCTAATAGGTTTAGAGTAACTCGGGTATTGGCCTAAGGGGTTGGTTGATTGGTTGGTTTGTTGAGCGATGGGGTTTTGTCCGTTCTGTTGCGGATTTGAGGGGGTTTATGATGGGAGGTGAAGGCAAAAAAAATCAAAAACCTATATTGGTGGACTATTGGGGCGGCGGGTGGGTCTTGGCGGTTTGCGGGTTTGTGCGGGGTTTGCTCATAGAGGGGGGATGGGTTAGTGTATCGGGGGAAGGAGGGGGGGTACGATATAACGTGCTTGAGTGTATGATATATAGCATGATACGGCACGTTAAACCCCAACCAACCAACCAACCTTCAACTACCCACCACATCTTAACTCATTCGGGCGATCTAAAGAGTGGGCTATAGTAGTTAGGTTAGTCTAGGATAGAGCGATCTAGTATAGGTATTCCGTGAACCTTTCAGGGGAAGATACCGTACGGCAATGCCGGACATCCCCTCCTTCCGCTAGAGTCTGACGAGCCGAACCCGACACCAGCACTCCGGGTATTCCCGTCCCGTCCGAATGGCGTGATGTGGAAATGCACAACTTGAAAGGCATCCCAACTGACTCTCTAACTAACCACCGCCGTCCCCTTGACCCTACCCTTCTCCCCCACCTCCATCCTAGCACTCCTACTCCCAAACTGCACAGCCCTCTTCTTCTCCCCCGCCACCTCCTTCATCCCCAGCGTCGTCGCCAAAAGCCTAAGCACCCTCTTCCCCTTCATAACCTCCTCCTCACCACTCCCGCACTTGCCGATAACCCCAGTGCCTAGGCACCACGCTACCACATCCTCGTCCAGAAAGGGATACCGCGCCTCGCGTCCCCAGTGCGCTAGTACGCGGTCGTCTCGGCCCAGGTTGCGCTTTCCGAGCCTGCCGACATCGAGCTGGAGTTCTTCTAGCAAGCCTGCGTAAGAGCGGAAGCGGAAGGCGGTGCCGTGACGCACGTACCCGCCAAGGAGCTCGTCAGCGCCGAGGCCGGAGAGGAGGGTGCGTGCTGGGGTGGAGCAGGGCTGGTTGTCTGGGAAGGAGAAGCCCATGCCCCGGGAGGCGAAGTAGAAGGCTACGCCGATTGACAGGTCCATTTCTGTGTTGTGCGGGTGGATGAGGTTTATTACGGATTGGCGGTGGGAGAGGAGATCCGGATAGGGGACGTTGATTTGGATGAAGTTCCAGGACCGGCCGGGGCAGACCTTCTGTAGCTCGGCGTAGGTGGCTAGGCCGGTTATTCGGTCGGGGCAGATGGAGTATGGATCTATGGTGCCTTCCTGTGGGGGTTCTTCGGCTGGGGCTGCTGCTCCTGGGAACTGGGTCTGGAGTTTGGGTTTTCTGGCTTTGTTCGCTTTGTTTTGGGCCTCGACGAAGCGTTTGTTTTCGAATGCTACATTTAAGAGATCGACGGCTTCATCTAGTGGGAGGCATTCGTGCACGAGCCGAGCTATGACTGAGCAGTCAAGACCCCCAGAGAAAAGTATCGCAAGTCGAACTTTTCCCCCGGAACCCGGAGGCTCGGGGATGTCTCTGACTCTTATCCGAACGCTCTCCAGCAGAACCTCTTTGAGCTTTCCAACCTCTGGAGAATCTGTATTTAGGCATCTGCTTGGTTCAATAGTCTGGCTTAGCTTAGGAAAAGGCAATTCCTAGATTTCTCTATCAGTCCTACCACTGCCATAAACCAAAGAAGGAGTACAAACCATTGAAATCCGGCTCCCATCCCTATCTTCCCGGTGCAAAAATGGCACAACCCCCTCCTCTCCACTTTGCAAATCAAAATACCTCAACCCCTCAGCCTCCACCTCCTTCCATCCCTCATGTCCATCCCCAACACTAGCAATCGTAACCCCGTCTTTCCAGTCGCCCTTCCGCAACTCAAGCAAACTTCGCCGTCCCAGACAGTCCCTCCCAAACCAAACTCTACCCCTAACAGCGTCGAAAAACACGCACGCCCAAGGCCCCGCAATCCCCGCAAAGCCCTTCTCTGGCGTCTCCGCCGAGAGTAATAGTTTAAGCACCTCCTCCGCATCGTTAACCCCGACAGGCACCAAAGCGGAGTTTATCCGCCATGCCTCGCCGTTCCAGCATAATACCGAGCCGGCTGCTGGATCGGCAAGTGGTTGGGGGGTGAGCTTTCCGCGGAGAGAGAGGAGGGAGGAGGTAAAAGTCAAGGTGTAATTTGCAAAGGTGGTTACATGCGTGTTTGTGGTGTCGGGACCTCGGCGGGAGATGAGGTCTGGGAGGGAGGTGGAAGTAGAGTGCAGAGGGCGTGAAGTTGCGGGCGTAATTGAGAAGAGGATCCCGCACATTGCTTTGGTGGGGTAGTGGGGGTGGTGTGGTGGTGGTGGTGGTGTGATGCAGTAGGGGTTTTCAAAGTTAAGTGTCGAAAAAAATTAGCTTACTTTGCTGTTTTATGTAGGCTTGGCACACCCAGGAACAGTTACCCTACCATTACTCTACCATACTTTTTTTTCAGGTATGATACGGTAGGTAACATAGGGGAGGGGTCAACGAACAGGAGGGCTCAACGAACAGCCCAAACAAAATAGCAGCTTACTAAGTCATCTCCCGTGGAGTGTTCGCTGAACCCCCCTGTTCGTTGACCCCTCCCCCATGTTACTGTACGAGGGTCTGTAACTGCTGCAAAATTCTGTTTACTAACAAATCTCTACCAGAACCCAAAAAAACAATTCCTAAAGCAAAAACGAAATTAAAATATTTTTTTTTGAAGAAAACTCCCAAAAATATAGTATCATAGCAGACTCTACAAAATGGCTGCCCTATGTTCCCAGGCAAAAAAAATCTTGCAACTTTGACCCTCCGTTAATGAATAGAGTTTTTTTGACTAACATCTATAAGATCCATTGTAGTCTCTACACTTTTACCTTCAGTTACCTTTACATATTCAAAATATGCTACCTAAAATTTGAGAGCACTATTGGTTAACATCATTGAGTAGGATATGATAACTTAATACAAACTTTCGGTGTTTACTCGTTACCGAAAAGTCATTTTCTAACCCCTGGTGTGGCCGTGGGGTGGTTACCCGGATTTTTTTAGGTAAGCTGCGGGTGGGTGAGTGAGGCTTTGAATACTTCTGAGAGCAGATTGGGCTTGCTGGTGGATGTCCGAGGGGTCAATCCTGTTCGCTATTCAACGCAGGAGCTTTACTAAAGCTATTGGAATCAGTATATTCTACTTTAGACTTGGTCGCCTTGGATAACTTGTAGGATCATCCTTTCTCACTCGATATATAATATATATATAGCGGTAGAAAACAGCGCGCCAGCTTCTTGCCAATAGCCCCATGGTTCCTACAACTATTAAGCGAGCTAATGGCTTCTTCTTAATCTGTGACTTGGATGTGATTCGGCCCTATTGAATCGACCAGTAGGCGCTACCGTATCGTAAAGTTTCCCTCCCAGTTTATTCAGCTAAAGGAGGGAAAAAGCATCCCAGACCGATATTTTTTCTTTGGTCTAGACATCTAGTACAAGTCTGTCTGAAGGAGAGAGTTTGTGCAACGTGCTAGTGGCGTTCACAGCACCGCCCCTGACTTTCCACATCGTATTCATTGCTATTTCGTGAACAAAGTTGCCTAATTCTTCAAACATCCCCTCTCAAGAGTTACACACCTCCAGTCTTGCCTCCATACTCACTCTCTAAGGCAACATGTTTACTCCGCCCCCATTCGTGAGTCATTACTCTTCTAGTTTGAGAGGTTGGCGGTTAGGCTTTGTGTATCATGAACAGGATGCCATTGTCCAATAGGTGATATTGTAAGGCTCAATGATGCAATGAAGCAACAACCCTCGGAGGATCGTTAACTATTCCGAAGGTTATAGGAAAGATTTTTGTCGCCTTATGGTTTAATTATGGAAGCTGGCCAAGTCGGAAAGTGCTGCATGGTAGTATTTACTATAGAGCTTGATCACAAGGCTCGGGGGCACATAGGTTAACGCGACTCCTCTAACAGGTTGGCGCCAATTAAGTCGAAAAAGTTGGTTTCCTCGATCATATGAGCAACGGTTACTGGATATGTTATATTTACTCCCATGTTTAAAGCTCCGTGTGGGACAGTTCGGTCTGGGGGATGCCTGTTTCCGTAAAGCAGTCTCTATCAAGTAATATACAGCGGAGGTCAAATGGTAATGTTGGGCAGAGTCTGGAGATACTTGTCATTAAGCTATCGTGAGGATAAACTAGTTCTTGATCCATCTTGGCTAAGCAACCAAGACACCATAGCCCCTTACTACACGGTAAGTTCAGTGCCTAGCCAAGAGCCAGGTTGGGTCATCACTCCGAGGAGCGATCGTGGTGCGAAGTGAAGAATGCGAGTGCCAACCTCTGCCCGCTTCCTCTGTTAGTTGTTGATCGCCTATCTCTCGTGTGGTTCAGGCTGGCGCAGCCTCCCCGAGCCCTGACGCAACCTCGCACTCTAGAACAGCCTCAAGAACGTTAAAATGTTAAAATGTCGTCAGTAAGTAAGGTTTGAGCACGTTATTAGTCTATCGGGGGCTTAGTGAGTCAAGATGAACGTCTGTACTTAAGTACTAGGGAGACTCCTATATGATATCTAGCATGCTCTCGGAGGTGGCGCCGATGTTTGTTTACCGTATTCCTCCCAGAATTCGGAACATGGAGAGATGTTCCTGTGCAGTTTTGACTTGGATTTCTGGTGGTTATCGTTGAATCGTCGATCTAAACCTAGGCAATGATTTATAGCGCAGAAACGCAACGAATGAGGCTAGCGGCATAAAGCGCACCCTCCAAGGTCTGAAACAAGTCACCCGAAGAGTGGCAGCATATGACACAGCGTATTCCGGGCTCGGTCCCCAGTGAGCCTGACCCAGAAGGTTCATGTGGGTAGCCATCTATTGTAACATGTGAGGTGTTTGCAGCCCGTACCATAGCTACTGTAGACCACTCCAGTACTGGTGCTCTAAGAAGTCCTTGTTGCGAATAGGTAGACAGCAAACTGTAGCTTTCCGAAACCGATGCCGACAACCGCTGTTTCAATTAATTCTCCAGTATTCAAGAGAAGAAACAATCCTCGATAGAGGTAATGCAAGGAGCTTTCAGCCGAATAGGTCCCAAGAATTGGACTGGCCATTAGGTAGTGGAACCTCTGAAGTGGACACTCCCCCGTGACCGTAAAATTCAATCTGGGGCGCGGTCCGTAACATACCGTACTGTGCCTTATCCAACCCGTGCTCGAAAACCGAGCAACAATTTCAGAGAGGCCGGTGATATCTCTATTTTCTCGGTTCCCACGAGAAACAATAGTAGGTGCAGAGATATTTTCAAACTCGCATGCAGATGATTGAATCCCCCCGTACGAGGGACCGCAGCACTGATATCGGTATATAATCTACCGGGACGGCACTTGAGATGTAGGATGGGATAGGGTGCTGTACTCGAGCAGCCTTCCCCAGACATGATTTACCCGCCCTTGGCCCCCTTGCAATGATCAACGAGGTAACATAGCAACATCCGGCTTAAGCCTGAACATGTGAAAAAGCGCTCTCCTGATGGGAATAATTTATTAAATAAGCCCGCGTGATGTTACTTCTTTTTTGCAGCCTTCCAGCATTTTGAGCCCTGATAGACTTTGAAATGTTGAGGTTAGGCATGTTCAGAGTCTTACTCCCGTATCATATCGTACCGAACCGTACAGGTAGACTACCGTTAGGAGTTGCTAGGATAAGATGATGTTGAAGGTTACCTGCAATCAGCGTCCCCGGATTGCAGGTAGCAGGGGTATCCAAAGTTAAAAAGAATTCAGTGAGAGCAAGAGTCGGATCTTGCATTAGGGTACCTTACAGAATCAGCCAATAGTGTTCCAAAAATGTAGATATAATCGTCAATAGAAAGATAAAAATTAGCATAGATTGAATTGAGGGATTTGCATCGTTAAACCTAGGATAAATTGGAAAGGATAGTAGGAGCAACACAGCTCGCACTTCAATGCTCGCAGCATGAAGGAAAATATGCCACGCAATACTTGCCCTTGCTTCTCGAGCGGCATAAGATGTTGAAGAGGAACTCTAAATGGTCTATACCGAGCGGAATTGCTGTAATGGCATTGGTGGCCGTGTCCATATGTTAATTGGGTTGCGGGTCATGCCTCCGACGGTGTGCGGGGCATCTTTCCGGTTTGTTGTTGGCTTTCTGACGAGTTCTCCCGCTTAGTTTACACTGTTTACCAGTACTTGGTACAGTACTCTTACCTGATACTGACCTCGGAAACAACTTGACAAAAAAGGATAGTATGATACCGGTATAGTGCTCGAGTAGAGTAATACAGTAGTAAGTTAACCGCTTTAGTGTGTGCCAGCCAACCTTACCTAAAACCCCAAGAATTTTCGGACTTTTTTAACTTTGGGTACCGGTTCCGGTAGTCCTGGTTGACGGAAATGCCATGTCTCACAGCCCCATCGCAAAATCTGCTGATCCTTATCTCGCACCAACCAGGGGATCACCCCGCTCCCCGTGGGAGAGGCGGACCCATGGAATGTAGGCGGCAGCAGGAAATCACCGTTCCCGTCAGACCTGAGCTGAGTTGCCCCGGGACGCTCGAGGCATTCAGACCTCGAAAATTTTACTGACGCGAGTCTGACGCCATCTACCAGGCTCCTGACGAAAGAAAAAAATGAACATACGGTAATGTGATCTCTAGTTCGCCAAACAGGTGTTCTCCCCCGGCAGGGCGTTACCATTTACCGGTATTCGTGAATTACAGTACTACTTGTAGTAAGCGTCAGGACCAAGCCCATTTTCGCAGGTCTGTTCCTAACTTCACGGTGGGGAAAGTTGGGATCGAGCCTTAAGTGAGTGTCACGCTACACTTGTACTTGTGTGGGTGTGGTCTGATTCGTGGTGGTGATGGCGCCTTTTGAGGCCGAGTGGACTTCAGGATTCTGAATCAGGAACGGTCTTGCCAAGAAATCTGCCCGAGTTGAGGGAACGACACTGCAGTCGCACCGGGCTGTAAGGAACGCCAAGAGTCTAGGTTTTTTTGTTCGTTATAGTTAATAAATTATGATAATATACCGTATTCCTAACATACAGCTAGGTTTGGGAAGAAATTCCATTATAACGAAAGTGCGACTCTGTCATGCTCATGCCGATGCTGTCCAATCCACAATGGCCAACAAAACAGATTTATGCGTGACATTGGCTCTGGCCCTTCCAGTGATGTTTCATCCCACCCGATGCCGTATCGCCTAAATATATATTGCAGCCCTGCAAAGGAGGCGTTGTGCAGTGTCGCTGTTTGATGTGTTGATAAACATTCAAGGATGGGGGATTCAACAAATAACTCTGCTATCATAACTCCCTCCACTCGGGAAGCTGCACTTGATATTTAAAAGTGCCGCTAATTGGTTCCAGCACAATTATGGTAGAGATACTAATCTGGACTGATGTGTATCGCTCACAATTTCTCTTGAGTCGTTATCTACAAATCACTTCTTCCGACGCGTCGTCGTCACTCAAAAGAAGAAAAAAGATCTTGAATGGGCTAGAAAAAGAGCTCAGCCCATAACGCCCAAAACGATCAATGCCTATCGCACTCATTGAACGCCCCTGGCCCATAGTAATTGTTACGGTACCCGAATGTGAGGGAGCTTGTACCTTAAAGCCCCTGCCATCCCTCCTTCTGGAGCTTTCGAAGCCGTCACAGCCCTTCACCGTAGCACTCGTTTGGAGTGTACGGTACGGTACTAAGTACAGTTCCGGCAACCCCCCCCCCCCCCCCTATCCTACCTACCTACCTTACCTACCTTAGGCTGCCTAGAGTTACAAGTGTACCTCGCCCTACGCCACGCTTAGTCCAATGTCTTTTTTAACCTCCCCGACTTCGTTTCGAAACAATGAATTTCTCTCTTCACAGCAGCAACCTCCCTACCTCATGACATATTCCACCGCCTTTTCGAACGGTTCAATACCGTTCGATTTCTCCACAATGGCCAAAGGCCAAGCACCCCATTCATCGCATCCAGCACTAGGACATCTGATTTTACTCGTCTTCGAAGCTGTGCTCGAAGTCGTTTGCGTGGCCCTTCCGGGCTACATTATCGCGCGATATGGCATGTTCGACGCGGAGATGCAAAAATTTGTTGCAAATCTCAATGTTTTGCTGTTCACGCCCTGTCTGAGTGAGTTTGGCCGCCTTTCTAGGGAATTTATGTGAGAGCCTGGCTAACGCGAGATCCCGGGACTAGTTTTCACGAAGCTTGCGAGTCAGCTCACTTTGGCGAAAATCGCTGAACTAGCTGTTATTCCTATCATTTTCGTGGTCATGACTCTGATATCCTACTGCTGTTCCCTTGCCGTCTCAAACCTTTTTGGACTCAAGAAGAGAGCAAGAAATTTTGTTATTGCCATGGTATGTTTACCCGTCTTACGTGGAGCTTGTTGGTAGCTTAGTCTACCTTGCTTCTAGCACAACTAACACTTGTTTTTAGGGCGTTTTCGGGAACTCTAACTCGCTTCCTATATCCCTCGTCATCTCGCTATCTATGACCATCTCTGGTTTGCATTGGGACAAGATTCCAGGCGATAACGACGAGGAAGTTGCTGCGCGTGGTATTCTGTACTTGCTCATCTTCCAACAGCTGGGTCAACTCGTTCGCTGGTCATGGGGCTACCATGTTTTACTCGCCCCTCCTCTGAAGGACCAACCTAAGGGAAGCAGCCAAGCGACGGGATATCGTGATGATCCTTCGGATGAGGACGATAGTGACATTGAAGCTCAAGTGAATCCCTTTATCTCGTCCCGGTTTGAGAACAGTTACGTTGGCCCCCACAAGCAAGCCTCAGAGAATGATGCCCTTCTAGCCTTCAACGAAAATCGTCATCATGTGAAAATAACAAACAGCGCTGGAGGCTCTGGTAGCTTAACACCCGGGTCTGCTTATGCCAGCACTGCTGTCTCCGCCCAATCCACAAGACCCTCGTCTCCAGGTGGCAGTGCAATCCTCGCACCTCCGGTTCAAGACAATTCTGGGACACAAGATCCCACTGGATTTCCTGGCGCTCCCCAACCAGGTTCCCCTACCAGAGTCCCACGCTGGCTCTTATGCCGGGGCTCTTGCAGCTCTGCACGAATTTATAAGGGTATCAAGGCGGGAATTAACAGATTCTTTAAGGGACTATGGTCGTTCATGAATCCCCCATTGTGGGCTATGCTTGTCGCTGTGATTGTTGCGTCGATACCTCAGCTTCAGAGGGCTTTTTTCACCCCCGGGACCTTTGTTCAGAACTCAGTAACCCGCGCTGTTAGTCAAACGGGCAACGTAGCGGTTCCCCTGATTCTAGTTGTCCTGGGTGCCAATCTCGCAGGAAACACTCATCCAAAAGCAAACTCTTCTGACGATCGACACGAAACCAAAATACTGATTGCAGCGCTGATATCCAGAATGGTGCTGCCGTTCATCTTGGTGGCTCCTCTGCTGGCTATTGCAGCTAAATACCTCAATGTTTCAATCCTGGATGACCCGATATTTGTCATTGTGTGCTTCTTATTGGCGGGCGCACCTAGTGCTCTACAGCTTGCGCAGATTTGTCAGCTCAACGGGGTTTACGAATCAGTTATGGCGAAGATTCTGTTCTGGAGCTATGTGGTTGTCATTTTGCCAAGCACTTTGATACAGGTCATTGCCGCCATCGAAGTAGTTGAATGGGCTATGTAGGTCTCTGTTTAGACCGCAGGAGGGGCTGTCGTCCCCCATCATATCATAAGTTCAAAGAAAAGAGAGGGAACAAAAAAAAAGAAAAAAAAATCGATTCTATTTCATCGTGAGCTTTATTTGTGTTCATCTATTTTTTGCTTCTGTATCACTATACCACCACCACCTCTGGGCCATGCTGTCGTGATTCCGACATGCGTTGGGGGACCTGGCTCTTTTTGTATTTCTTATATTCTGGGTTGAACTGTATACAGGGTTTGGGCAGGGAGCTTTTGCTTTTCATGTGTTCCACTTTTCTTTCTTTCTTTTTTAGGTAATTCCCATTCCTCATTTACCAAAAATGCGGATTACCATTTTTTCCGAGGATGAGCATGTGGGTGTCTGTAGGTTAGATTGTACAAAAGAATAATATCGCCAACTGTCGTCGATAATTGTAGACATGACTGCGGCTTGTGGATTTCCAAAATTTGATGGGCGAGCGGTATGGTAGTCCTGTGCTTGCACCTGAGTAGTGACGATTAAACACTATCTCATCAACAAGATGCCCCAAGCCAATAGTTAAAAATTAGTCACAGTACAAATTGGCCTTGATAGGGATTAGTTGGAACTCCCAGAAGCTCTTCAGAATCTCCAAAAAATGATGCATTACTGTAGAGAAAGGTATGATAGACTAAACTAGCTGCATTAGTGTCTAGGTTTCTAATTTCAACAACGAATCCCTGTTTTTTGCCACCATAAGCTTTCCCGATTGTTTTCGTCTCTACCCGAGCACGATTGCGATGTGAGAGTGGATCGGAATTACAAGATCTAATGACAAACACTGCACATTCCTTTACAAGTATTCTCTTCTAGGATAAGGATTCCTAACCGGGCTGCTGGCACTTGCAACATCTTATATCGCCCCCAATATTTGTGCTGGATTGCCACTGGTGCAGTTTTGTCGATTCGGCGGCTTGGCCCGTGCTCAAATCATGATTCTCAACGAAGTTAGCCGGGGGCAACAAGAAAACTGCGTGACTTTGGAAGCTTTCCCCCATTTTTGTCCCAATGTCTTGATTCTTGGCACATGCGCTAGTAATTACCGGCAGAATTGATAAGACAGAATACCACCATCATGATAACGGTCCGAGAAATGCCCAAGGCAGGAAGGAACCTTTCTTTCTTTTTTTTCAGACCCCATTTTGCCCCTCGAGAGTTTCTACTCGTAAAGGTGCAATATCACTCTAGTTCGGACTTATCGCTTTCAGGGTCCTGCTTTAGCGAGCTATCTGCCCCCTTGGCCTCTCGGCCCCTCGCTTCTCCCTTCTCCTTTGCTCTACCGGTATCCTTCGTCTGATTGAAAGGGCTACCTGGAACATTATTGCGGGGAATCGCCGTGTGCTGTGCTGTGCGGTGATACGTCTTGTGACCTGAATCGATCCCAACGCTATATACCGATATATAACCTCTTGTTGTACTCGAGTACGAATCTAGCCAAAATACCTTCAACTCCACCACGGGAAACTTTCGACAAGGGTATTTCTGAAATCCCCCCTAATATATCGTCTACCGTAGGCTGGCAACCACCGCGGCAGCCTCCATCCTCAAAAAAGAGAGTCCACCTGCCAGCACCCGCCCCTCTTCCTCAGAAACGTCACGGAGAGTCCTAATAGCAGCTGCCCCACAAGTTTGCACAGTAAAATCAGTAACAGCCGTCTCGCTGGTCGTGTGCCCACCATGCCTGGTCCGAATTCCCCGCATTCTACAGATCCCCGCGATACCCTATCGCAAAAGCCACATCCACTCGAAGAGAATACGGGTGGCCAAGAAAACCATGGCGGTTGGGATTACGCACCTGGTCGCGAACAACACATGCCTTCAACCGGGAGTGTATCCAACCGTGAACAGAGTGTCAAACTGACTGAGCGGGTGAAGTCATGGCTTCACAATGAGAAACAACGACAGGAAGACCGCCGCGAAAGAAAGAGGTCTGCTAAGAGAGCTGTCCACCAAGCGTTACATATGCACTGCCCACCCGGCGAATTAATGGGCAGTGGTGATATTCCTGCTTTCTCAGACTCCAGCAGTGACGAAGAAGCACAGAATTCATTAAACCAGCTAGAGGCTATCCTTGCAGCGGCCCGGGCTTCTTCACCAGCTGCGTCCACTCGCCGTCGGAGTGTCCTAAGCAGGAGAGGCTCCTCGGGAAGGCCTCGGGCAAGATCGCTAATGGGAAATGCATCGGATACCGATTGTTCTGATGGGGAACCTGTGGTCCCCGCTTGTGAGGTGTACCTAAAAACTATTGAGGAAGTCGGGATTGACGAATTCAAACGTCAAGTTTTGACGTTGGCACATACACTTAAGTGCAAGGACTGGAGAAAGGTGCCATTGGATAGGTTCGAGGACATATCTATTGGGAGGATTAGTGGCGCCTTGACCAATACCGTGAGTTTATCCCTTGTTAGACCCGACTGTTTGGATATCCACTTGTAGGTTTTTTTCCTGAGTAAAAAGCAAAGCGTCATTCCGGTGATGTGCGTACACCATGCATGTTACCTACAATAAAAGCTCCTGTATTACGAAACCTAGTACACACAACTCTATACTCCTGCTATGTTCGATATATGGCCTCCTGTAGTTGACTTACCTAAAATCATGAGCACACCTCTGAGTGATGGCGGGAGCTGGATAACAAAAACGCACGTCCCAAAAAAAAAACTAGAAAACTGCAAGAGTTTTAAGATTTTTTTTTTACTAACCGGGAGTCCTCTCTGGTGTCAAGGTATACATGGTCTCCCCCCCGCAAGATATTTCTGCCTCCTCCGATCCTACGCCCCCCCCTGCCAATGATTCTCAAGCTAGTGTAACGTGCAAGCCCTTAGCGTACGTGTTCTCTCCAGAGCTCCTTTCCACTTTAAAAAGTCCACATTTAGATCATAATTGCAAAGCCTCCTAACATAATGTTTCTAGAAAATTGCTTCTTCGTATTTACGGACCTCAGGTTTCTCATCTCATCGATCGTGAGACCGAATTGAATATTCTTCGCCGCTTAGCCCGCAAGAGAATCGGTCCTCGTCTTTTGGGTACATTCGAAAATGGAAGATTTGAGGAATTCTTTGATGCAACAACTCTTACAAAAGAAGATATCAGGGTCCCGGAAACCTCCAGACATATCGCAAAGAGGCTAAAAGAGCTACATGAAGGTATTGAGCTTGAAGACAGGGAGAGGAAGATGGGCCCTGTCAGTTGGTGCAATTGGTACAAGTGGGTTCCTAGAACAAAGCAAATCATGGCACACCTTGACGCTGCTGAGAATTTGGGCAAGAAAGGTTACATATGTGGATGTCCATGGGAAAGGTTTGAGACAGCTGTTGAGAGGTACAAGGAATGGCTATATGGTAAGTATGGGGGTGAGGAAAACGTGAAGGGGCAAATGGTCTTTGCGCACAACGACGTACGCGGATATTCCTTTAATCTCCCTAGTTCAATAGCTAAAGGTGACGGTGTTAGACTCAATACGGGAATATCATGAGATTGCAGGCTAGCGGGAAGAGCCCACTTTTAATTCCGAGCAATGAACATAGGCAGCTCATTGTTATCGACTTCGAATATGCTAGTGCAAATGCCCCCGGATTTGAGCTTGCGAACCACTTTGTACGTGATGCCTCCTAACTTTTCAAAAATAATTTATAGTTTCTGATTTTTGGCCAAGTGCGAGTGGATGGGCAACTATCACGACCCTGTCTCCCCTCACATCATGCACCACACCAAATTCCCAACCACACAGGAGCAGCGCAACTTCCTCCGAGCCTACATAGAGCACAGCCTCACGTCCTCGTTCACCACTAAGAGCGTTTCAATGCCGGGGGAAAGCTCCGAACTCTCCACCCCTCCCACTTCCTACTTCTCCGCTAGATCCTCCTCCTCGATGCCCTCCTTCATGCTCGACGCCCGCACTCCCGGCGCCAGCTACAAGGAAGAAGAAGCCAGCCGCCAGCGCGGAATCGTCGAAGAAGTCGACAGGCTAGAGGGCGAAGCGAAAGCCTGGCGTGCCGCAAGCCATGCAATGTGGTGCGCCTGGGGCATCATGCAGGCCAAGATCCCCGGATCGGAGATCGAAGCTATGATCAACGGGCAACCGCACGGCATTGGCGGACCCATGTCTGAAGAGGCGAAGGGGGCTGCGGCTGATTCGGGTGACAGGAGGCTCAAGAGTGAGGAGGGGGGTGAGGGCGAGGCTGGGTTTGATTACCTGGGCTACGCTCAGCAGCGGGCATTGCTGTTTTGGGGCGATATGCTCACCCTCGGGATCATGACACCGGAGGAGGTTGGAAAGGAGGTTGTAGGGAAGGCGAAGGTTATTGCTTGGTGATGGCTTGTTATACTGTGGGGCTGCCCACTTTGTAGATGCTGTAACTTTACTAGCATTTCGTGACTTTTCTTTTTCTCTCTTCTCATTTTTCCTTAAGCTAGTGGGCTACGCTATGTTACGATAAGATGTTACCGGAGGAATAGGTGCTATGAATCTTCCTTTTTCTTAGCCTTATTTTCTTTTCCCCTCCTTACCGGTATTTGTACGACGGTATTCGTGGACAAAAGTTCAAAAGTGAGAAGGCAACGTGCTGTGCAAATGGAGTTATTGCTTCCATGCCTGAAGAGATGAGTTAGTCGAGATATACCCATTCATCTGGTAAAAACAAAAAAAAAGTAACTTCCCCGCCCGCATTTATAGAAAAAGGGTTTCCAAATCGCAACAGTACAAGACATCTCTAACAATAGAACAGCCCGATTAAACTCCTTGAGATCATAGAGGAGGAGGACAGATGTATTTATGATAGGATTGTTTTTCTCTGATCCTTTCTCTCAACTTTAAGGACAAGTTCAACCTACAGTGCCGATAACACTGCACCTTTCTTTAAGAATACGGGGTTTAATATCTATATCATGCTACGCATAGTACATGAACTCCCTGAAAGGCTGTATACGCTACGGCACAGTACTCGTACAACGCCCCAATCCATTAATATCGTGAGAATACTTGAACACGAGAGGAATGTGCTATATAAAACGTTGTAATTGCTTCCTAGGTATTTTTATCTTTTATTCGTCTCATCGAATTTAGCTAAATTGGGAAATCTGTCCTATCGTATTACTGTATACTTATATTTTATAATCGTTGGTGGAAGTTTTTGGATTTCGGCCTTGAGATTGTGGGTCTTATCATACCGCAGTGTGTATTTATGCTAGGGCGAGTTGCGGTTAAGTGATGGGATAGGATGGGATGGGATGTATGTATCAAGCTTACTCCCGGGATCTGTACTGTACATAATAGATTGTGCTTGAAGAATTTGATGATTACTTAGGGATAAGTTAGTGTTGGAGGGGAGGGGGGATTCAGAGTTGTGGTTTAGAACTTTAGATACTTGGTTTACTTCGTATCATATATTGTAAGGTGATACTTTAGTATGATACCACTAAGCTATCATACTTTTTTTTTTATAGCACCTTTTTCACATTCCTGCAACCTTAACCTTTTGTTCCTTCCTGTGGAGTTATATTACTTATCGCTTGATTACTTGCTTGCTTTCCCCGGTGACCACCCACTGACAGAGGAGTATAATCGCTGGTGAAAGTTCTACTACTACCGGTATCCGGTAATGAATTGTGAAGAAATTACTGTTGGAAGTATATATCATCAGATTCTCATAGGTATCAGAGCGATGGAGACGAGTGATTATTTGTGAACAGGGGGAGAAAAAAGGAGGGTTCGGAGGTGGTATATTTCTAAGTATGATGTCATAGGTGGACTGGTAGGGTTTGACAGGTGTAATACTGGGGTGTCGAGATTTTCTTTGGTTTGGTTTACTTTTACTACTGTAGATTATGATGATGGTGATGATGATGACAGCTGTACGGTACAGTACTAGAGTACTGATACTTGTAGTCGCGGAACTGCGGAATACTCATTGCTCAGGGTAATGGTACTCGTACTGTAGGAAAGGTGTCCCCAATGCTCTACAGAATCGTGGCGCATCCAAGAGAACAGATGTCCTAATGGCAAAACTTGACGCCCCCAAGCACCCCAGACAATAGGATGGGGTTACTACGTTATATTAGCATCGAGTGGCACGGTGATTCATAATGAACGAGATGAGCACTAACTTGACCGGACTTAACCGAGTAGTGTACGAGTACAATGAAAATAATAATCACTTAATTAACGGCGGCGCCCGCCATATGGGTAGACTATTCCCCCCCTCCCTTGCTCTCTCTCTCTCTCTGAGCAGGATAAATTACTATAGTGTACACCTTTCGCAAAGAAGAAAAAGAAAAAAAGGAAAAACCCTCCCAGTCAGAGCAAACAAAAAGAGAAGATGAAAAAGGAAAAAAGGAAGTTGAAAACGCCGAAGAAGAAGTGTAGGGTTGTAGTACATTGCAGAGATTTCCCGCCCGGTTTAAGATGGAGGTCTGGGTACTCCATACCACGCACGGCTAGGAGGAAGGGGATGAAGCAAAGGAAACATGAAAAAGAGAATAGAAGTAATGAGAAATACTTTACAGGTAAGCACACGAACAACCTTTCAAATGAAGGGATCCTAAGTTTGAAAAGTAGAGAGCTGAAAGGAAAGAAAGCAATTGTCAATGGATCAATCCGCGCTTTCCCATTCCCTATTTCCCTCTGTCACAATTCAGTCCTGCAACCTTCACAAACCTGAGTGTCATACTCAATCACTCCCAATTAAAAACCCCGCCTCTTCAAACTCTTCCCCCCTTTCACCCATAACGACGTCCCCTTCTGCTTCCTTCCTACCAATCGCAGCATGGAACCTCCTACGCAGGGACTTTGGCATGGCAATTTCCCCCCTGGCAACCTCGACTGGGGCATTCTCTTTCCCTCCCACCTCCTCCGCAAATTCGCGCTTCTTACTGGGGCTTCCAGGGACGATGGTGACCAAAGACTTTGGTGGTTTCGCGAGGGTGTTGTTACCGTTGGATTTGGTAACGGTAAAGGTATTGAATTTGTAGGTTCCAGACTTGTACCCTTCGGGAACGGTCTTGCGGACTCGCATGCCGACGGTTAGGAGTGAGGACTTGATGGGAGTTGGAACCTCAGGTACGGCGGCGGCAGCGGTAGTAGTTATAGAGCGGGAGGAAGGGGTGAAGAATGAGGTAATGGTGGATTGGGAGGTGAGGTTTTGACGTTTGCGGGGGGTGGATGGGGTGGACATTTTGTTAAGTTGTAGGTGATGGTTGTATGAGAGTATAGATATTTTATTTTTGGTAGAGGATGTGAGGCGCAGAAAGCGGTCGACTGGGTTGTGATGGTGGTGGCGGGAGGAAGGAAGAAAGAGGAAGGGGGCAAGAGCCAGGTAAATGACTGGTGTGGGTGGGATTAGCACGGCTCTCAGCCAGCACAAGGGTTGTTTACCCCGCCAAGCCAAACACAGAGCTCTGGCACAAGCCCAAGTGCCGTTGTCTAGGGAACCTACCCAGACCATATCGTATTAATACTAAATTGCGTCAAAAGAAGGAGGTTAGTTACCCGGCCCGGCTGCCGCTTTCCGGTCTTTTCGGATTTGAACACCTATCGAACAAAAAAGTTACTATAATCTTGGCGGAAGGGGTTTGGCGCAAGCTGGCCTTTTTGCTTCCCTGAGCCTCACCATAAATCCAAGTGACTTCCCCAACCTTTTTCCTAAAACACGCCCCCCGCCTTCTTTTTTGAAAAAGAACTAGTTCTCTCTCTCTCCTCCCCTCCCCCGTACGTTACGCGCCCCACATTGGTCGTTCACCCCATACTATAACAGGAGACCTTAAAGTCCGTTGCTTGGAGAAGGACAGGAAGAACAGCGATACCAACAATTCACATACCCCATTCGTGGGAGTCCTGGTGACAACCATGCGTCCAATATCTGCGCCACCGGTAGCTCTAACGGGTCTACTCCTACTCTCTATCTCCTCCTTAGCATCTGCCTCAGCCGCCGTACTGGGAATAGACTTTGGTCAGGAATACATCAAGGCCGCGCTCGTCAAGCCCGGTATCCCCCTCGAGATAGTCTTGACGAAGGATACCAAGCGCAAGGAGGTCGCGGCTGTAGGCTTCAAGCCAGCTAGCAATGGCAAGGAGGGAGAATTTGCATACCCGGAGCGACTATACGGCGTCGACGCGGTAAACCTCGCAGCTAGGTTCCCGCACGATGTTTACCCGGGCTTAAAGGGGGTTATGGGTCAGCACATCATGGATGACTCGGTCACGGCGTATTCAGCGAGAAATCCCGCGCTCTCGGTTGTCCCGAATGTTTTCCGGTCTACGGTTGCGTTCCAGAGTTCGTCAGCACCGCCGACGGGTTATGGTAAGGAGAGTTTCACGGTTGAGGAGCTTTTGGCTATGCAGTTCAAGTCGATTGTGTATAATGCGGAAGCTTTGGCCGGGGCGAACACGAGGATTAAGGATGTAGTGTTTACGGTTCCGGCGTTTTTGAAGGCCGAGGAGAGGAACTCTCTTAAGTTGGCCGCTGAGCTTGCTGGATTGAAGGTTATGAACTTTGTTTCGGACGGATTGGCCGTTGGGATCAATTACGCTACTACTCGTACTTTTAATGAGAGCTCGCCTGAGTATCACGTTGTTTATGATATGGGTGCGGGGTCGACCACAGCTACTGTGCTGAGGTTCCAAGGCAGGAGTGTAAAGGATGTTGGAAGGTTCAATAAGACAATCCAAGAGGTCACAGTTCTTGGCGTTGGTTACGACACTGAGCTTGGTGGAGATCTCTTTAACCAGAAGATTTTCGAAATCCTTCTGGACGATTTTGTCAATAGCCCTAAAGCAAAGGAGCTCCTTGTGGAGGACCCGAACCTCAAGAACACTATCCGCGCCAATGGCCGTGCTGCATCTAAGCTCTGGAAGGAGGCTACTAGAGTCCGACAGATTCTCTCCGCCAACACTGACACCGTTGCTTCTATCGAGTCATTGTACAAAGATATTGATTTCCGCTCCAGTAAAATCACTCGTGCCGCCTTTGAGGAGCATCTCGCCCAGTATGAGGCCCGCATCACCAAGCCAATCACTGATGCAATTGGCAACGCTAATGTCGCCTTGAGTGAAGTCAATACCTTGATCGTCCACGGAGGCGCTGTCAGAACTCCCTTCGTCGGAAAGAAGATCGAAGACATCATGGGTGGTGCTGAGAAGATCTCCAAACAAGTCAATCCTGATGAGTCAGCTGTTCTCGGAGCTACCTTTAAGGGTGCTGCTGAGAGTGGTGCTTTTAAGGTCAAAGAGATCCGAACCCAGGACATTGGTGCTTTTGGCGTCTCTATCAAATACAAAAAAGACGCAGAGGCGAAGAAAGGTATGTGATAGTGGGCGATCCCTACAAGGAAGATGAATTATTACTAATACATCTTATAGAAACCGTCCGACAAATCTTCCCTTTCTACTCCAAGATTGGCATAGAGAAGGTCATTCCTCTCTCTCGTAACTCGGAGCTCACTTTTAGCACTTTCCACAATCTCCCTCCTAGGATCAACGACCCCGACCAGAAGCCTAAGCAAGAATCGCTCGAGACTATCCAGACATCCAACCTTACCGACTCTGTCAAGAGGCTTCAAGAGGACTTTGGATGTACGGAGAAGGATATTATTACCAAATTCAGCATCGTACTCAACCCTAAAGACTCTCTTCCGAAGGTCATCAGATTTTGGGTCGAATGCGAGATTGAGGTTGCTCCCGAAGCTCCAAAGAAGGATGCTGGTGGCGCTTTTGAGGACGTCAAGGGCTTTTTCGGATATGGAAAAAAGGATGGCGAGCAAAAAGTTTTGAAAGATGAAGATTCGCCGTCGCCGTCATCGCCGTCGTCGTCATCTACCTCCACCGGGTCGTCGCCAACTTCATCAGCAACCTCGAAGTCGACTAAGGCGGCGGATTCCGAGCCCAAGGCCACCAGGAGAATTGAGAAGGTTCCTGTCAAGTATACTATTACTAAAGACGGATTCCCCAATATTCCCGAAAAAGACAAAATGTCTTTGATCCTGAAGTGACTCCTCCCTCTGGCCTAATAATGTTACTTGTTTACTAACATTCGCCCAGGATCCGCGCATTTGACAAGCACGACAAAGACCGTAAGAATCTTGAGGAAGCTCGTAACAACCTCGAAGCGTATACCTACCGTGCCAGAGGTTATTTAAGTGACGACGCATTCATGGCCGTCTCTACCGAAGAGCAACGTGAGAAATTAGACGCCATTATTAGCGAGGCCAGTGATTGGCTTTATGGTGATGGATATACTGCTGGCCTTAAAGAAGTCCACCAAAAAATCAAGCAGCTTGAGGCTCTTGAAGCCCCCATTTCCAAAAGAAGGGCGGAGAAGGACAGCCTACCAGAAGCTCTCAACAATCTTAACAACATCCTTGCCTCTATGAACGGTTTCATCGAGCGTGAGGAATCTCTTGCCGAGGCACGGTCTGACGATTACTACTCATTCGACTTGGAACCACTGAAGAAAACATACGAGAAGGGGAGAGTCTGGACTGAGGAAAAGAGTGCAGCCCAAGAGAAGCTCCAGCCCCATGAAGACCCCGTAATGACCTCCGAGGATGTTGCTGCTAAGGCTAAGGAACTTACTACGGAGCTCATCACTTCGATTCACACAATGAAAGAGCTTGATGACATGAGGGAGAGAAGTCTAAAGAAGGCAGCAGCAGCAGCAGAGAAGGAGGCGAAGGAAGCCGAGGCAAAAGCGAAGGCTGAGGCTGAGGCTGCTGCGAAAGAGGAGGGCGAGACAGTCGACGAGACCGGGGCAGAGGATGAGATCAAGCCCGAGTCCGAGGAAAAGATCGAGAAGGTTGGGGAGAGGGTCGAGGAGAATATTACGGAGGAGCAGAAGGTTGAGGAGCGCAAACGTGACGAACTGTAGATGAAATTAGATTTAAACGAAGTCTCCTTTTCTTGTATGTTTATGTTTTACTGTTTCATATCTCATGCAGAAAACTGCAGACAAATACATTGCTCTTGGTTTTAGAGCGTACTCCCTTCACGGGGCTCGGGGCCTCATTTCGTGCCTTTCTAAAAGCAGATAATGTAAAGAGAGAAAAATAGCAAGGGGCCGAGTTGCAACTCTGGTGAATGATCTTAATGGCAGGTTTTGGCAGCGACAGCTGCACAATAAGTGGACCTACCCGGGCAGAGAGGATTCTGTCAGGACTTGAATAAAGTAGAAGAGCCGGAGACCAGCCTACAGGCATGTGAATACGCCGAATCATTTCTTCAAAAAATCACCCATCACAATATTAATGAGGTGTATGATAATAGATCTTAGTAGGACGGGTAAGCACATATTTCGATACTGTGTGCGAGAAGGGAAAAAAGTCCTAATATTCCTACCGGATATCTCTAAGCCGAGTCTTGCATATAGTTCAACAAACCAGCTAATACCCCTATCTGTCATAGTGCCAGGGAGTATGAGTTACATTACATACGTTGAGATTAGATATGTTTGCTCACCAGAGCCATCAGTACTGTATAGATAACTAGGCGAATTCCCCCTTACCCAGCCTGCTACAACGCAGGACATTCACCCCCCTCCCGCATCATTTCTTCTATCCCCACATGCTCTTTGTGCCAGTTAGTTCATTATCTATCATTTAAACCCCCTCTTTTCACATCGAGAACCCTCTTGTATCTATACGGCATTCTCATTGTTGTCCTCGATTGTTGGTTTGCGCTTTTTTGGGTCGCAAAATCCCCCGCTGGACTAAGTTCCCCTACCGATTCAATATTGACTTACCTCTGCAAAAATTAGCTTTCAGGAATTGCTGATTGGAGCATTGAATATCCGCACCATTCTCTCTTTCAATCATTCAATTTCCCTCTTCCAACACTCTCGATCTCCTGTTTAATAGAGATAGCTTGATTTCTTCAGCTGATAGGGAAACGCGGGCAAGAGACCCAACATTGACACACTGTATGATGACAAACACCTACAGCTGTGGGGAGAGTAGTAGACACGTCACGGCTACCTCGGTCTCGGGATCCCCACGGGTTGGAAGCCTAGGCGGCGTTCGCGTGGCTTTGGGGGACTAGTTTAATGGAAGGCAGTGATCATTCAGAGTGGGGCAAGGATTACGGCAGATGTTGCACCCACAGTGCGGCACTGTGGCAAGCGTCTCCCAGACAAGTCCAAAAAAGTTCTACGTTCCGGTGGTTCCTCTACGGGGCACAATGTTCCTCGCTCCCAAGCACTGGAGGATGTGCTCGGTATGTCCGGCGGTAGCAAGCGGGAGCTTGTCGAAAGGCAGGCCAATCTTACTGTCCAACCATCTCACAAGGTCTACGGGGTTTTTGGCGGCGGTGGAGATGGGGATGTGGAGACCAAGCCAGAAGCGGTCCTGGTCTTCAAGTGGAAATATGGCGAGGGTGGGGGTGATGAGCTTTGTGGGATATGTGATAAAGTGTTAGGGAACAAGGCGGAGAGGTTGGGGGGGCACTATAGGGGAGGTGCGGGAAAGGGGTGCCCCGATAGATCATATGTAGAGTTTTTGGCGGCGGGCTTGGGAAACCACCATGGGTGTGAAGGAGAAGGCCTTGAACAGCTCGGCGCGATGGAAGGCCAGGAAGAAGTTGAGTGACGGTTTTGTTTTGTTTAGTTTTAGTTTTGCTCGTGATTTGGTTGGTTTAGTGCTGGGTTCCTAGGCGGTGTAGATGGTAGTTGTGATCGAAGCCAGGCGCTACCTGCCTATGATGGCCTATAATAATAATTCTGGAAGCTTCTCACCTTCTGAACGCAAGCACAAATAGAGGGAACATTACACCAGGGTCAAGTCAAGCTGGGTCAGGGTGGACGTCGTATAGTATCGTACTTGAAATTGTGAGTAGAGTGCGACGCAAGCATCGCATGTCAAACAGGTCCCACTATACGTATGTCCCAGCTGTTCCCCAGCACTATACAGCAAAAAACCCCTAGCTGGTAGCTACAAAATGTGGGCACGTTACGAGTGATATTGTGTGAACTAGTTAAACACCCTAGATGGCACCGTACTATAG